>Ga0302119_10001406_pt1 | contig 10808 bp, 8 predicted proteins | sample AG5_Tmax_MG_FD_203114 | JGI IMG/M metagenome (GOLD analysis project Ga0302119, IMG submission 203114) | Marine microbial communities from Western Arctic Ocean, Canada - AG5_Tmax | ecosystem: Environmental > Aquatic > Marine > Oceanic | place: Canada: Western Arctic Ocean | collected 2017-10-01
CCATCCCATTCGTAACCATATCCATAAGTGGCATAAAGTTTATCAAACACATTATTCACTTTTATCAATACGTCTAACCCACCCCATTTATATGTGGCACCCACATTTAATAAGCCAAAAGGATTAATCATTCCCGGTTCTGAGTTTGCATTATCCACATACATGTGTCCCACCCGTTTCCAATGGGCAAATAAAATCATATTTTTTCGAACACGATAATTAAAATTAATATTAAAAAGTGTAGATGGAATATTGGGCAGACTTTTTCCATCGGTAAAATAATTCATAACCAATGCACCATTGGCGGATAGGCTCCACCGCTGATTAAAAGTGAATGCCGCCTCCCACTCAAAGCCGGAATGATCCGTGGAATCAGCGGAATAATAATCGTATTCTCCTTCTTGAGATACATTTATATTCTTTAGCTGTTCATTTAGATATTGAATTCGATAACTGTTGAACCGAGCATGGCCTTTTGAAAAAGTAAAGTCAATTCCCATTTCTAAATCAGTAATAACTTCCGCCGCTGCCATAACAGGTTCTGACCACACATCATCTGCATTAATAATCTGATTATCCGCCGGTTCTTTCTGCGCTTTTCCCCAATTCACAAACCAATGGAGGGAATCCCCTATGTCCCAAATCATGCCAATCCGCGGATTTAAGAAATCCCAATTGGCTGATAAACTATGCCCGGCTGCATGGCCAATCGTTTCTTGTCCCAATGTCCATCGGTGGCTTTGATTTTGAATATCCGCCATGATGGTAAAAGGCTGATCTATGGGATGCCACACTAAATGACCAAACCCTGTCAGAGAACTTTTCTTACCCTCATAACGATAATACCGATACCAATCGTCACCCATGGCAGCCACCAAATTCACATCAGAAAATTGGGATACTTCTCCATAGTGACTTCCCGTATATTTCCGAAATTCTCCCCCAATGTCTATACGAAGTTCCTCGTTTTTCCATGTAACCGTAGGTACAACACCATAATAGTTATTATCAATCCATTTTCTTCGAAGCAAATCTGTGGACAGGTTTTGCTCTTGTGAATCCGTGTATTGATCATTGACATCCAAATTGTATGAATAATAATCACGACCGGTTTTTTGCACTTCGTAATATCCTTTCCCCTTAACCAGATAACTGACATTCCGAAAATATATATTATTTGAAAGACGGGATGTGGTATTGAGTGAATATATTTGTTGAACGAAATCATCGGTAAACGCTTGATACCCAGCCCGGCGTTTCATTCGATCGTTTATATCATTTATATGAATTCCATCCCATAAAAGTTGGGTATTTTCATAGCCAAGGTGCGCCCTGAATTTGTGTGTGAATTTTTCTCCACGATGTTCTAGACCAAAGAACATTCCCTTTTGTTTTGAATTGTGGTTTTCACGGTACCCATCTGATTCTACTTGAGAAGTACGAATCGTTAAACTGAGGTCCTCTCCTAAATCTTTTCCCGAACGGTATCTCAGGGATGTCTTAGAGGTATTCCAGTCTCCTGAGCCGTAGGAAACTTTTATTTCTCGCGTATCGCTGGCAATTTGGGTATTCACAATGATAGATCCGCCAAAAGCTGATGAACCATACAAGCTGTTGCCAATCCCTCGTTGAATCTGGACATCACTTGCATCGGCTAATAAATCACCATGATCCACCCAGTACACTTGATGGCTTTCATTATCATTCAAGGGAACACCATCAATCATGACCCCAATCCTGCTTTGGTCAAATCCACGAATGGAGACATAAGAATAACCGGTACCGTTCCCACTTTCACTATAGGCCCACACGCCAGGTTCGGATGCGAGTATCATGGGTATATCCTCCACTGTATATCGTGTTTCAATTTCTTTGGCCGTTAAATTAGAGAAGGATACAGGTGTTACGCCCGCAATCGCCCGCATTGCATTGACAGTAATTGCATCACTCTCTAACACCGTTGGCTCCATAATAATTGTCATGGATGGACGCGGATTGGTGGAAATCTTTTTATATCCTATATATGAAAATGATATTTCAAACCCGTCTTGAACGATTATTGAAAAGGCCCCTGTTTCATTGGATGTGCTGCCGGATTCACCGGCAAGGATATTTACGCCCACAAGTGGCGTATGTGATTCTCCTTCTACTACAATTCCACTCACCTCAATGGATTGAGGAAATATCTGAGTATAACTCAGAATTATAAGTACATATGAAAATCGCAAATATTGTTTCATAATTTGATCATTCCTACGCTGGCATTATCCAGATCAGGTTCATGGGTGTTTTCTCAGCCATTTTGACCTGGTTCAAAACAGCACCCCATTTATTAGGGGAAATTAATATTTGCTGTATAGGTATTCCAACTGATGGTTTACCCTCATACTTGTTTCATTCATGACAATTCCCCTATCTTCACGTATTAATAATTCAAGGAAAATCCATGTCCAATAAACAATATCCAGAAATTACCATTAAAGCCGTCCTTTTAGGTATTCTGCTTTCTATGATTCTTGCAGGCGCCAACGCCTACCTCGGCCTTTTTGCCGGGATGACCGTATCCGCTTCCATTCCAGCAGCTGTTATTTCTATGGGGGTTTTATCTTTATTTAGAAAATCAAACATATTAGAAAACAATATTGTACAGACGGCTGCATCCGCTGGGGAATCTTTAGCCGCAGGTGTCATTTTTACCATTCCTGCACTTGTACTGCTCGGATATTGGACAACTTTTGACTATGTTGAAGTGGCCAAGATTGCCGCAATCGGTGGTTTGATCGGTGTCCTGTTCACGGTTCCATTGCGCCGCGCTCTAATTGTGACAGCGAAATTGAAATACCCTGAAGGTGTTGCAACGGCGGAAGTTTTAAGGGCTGGTGATGAAGCCAGAAAAGGTGCGGCAGATGATGGGTCCGGCGGATTGAAAACGATTGGACTTGCCAGTTTGGTTGGCGGTGTCATGAAGGTATGTCAACAGGGATTTGCCATGTGGCATGCAGAAATGGCCGGCGCTGCAGTGGTGGGCAAATCTATATTTGGGATTGGAACCGATTTATCTCCAGCCTTGATTTCTGTGGGATATATAGTGGGTAGAAATATCGGAATCCTTGTTGTGGCTGGTGGATTGATTTCCTGGGCCATTGCTATCCCTATTTATTCTGCCATGGTAGGATTTGAAGGGGATGCTTTGGATTCCGCCTGGAATATCTGGAATTCTAAAATTCGATATTTAGGTGTGGGGGCCATGGTTGTGGGCGGTGTCTGGTCTCTCATAAAATTATTTAAGCCATTGGTCGAAGGTATCAAAGCCAGTCTGGATGGAGTCAAAAATCGTTCCAGTGATAAAGATGTTCCTTTGGAAGAACAGGACATGCCAATCAATTATGTAGCCATTGCACTTCTGGCGCTATTGGTTCCTGTTTTTCTCCTTTATTTGGATATAATTGGATCGGTAGGAATTGCCGCTTTGTTGTCTGTTCTTATGATGGTGTTTGGATTTTTATTTTCTGCCGTGGCCGCCTATATGGCTGGTGTAGTGGGCTCATCTAATAACCCAATTTCTGGTGTAACAATCGCTACAATTCTATTTACATCCCTATTATTATTGGCCATCCTTGGAACCGGCTCCGGGGTAGGCGCTGCCAGTGCCATAATGGTGGGAGCCGTTGTATGCTGTGCCGCCGCCATTGGCGGAGATAATCTCCAGGATTTGAAGGCAGGACATATTCTTGGTGCAACCCCGTGGAAACAGCAGGTCATGCAAATTGTGGGTACCCTGTCAGCCGCAGTCGTACTTGGTTTGGTTTTAGATATTCTCCATACGGCCTACACCATTGGATCTCCCACCCTTTCCGCCCCTCAAGCCACATTGATGAAGTCGGTTGCAGATGGTGTATTTACAGGCAATCTTCCATGGAATTTTGTCTACATGGGTGGTGTGATTGCTATCATTTTAATTCTAATAGATTTGAGACAAGAAAAAATCGGGTCTGACTTTCGGGTTCCTGTATTGGCCGTTGCTGTGGGTATTTATTTGCCCATCACCTTGACTGTACCCATATTTATGGGCGGAATGATTAACCACTTGGGTAAAAAAGCCGGTGGTTCCAAATCATCTGAAAAACGCGGACTCCTTATGGCATCCGGTTTGATTACCGGTGAAGCACTTATGGGTATTCTTGTGGCCGTACCAATTTTCCTCACAGGACAAAAATACTGGTGGCCAAATTTTGACGGATTTGGATTGGTGGGACCAGCCTTATTTATTGGTGTAATATATTGGTTGTATAAATCGGTCTCAAAAAAGTAGATTGATGAAAATATCAGATAGCCTTCTAAAAAAACTTCCCAAAGTGGAACTCCATTGCCACTTAGATGGCTCTCTGCGTATAGAAACTATTTTAGACTTGGCCCAGCGGCACAATGTGTCGCTGCCAAGTTCTGACGCTTCAGGATTGAGAAAAACCCTCTCAATTGGGAAAAAACGGGGAACATTGGAACAATACATCGCTCGCTTTGACATAACACTCAGCGTCATGCAGACACCAGATTCCCTCAAACGAATCGCCTACGAATTGATTGAAGATGTGGCCGCCGAAAATATTCGGTATATTGAAATTCGCTACTCACCTATTTTACATACATCCAATGGAATGACATTAGAGGAAGCAGTCATTTACGTTCGGGATGGGCTGAAAAAAGGTGAAAAGGATTTTGGTGTAAGGTCTGGTATTATCGTTTGCGGCATCCGGCATATTTCACCGGAAGCATCCTTGAAATTAGCTGATCTTTGCGTCCGATTTAAAAATAAGGGTGTGGTTGGTTTTGATTTAGCTGGCGCGGAAGAAAACTTTCCCGCCAAAGATCACCGGGAAGCCTTTTATATGATTTTGAATCATAATATCAATGCCACTATTCATGCAGGAGAAGCATTTGGGCCTACTTCCATTCATCAGGCAATTCATTATTGTGGCGCCCATCGTATTGGACATGGTACCCGTTTAAAAGAGGATAAAGACTTAATGCGTTATGTGAATAATCATCGAATCCCATTAGAGATTTGTCTCACATCCAACTGGCATACCTATTCGGTTCGATCGCTTAAACAACATCCAATGAAATTTTATTATGATCAGGGTATTCGAGTTACACTTAATACGGACAACCGTCTCATGTCTAATACAACACTCACGAAGGAGTTTGGACTCGCCAGAGATTTATTTGGGTTTACCCTACATGACTTTCGTGAAGTGACGATTGTCGCCATGAAATCAGCCTTCTTGCCTCACATGATTCGGAAGGAAATGATTAAAAATATTGCGGTAGAATTTGAATCTGAATTTGGAATTTTACCGGAATATATTGAACAAGGATAAATTTATTATTACGATTCTTTAGATTTTATTTTATTCTTCGCTTTTTCAATTATATTGTGAGTCCACCGCTTAACAGAAGGAAATACACTGCCTAACAATAATAAACCGGAGATACCAAATATCCAGCCCTGGAAGATGGGAATTAAACCGCCCAGGAATCCAATGATGACCAAAACGATCCCCACAATTACTTTGATTAGTTTTATGACAGTTTTCATTCTCTTATGACCGCCACCTTTCCAATTGTGGCTGCACCACTTTTATCATAAACAGCGATAAGGTAAACACCTGTCCCGACCAATTGGCCGGATGTATCTCGTCCATCCCAATATGCTTGATATCCTTGAACTTCGGAATTGGGGATCGATCGCATCACCTCTCCATTAAGGGTCATTATTTTTAGTGAACTTTCATCTTTTAATCCTTCAACAGTCATGGGTATCGAACTGGGAATACGAAATGGACTGGGAAAAATATTTACAGAATTATATGATTTTTTTTCTTCTGAAAAAGGAATGCGAATGACACTGACCCCTTTATCCGTGGCGATATATGCTATCCCTTCGTCATTGTCAAAAGTCACATCATTCACATGGTTAGAAAGAAGATTGCTGTTGCTTTCATTTAACCCATTAATGTCGGGCCAATATTCGCCATTTTCAGTCACAACATGAATACCATCAGATTCGGAAGTCACCCATACATTTCCCCTGGGATCAAACCGAATTCGTGAGTGCGAATTAAAAACAACATTGGGGAAATAGGGTAATAATTCTCCATTGGTTCCAGTTGGACCGGTTTGGCTCACGGGATTCGTGTCTGAAACCTGCAGATCTTTATGAATGAGTCCAATCGGCGTGAGAATCCATAATCGATTTTTGGCTGAAACATTTATATCCAACGGAACACGAATCGTCATCCCTGGATCCACACTTTCCTCTATCCATATCTCACTGGTTGGATCCATCACATCCCCTGAATATTTATACATCAAGAGTCCCGAAGGTGAACCTATCCAAATCCGATTGAAATTATCAGCTGCAATAGCATTTGAACTATTCGATAAAATTCCCCCACTTTCATTGATGGATAAGTGCCGAGACAAACTCCCATTGAATACACTGAGTGGCTGATTATAATTATTATCGGACGTACTCCAAACATTATCCTTTCCGTCCAGGGCAATTCCTGAAACAATAAATATTTCATCCTCTGTCAATTGTGTTTTTGGAAAATAAAGTTTATGTACTTTGATACCATTGGATACATCCAGAGCAACAATACCTGCCGAGGTTGAATGGATTAATCCCATATACACATTTCCGTCCTTACCCAAAATCATCCTTGATACCCTGTTTCCCAAATTGATGGGACTTTGTTCAAGATTCAGTTGTGTAGAAAATCCCACAGAATAAGCGAGAATAGAAAGGTTTGCCCAACCACTCAAAGAAATACCTCTTTCGTTGGCCATGATGAGTTTATTGTCAGAGGTTATTGAAATAACCTGCGGCGCAGCAATTATAGGTTCATTCTCTGCAATATGACTCAAAGTTGACCCATCAAATTGAGCGAATCCAAGGTTGGTACCGATTACGGACGATGAATTACTAATGGTAATATCAGAAAAATGAAAACTCGCATCAGAAAATTGTTTTTCGAACAAATCAGTCCCAATTCGATAAATAGCTGAATCTGTAACAGCCATATAATCCAATAGTCCTCGAACTGCAATGGATCGAATCATGCTAAACTCAGATTGGTTAGTCACAAGGGGAATGGGATTTTGACCCAATTGAATTGAATAAATAGCTTCAGGAGTTACCAGAGTTAATTCATTATCTTTTTCTGCCATGGCAATGATGGGTAACTCATCTTTATTAAATCGCTTTTTCCAAAATATAGGGTGGGTTTCATGAGGATTACCCCCAATGAGTCCCAAATCCGTTAACAAAATGAGATCATCCCCAAATTTTACAATATCATCAATATACCCAATATCATCCCGTCCATAGAAATCCCTATAATATGTCTTGCCTTTCGAATGAATAAATTCCATGATTCCCCAGACACCGTTTTGCTTAACGGCGCCATAAACCATATCTTTATATGTGACAAATCCTGATACAGCTTCTATATCCAATTGAAACCAATCTAATCGTTTTTCATCTATTAAACTCCAGACTTGAACACCTAAATCACTTCCAATCCATATGAAGCCTTTGGGTCCTTTATGGACGGTTATTAAATCTGTATCAACCAATCCCTGGTCTTTAGTATAGACCGTATAATTTCCAGAATGTAAATGATAGACGCCTAATCCGCCTTGAGTGGCCAAAATAATTGTATCTCCAGAAGTGATGACAGATCGAACATTCAAAGATGAGGTAATAGATTTCATTTCTCCTACACGGACTTGAGATAAAAGAAATCCGAATGCTAAATAAAAAAGGAAGGTTTGTCGGATAAAATACCGCATTAAATGCTAAATGGTGCCGGAATGAAGCAGAGGATAAAAATGACTAAACATGCATATCCTACCCGAATATTATTTGGGGATAGGGGGGCATGTATATCCTGAATTGGCGGGTGTTTTGTTGAGCGCATGAGAATAAGAATTAGAATTCCCCAAACCAGCCAATTCAACGAAAAGAAACTTAAGGGAATTAATGCAGCAAATGCGGCTTTTGCCACCCATCCCTGCTTTTCACCCATCATAGCATAGGCCACATGACCTCCATCCAGTTGTCCAATGGGTAACAAGTTGAGCATGGTCACTAATAAACCTATCCACCCTGCAAATGCAATTGGATGCAGCATAATATCCTGATTTTCCAGTAATCCCGGGTGGGTAATCCAGGTGAGGATTTTCATCAGAATGGAATCTCCCAACATTAACGCACCTTGCACATCCACTTTTTCGACAACTTCCGATAACCAAAGTCCAATGACCAATGCTGGGACAGCAATAATAAATCCAGCAATTGGTCCTGCGGCGCCAATTTGCAGAAGTGCATCCTTTCGATAAATGGGTGATTTAATTTTAATGAATGCACCAAATGTACCAATGAGAAACAGGAAAGGCGGTGCTGGAATAAAATAGGGTAATGTTGCATCTACCTTATGCTTCTGGGCATAAAAATAATGACCAAATTCATGGGTGCCTAAAATCAGCATTAATGTTACTGAAAACGGAATTCCCTTCAATATTTCAATGGGATATTCCCAAATGCGAGCCCCTTCCATCATGGCACCTGCCAGTAAAGTAGTAAAAACTGTCAGTAAAAATAAAATCCAATGGATCCGTGGAATCGTTGGAATTTTTAATATGACATTATCTTCCCCATCCTTCACTCTTAAGTATAAGTCACCATTATTATTTTTAATGGAATAATAAATTTCTTCTTTTTTAAGAATAATATCTAAATCATTTTGAACGCTATCATTAATTAAATTCCCCACCGCCAACCATTCGCCTTTATTTGAACCAATTTGAGAAGGACGAAATTGTTCGTCCAATTTTTTTAGTAAATTTTGGAATTGTGTTTCAGTCATGATTCTGGAATAATAATAGAATGATAAATTACAACGAACCAAATAGGAATCGGTTTCAAAATATAGAAAAAAACAGCCTTGAAATTCTGAACACTCACTTCCTGCGTTTATATAAGTATTAGGTGTGAAGAATCTCAAACAATATTTAAAACTGAAACAGTTGTTTGAGATCCTTCCCCCAACAAGTTGGGATCAGGATGACAATATCGAGGTTACCTATTTCTTTATATTAGAGTGTTTCTCCTGTTTCTCTTTTAGTAATTCATGCATGCCCCGACTCTGCATATCCAATGTGAGTTGGTTAATCCAATATTTGGTTTGAGCTACATATTGATCAATCACTTTTTTGGGTATTTGTTCAGCCTGCATATGAACAATAATCATGGCGGAAACAACTGGAACAAAATCCATCAATGGATCCTCATAAAAACTATCTAACTGACGAACTGTTTCCCGGGGTGTAAGATAATCAACCCGATCACCATAAAGACTATCGGCAAATGCCTGTTTCTCTCCCCATACTTTCAGATAATAATACAAACGGCCATCCAATATACCCGTAAGGTAAGCGGATTTTATTCGATAGGTCATTTCAGGATTTCCCTCAACCCGTTTGACTACTTGCTCCCAATCCGTACCATCCCAAAGTAGTTTGTTCTGCTTTTCCAGGATTTGGCTCGACAAAACAAAGGGGAAAATGATGGATAAAAGGGCGATATTCATCAAAATGTATTTCAGGGTTTCACTGCCTTCTTTATGGAGTATTTTTCAATCATAGTGTATATGAAATATGCGAAGCCGAAATGAGCCAATGCAACAAATTCTGCCGATAAAATATACCAGGGCCAAGGACCTAAATAATCAAGTAGGGAAGCTATGGGTGGTTTACCCATGATCCAAAAGTAATTTGAATCAAGCAATAAATTAGTGATATAGGCCAAAAGTAAAAATGCGTTTAATGCAATAAATGCTTTCTTCAGGCTCGCCAATGTTGGTTTCATCTCATAAACAACAACAGCATAAATCAAAGCGACTACCATGAGATTATGCCCTACAAAAAACCTAAAATAATGAAAATGGGGGAAATCCTGTGCAATATCCGGAGTAATCATTCCTTGAAACACGCCTGACAGTCCCCAAAAGTATAGAATTTCAAAAATACGAAAATTACGTTTGATCATGACCAGTGGTAATAACAGATTCGCCAATCGACAAAGGTGCACCGGTAAATGGAGACTTACATCAAAAGATCCCCCGATCCATTCTAAAATAACCCAAAGAGGATAATTGATACCCACCAATATCCCCAGAAATATACCAACTTGACGCTGGGAATTTTGGTTAAGGTGGTTTTTAGCAAACCAAGGGAGCCAAATGACTAAAAATAAAAATAATAGAATACTTGCCCAATGGGATACCCCAAATAATTCAAAAGGCGTATATGTGTTTAAATATTCAGCGATTGCTGAACGCATAACAAATATTTATTCTTCTTTATCCTGGATTTTATTCTCTCCACCGCCAATTTTTTGCAGCTGAACCATTGCACCTAAAAGCATTATGATAGCCAACATCCAAATATTATTGAAAGAATTTCCCGCCGATCTTTCCATCCACCCAAAGATAAAAGTCCCAATAGCCCCGAAAATAAAGACTAACCCTATACCGAGGCGAACTTTAATTTTTAAAGATTCATTCATGCATCAGACTTTTTATTTACATTCTTTTTTGCTGGTGATTTTTTCGTTGCGGTTTTTTTCGATACAGATTTTTTAGCAGTTGGCTTTTTCGATGCAGGTTTTTTCGCTGTTGGCTTTTTTGCTACTGGTTTTTTATCCGTCGTTTTCTTCGGTGATGCCTTAGCTTTTCTCTCTGCTT
>Ga0302119_10001409_pt1 | contig 10801 bp, 19 predicted proteins | sample AG5_Tmax_MG_FD_203114 | JGI IMG/M metagenome (GOLD analysis project Ga0302119, IMG submission 203114) | Marine microbial communities from Western Arctic Ocean, Canada - AG5_Tmax | ecosystem: Environmental > Aquatic > Marine > Oceanic | place: Canada: Western Arctic Ocean | collected 2017-10-01
GAAGGCTTTATAGATGACAGAAGAACTCCGTATGAAATTCTTACGGAGGATATGTAACTTATCTATCGTCCACCCTTTTTATTCTTTTTTTTCATTTCTTTTATAACTTCTTTCGCTATATATAGAAGTTTTAACGCTTCGTAAGCAAGCTGTTCTGCTTCCTTTTCCGGAAGTTGCTTTACCGAGCTTACAAATAGTTTAGACATCCAGCGAAGGTGCTCCTCCGCTTTTTTGTCGCTATCGAATTTTATCACATTTTAGATTTGCAACTGCGCAGGCGTAACCAAACTATCTGGAGTTATGATTCCCCCGCCGCCACCTTGCTGTTGCATCATTGCTTGCTGTTGAGCCATTTGCTGCTGCTGCTGCTGTTGCTGTTGCTGTTGCCTCGCCATGGCTTGTTCTTTTGCTCTTTCCTCTACCTCGTCCGCTCTCTTAATCAAAAAAGCTCTGTCTTTTTCGTCAAGCAACTTAATATCGGCCCAAGGCATTCTAAAAATACCAAACAATTTAAAACTATCCTCCAGATATTGTTCCTCTGGGGTTAGCTTCGGGGTTTCGGTATTTTGGGTTGTTTCTTTATTATCTTCTGACATATATATATGTTACTATTAGCTTTTTTATATGTCAAACAAAAAGATATATTTAAAAGGGGTGGGCGAAATCCCCCGGGGAGAAATAAATTAACCCCCTCCCTGCCGAAAGACCCATCCGGCGCCTTCTATTTTTTCAAAAAGGGGTGGGGTCGACTTCAGATTTGCAAAAAACAGCTTTTTGTTTCAAAAATGACGAAGAAAGCGAGTAAATAGCTCGCGGCGACGAATTCCATTTGTTTCTTTGCCATAATCTTAAGCAATTTCTCCCGTGCTGTGGATGTACCAAATCGGGTAAATCTTTTCGTTTGAATATTCAGGTTTCCACATCTTGAAATTTTTCAACGCTTGTTCCTCGGTGAATCCGCAAGCGCAGAACGTAAGTCCATTGCGCAGGTTAATAGTAAATTTAAATCCTCTCATAATTTAAACTCCGCCTTGCACTACGCTGTTCGCTACTGGGCCAAGGTTAGGCTCACCCTTGGCGTACTGTGTACGCTCTTGAATCTCACTCACGAGAGTGACGTCAACGAAAGCGATCTTTCCGCTGGTGTGGGCAATCTCCACCTCAAGGCTGCGGCCATCAGCCGTTACCTTGCGAACGAATGCGGTTTTGCCAGCGAACTGGCCTGCGTTAATTCTCACCTCTTGATTGCAAAGAAGTTGAGCTTCTGTGATTTCATTTTTGTTTTTCATATTGTTTTTCATATTCTTAATTCCTTTACTTCCAGCAGCTGCTTTCGTCAATCTCAAAATTCCAAGCATCTTGGTCGTGGTCACGGCAATCATTGCCGAAACTATCATTGCGAACACCTGTGAAGGTTTCTTTTTCGTCATTGTGCCAACCTCCGAAGGTCAGCTCGTTTGTGTTTTCGTTTTTGTTTTTCATATTCTTAATTTCTTTTATGCGTATAGTATAGCACAGAGGGTGGGACATCCGTAGTCCTACCTGTTAAATTCTTTAAATCTTTTAAATCGTCCTTCTACGGCTTCAACGCTTATCACTCTACCGCGAGGCTCGAAAAGCTTTTTGGCTATCCTCTCGGCGTGTCCCTTGTCGTAAGCTTTCACAACGGCATCACGCAAGATGGTGGCCTTTGGGGTTAGCTTGTAGTTTACTTTGAATAATTTGTCTTTCATAATCTTGTTTCTCTCACTCTCAATACGTATAGTATACCTGAAAAAAACGGAAAAGTAAAGCACTTTCTTTAAAAAGTTATTCACAATTGGAATGAGACTAAGTCTCAACTCGGCGGGTGGCCTGTCAAGCCTAAATCCTTGATAGTCAACGACTTACCGCAGCCATTCTCACCATGTCCACGCTGGGCCTGTGATCATCATGTGAGCGATAACGCCGGCGAGGGTAAGAGATGCACCCACACAGGCAGCAATAATCAATTCACAATACCAAGTATGTTTTTTCGTGCGTCTAATGTCCGCCTTAATTTCTGCAATGGTTTGTTTTTTCATAATTTTTTACCAGTAAAGGGTTGAAAGCAAAAGGGCGAGAAGCCAAAAGGGCCCCAGTATAATCAGGAGGAAATGTCCAAATTCTTTATCCTGTTCTGTCATTGGTTTGTACTTCATAATTTAATTCTCCAAGGCATCGTCGAGGTCTTCTGCAAATTCTTCCTCATCAAATAACATTTCGTTGCAATGCATCATATCCTGCACAGCTTCCTCGCTCATGTACTTAACGCAAGCCATAATAACTTGGTCTTTATCATACAAGCCATCTTCGATGCGCTCCAGTAGTAGGTTCGTGTATTCTCTTGTTTTCATAATCTTTATGCCTCCACCATGTCAAATGTGAATGTCTTACCTTCATCGCTTGAGTAAATCTCAAACATTCGTTTGGTGATAGGGTTCCACACTTGCACGGTTTCAAGGTGCGGCCATCCAGCGGTGTGCCAGTTCATAATGTGATACGTTCCGTGTGGCACGGGATGTTTCACCCGCGCATCCGCGTTGCGCCTGTGTAAGGTTACTTTCCCGTGAGGGTATGCAAATGGTGCTTTGCTTGTGTAGGTTGCTTTGTATTCTTTCATGTTCGTTTTAATCATGCGTCTAGTATAGCACAGGGGGTGGGACATCTGCCGTCCTACCTGTGAATTAATTTTCAATCGGTCTTGCGCCTGTGGCAATAGCTTTCATGGTCTGCATCATGGGCTTTACGATGTCCAGCTTGCCAAGGGCTTTCGCCGCCCACGTTGGGTGCGTTGCGGCAAAATCGTTCCAGTCAGGGCTGGACTGGTCGGGTGCTTCAACCCAAATGACTTCGGGCGGAGAGGGTAGTTCGTTGTTTGTTTTCATATTCTTCATGCGTCTAGTATACCACAGGGGGTGGGACATCTGCCGTCCTACCTGCACATTTCTTCAAGTTTTTCTCTTTTCAATTGCGCTTCTTCTTCATGGGTGAAAAGTCTGCCCGCTTCTACCTTGGCGATGATGGAGGGGGAACGCATCCAAAAGTTCTCCCGCACGTTGGCGGGTGATGTACCAGTTGCGGCCCAGCGTGTGCCGCTGGTGGTGGTTACGATAAAGTCTTTCTTGTTCTCGTCTTTCATTAGTATAATATACCACATAAAAAGGGGTTTGTCAAGGGCTGGAAGGCACTTTTTTGAGAAAGTTATTCACAATTAAAGAAACTCGTTTGAGCCCACGAAAACAGGGTTGGCACGCGGGGTGCAGCCGCCCCAAAAGTCAAGCCTAAAAACAAGGTTATTCTGACTTTCTTTTTTTGTCCCCGACGCGGCGGGCCTCCTCCGCAAGCATCTTCACAATCTCGGAGGGGTCGGGGGTGGTGCGTATCGTCTTCGCGAGCAAGCCTAGAATGTCATACTCTTCAGTCGTCGCGTCCACCCACTCACCTTTCTCTTTTGTCCAGATGGCGGTGTGTCGCGTCCTACTGTTTTGAAAAATGGCAAAATCAGGCGTACTCATTTTTTTTAAGTTATTTGACAGCATCAATTTTCTTTCTATTTGGCGAAGAATCTTTTGTTATATTTTTTCTTCTATTTGGGCAAGAACCTTTTGTCTGCTGCCTTTAAAACCAAACTCCTCTTTGATGATAGAGTAAGCAGAACGGCCTCGGCGTTTCATTCCCAAAATCTCCAACTTCAACGCCCCGCGCAACGCGCGAAGGCGGAAGTTGTTGATAACCTCTGGAGAGTCGTAGACTTGCATCCTAAAGACCTTGGCTGGAAAAATGAGTTGCAAGGATGGGGCGACCAGCCTTGATGTTGTAAATGCGATAAGCCTCGGCCTTGAGTTTGGCGTGAGACAGTCCCGCCTTCTTTCCGGCTTTGATGTAGTTGGTTACTTCCGCTGCTTTCACAGCGTTACGAGCGTTGTAGGTTTTGTATGTTTTCATATGTTTGTTTGTTAGATTAATAATCAATTCCCTGCAATCCTCCGGACGCAGAATCCACACCACACTCGGCAATCAAATCCTCTGTGGTATAGCCAACGTGATTGGTAAACACTTGCTTGTGTCTCTCTGTGTCCTCTGGAGCAATAAACGCCAAATCCTCTTGGCAAGTTTCCCAATCTTGATGATAAGGATAGTCGGGTAGGTCGTGGGCAGAGCATCCGAGCGTAGTCGCGCACATCTCATCTACTGCTTGCATGAAGTCTTTGTATGTGTAGGTTGTTTCCATCTTTCTTAATTATAATGGTCTTTTACTGTCTTGTCAATTACTTTCTTGCACCTGCTCCGTGGGGAGTTGTGCCCATACCTCTTTGCCTACAATAACCTTGCGAGCAGTAAACACGGGTAACCCCTCCTCGATAGTCACAAAGGTCTTATACTTGTAAGGGTTGTAAGTGACTTGCTTCCACTCGTAACCATCGCGCTTACTCATCTCTCTTTCCCTAAAATACTCGCAAGTATTAAGAGCGTGCTCCATCTCATCTGTATCATGCCAAACGGCGTTGATCATATACCCACGGATAACAGCGTGAACATTTTTACGCTCCTCATCACGCACACGCTGATTTCCTTTGGGGCCAACAGCGAAAGTGACTGGACGTTTGGTCGTGCCATCCATGATGATGGTAAGCGCGTGACCCTCAACGAGGCCATCCTTACGAACAGAATAAACAGTCTCCCCCTTAAAGTGAAGATTACGATAAACTTCCCGCTTGAGTGTGTTTGCAATATCCATGTAGCTATTCTCCCATAATTGGGTGCACTATGTCAAGAACTTCTTGCTTCTCATCATCTTCATCAGAGCCGCCGAAAATGCCGTCTTGGCAAACCTGACACAGGCCAGAGATGCCATGCTCTTTACCGCTGAGTTCGTCACGGAACTCAAGGTTATGCGCGCCACACTTAACACATTGATTGCCAGCGATGGCAAGGCGACGGCTACGACCAAACAGCTTGAAAGCCATTTCCTCTTTGAATGTATCTAATACGTTCGTCATTGTTATAATGTACCACACAAAAGGTGGTTTGTCAAGGGGTTTTTTCAGTTTCTTTCAAGGACTGATTGGGGTTGACCTTCAAGGAGCCAATCAGGGAGGGGTTGTTGTTCTTTCTCATTCGTCATTGTTATAATATACCACACAAACAGGGGTCTGTCAAGGGGAAACTTATTCACAATTAAAGAAACTCGTTTCACCCCACGAAAACAGGGCTGGCACGGCGGCGGCTGCCGCCCCGAATGTCAAGCCCAAAAGTGGTGCGCGGTGCAGGGCTCGAACCTGCGACTTCCACCGTGTCGGGGTGACGCTCTGCCAACTGAGCTAACCGCGCGGCGGGAGTGACGAGACTCGAACTCGCGACCTCTGGCGTGACAGGCCAGCGCTCTAGCCAATTGAGCTACACCCCCAAGTTTATATTAATCTTCGTCGTTAATATACCACCAGAATATAAATATCATAAATAAGAATACAGGCCAAAGCTCAAACACGAGCCACCCTTTTCGCCGCTTTCTTAATTACTTGCAAGGCTTTACTTGCCGCGCTTCCCGCTGGTTGCGTCCCGTGAATCAGCAAAGCAAAATTCTCTTTTCCAAATGCTGCGTGGGTGTCGTCGTGGTCAATTTCCAAACCACGCTCTTGCGCCTCTTGCTCGCTGTAAACCACGAGAGCTTCTTTCCATCCGTGCAACTCAATCATATCATCGTGCTTGCCACCACGGGAAGCAGTCAAAACTAAATTTTCGGGAAGGGCAAACTCTTTGAAGAAATGCAAACTCTTGGAATAAGAGTAAAAGATCTTTTCTGGATTACGCTTTGCAACTTCAATCCACGCTTGCAAATACTTTTTGCTAAAGTAATCACCGCCAACGTGGACACGCATAATGTCAAACTTGTCAGGTAATGACGCGCAAATCAAATCCGCGCAAGCGTCCACACCGTCAACCAATGAGTCTTTTAACAATCCAAGGTTATGCCAAACCATCTTACGCAATGACGGATACGTTGCCTCTGCGCTCGCGGCAAAGCAACGAAACAAAGTGTTTGGCCCGTCCTTAATCTTGCCCGTGATTTTATCCGCACGAGATAAACACTCGTTTGCGGCGGGGCAAGTATGCCCAGCGGGAAGGGTGAAGGTTTTGAGTTTGAGCTTCAATTCCTTGAGCATCTTTTTCAGTTTGGCGTTTGGTTCGCCGAATTTCAGTAGGTCTTTCATAGGTTGTTTATATATAATACAGGGTTTTTACGGGGTTGTCAATACTAATCTTTGTAAGTGTTAAGCATAGAGCGGTGGGAGGTGTTCCAGTCGGTGTGGACGCTTGGGCCGTCTGAATTTTCTGCGACAATCGAACCGAGGTCGAAAACCTCTGTTTCCGCCGCATAACGCCACCAGTTCTTTACGCCCTCGATTGAGTCAATAAACTCCCGCGCCTGTGCTTTAGCGTAGGGCATCGCGCCACCCTTGCAACCCTTAAAACAATTAGATTCTTCTGCCTCATTTAAGAGCCTGAAAAGTGTTGCGTTAAGTACAGCCTTTTCCAATCGTTCGGGAGTTGTCCAGATGTACGCCCTCATCTCTCCCTCTGGACTCAAATTCGATTCTTCAAAAATCCAATGGAGTTCGCCGCTTGTCGCGCCGTGATTCCATAAAGAATAAAAGCGTTCCACAATTTCTTGTTTGTCGTCGCCTGTCAAGTAGAGGCAAAGTTGGGTTCCAATATCTTCAATAGCTAGTTTTAACATAGGGGTATTATGACAGAATCAAAAGCCTCTGTCGAGCTTTTTCTGATATTTTTTTCTGCGACGAAAAGAACCTTTGCCCTTCCTCACGCGATGTTCACGCGTTGCGCTATTCATTAGCCCTTCGGGGCTAACCCTAACGCGCGGGTGGGTTTTCTTGTTTCTTCGCCGTTTCATTGTTATAATGTAACACACAAACGCCCCCTTGTCAAGCATTGTTAATAACTTTCTTTCTTGACTTGGCACGCTGGCGGCTGCCGCCCCGATGTCAAGCCCAAAAAACAGGGCTGAAACGAAATCCTTTAAAGGTGCCCTCCCGCCGCCAAATAGTAAACGGCGAGAGGGCGTGTATGTTAATCGTCCTATGCTGTAACGGTTACGATGTCCGACACTTCAAGATGCGCGGGGTTCCAGAGTTTCTCCAGACGCTTCTTGTTACGGCTTGCGAGGTCGAAACGCTTCAGCACGTTGGTCGTGGCGCGGTTCGCATACTCAAAACGCTCACCAGCAACCTCGTGCGTGAGGTGTTGCGTCACGGCGTTGTTGAGGTTGTAAAGGTTGCGAGCCTTGTCTTCCTCGTGCGTTGGGGTGTTCCAAATCATCGCGATGGACTCGCGCACCTTTTCGGAAAACACTTTCGCATTGGAAAGGTTCTCAAGGATGGTAAGCCCCTGCTCTTGGGTAACGCCCACTTGAGCGAGCCGCCCGTAAACTTCGAGGCTATCTTCCATTCTTGCGAGTGCTTTGTCGAGAGCATCAGCGGAAAGAATGTCGCCAAGGTTCACGTTCATGGAATGCTTCTTGCACATTTCCACTTCCTTCTCGGTCGTGGTCATGCCATTGAGGCAAACCAACCGCTCGATGCCGAGGATATAAGAAAGGCGCAAGCTCCTATCCATAGAGTTTTGCGCGGTTAGTTTGTAGCGAACGGGGTCGCCCACTTGGGGAATCTCCGCCTTAAAGGCGTCATCCAGCAAAGTGTATTCAGCACGCATCTTTGCGCCGCCCTCGGTCACGATAACCTTACGGTCAACGTCAATGCCGCGACCAGCGAAAGCATTATCAGCGAAGCCAACAACGTCACGATGTTGAACCAAGCCATAACGCTCTGTCGTCCAGCCAAGAATTTCATCGTTATCCTCGCGGATGTTCATGAAATAGCCCGACTTGCCCTTCTTGATGGGGTGAGGAACCTCTACTTGGTTCACGGTAAAGTCGTAGCCGGTGTCGATGAGTTGGTTTGCAGCAATAGCCATAATAGGTTTTTTTCTTTCTTTCTTGGGTTAGTTGTTTCGCTTAATCTTCCTTAAGTTTATCAAAGTCTTACGGTCTTGTCAATCAAATTCTTTCAAGAAGTTAAGGTCTTGTTGCCCCGCCACGGCTTTCCTCATTGCCGCACGCAAGGATTACTTATGCGCTTTCCGGTTGAGGCGAGGGTCAAATCGCTTAGTGGCCTATAACCCAGCACCACTAACTTTCTTAATTATGACATTCTCTTACCCTCTTGTCAAGCAAAATAAAGGATTTCATTTCACCCCACAAATACAGTGTTGGCACGGCGGCGGCTGCCGCCAAATTTAAGCAAAGTCAAGCATTAAATGCTAACAATAATAATTTCTTAAAATCAACGAATTTCACATCGGAGAAAATGGGGGTAAACAAGAAAATTCCAAGCACAATACCCCACAATAACAGGCATAAAACTCAAAACAATTGCCCCCTTTATCGCTCATTATATAGCCTAATTGATTGACAAAAAAAAAGCCGATCAAAAATCGGCAAAAATGATCGGCAAAATTGTATGTTATATTCTTTTATATAATTATTTGGCGCTCTAGCTAGACGAGGTTAATTATTATATTTATTAATGTAGTTATTTGGAGCCCCCACTAGATCAGGCTAACCCTCACATACTAAATCATCACATATATTATTTTTATTTATTTTCCAATTCATATATTTAATTATTTTATCTATATCGGGTGGCTTGTCATATTTCGCCACCATTGATATTTCATAACCCAAATCATAAAAAGTTTCTGATGAGCTTACGGAGAATATTCCGCCCTTCAACCCAAGAGCAATATACAGTCCGCATTCTGTTTCCCCGTGCCATTCGTGCTTACCCATACGGGTTAGGCATGATAGCTCCAGCCCTTCGTATTCGGTATGCGACAACTTATCAATAGTCTCCATCTTCTACCTCCTTCAGATAGTCTTGCCCCTTCTTGGTGAGCGCACGACCAGCGGTGGAGATTTCCATGAGGTCATGCTTCTGAAGGTATAACTCAAAATCACGCTGCAAGCATGACTTGGTAAGCCCCGTCTTTGCGGAGAGGCGCGTCAAGCTCGACTCCTTCTTGTCTGATAAGATACGCAGCACTTGCAACTCTATTGGAGATAAGCCAAGCGGCAAAATTCCCAGAGAATCTTTCAGCACCCCCCAATCCTTCTTGGTGAAATTCTTGCGCTTCTCTTTCGTGAGATAGGTCTTGATGTGGTTGGCAATCTTTTGGGCAGCGCGAGCGTTACCGCGCAGCGTAGTAGACATTTCCTCAAGCACACCCTTCTCCCACTTCGCGCCTTTAAGGTTACGACTAACAATCTCTGCCAACTCACCGTATGTGTATTCCTCAAGGTCAACACGCTCGCACCTGTCCATGAGAGCATGGAAAATGTGTTGAGCTTCCGTTGTGGCAAACATAAACGACTGCATACGGAAATCAAAATCAACAGTATAATCTTCATAAGAGAACGTGGTACGATTCTCTGAATTAGGGTTGAGAATGGTCAACAAGGCCATCGTCAAATCCTTCGGGAGTTCGGATGCCTCATCGAAAAGAACAGTACATTCTTTACCATTGATGTGAGGGATAACAATCTGATTGAAGAATTGCTTCACGCTCTTGAGAGTGGAGCAGTTAATCTCTAGGAAGGTCTTGGTCTTTCCGACATTCTCTATACGATTGATGAGCTTGCTTCCCGCTGCTTTAGCGAGTGTGGTTTTGCCGCATCCCTTGGGAGCAACAAACATAAGGTGCGGGAGAACGCCGCTGGCAGTCTGTCCGTCAATAAAGAACTTTAGTTTCTTTTTTGCGCGGTCTTGCCCGACTATATCTTTGAAGTATTCTTTTTTCATGTAGGTTGTATCTTAATAATAAACTAAATTTACTTACCAGTCAAGAACTTCTTTTTCTTCTCTTTCCTCCATGAGGTCAGATACTACAAGTTCCACATCACCCTCTATGTTCAGGTCTACTGCTGAACCGAGTGCCTCTATCGTTTTGGTATCCGCATACATAGGCTTGCAGTCCATATCACTAATCTCATAACGAGCATTGATACCCACTTGCAAGGCCCAGCGGCGACTCACCACGACTGTTGCCTCCTCCGAGCGCAGCACGTTGCACAGGTCTTTAAGAGAGACACGCACACACGAGGTCGCTCCTTTTGTTCGTCCACTTCCTTTCTTTCTGGCCATTCCTAATTATCGCAAATTTTTACGGGATAGTCAAGCATATAAAAAAACTTTAATATATGCGCGAATGTTTATTATATTCTTAAAATGGGCTAAAATAATTTAAAAAAGTTTTAATATTCTTAAATATTACATTCTTTGGGCATTGATTTTCTCTGCTATTATCGGGTGGCCCTGCTTTATTTGGGCTATATTTATTTGTTATTATTTTGCAATTATATATGGAGGAGGCCAGTTATATTTGGGCTTCAGGATAGACAAGGCTGTATTTGGGCCTATATATGGACAAGGTTATATTTAGAGCCGCAAATGGAGGAGGCTGGCGCGATTTAAAAAAACTTTAATATATATTATATTTAAATTTAAATATATCTGCGGCTCTTACTATATTTAGCTTGTTATCTGATGGAGGCTGAACTATATATTATAATAAAATTAATATACTTGTTTTTAGTGTGCTATATTGGGTGCTATTTAGAAAATTTTTCTTTACATTAATATAAAAGAAAGATGAAAAAGTGCTTATATTTAAATATAAATAAATGTCCCACACCCTAACACACTAT
>Ga0302119_10001411_pt1 | contig 10797 bp, 7 predicted proteins | sample AG5_Tmax_MG_FD_203114 | JGI IMG/M metagenome (GOLD analysis project Ga0302119, IMG submission 203114) | Marine microbial communities from Western Arctic Ocean, Canada - AG5_Tmax | ecosystem: Environmental > Aquatic > Marine > Oceanic | place: Canada: Western Arctic Ocean | collected 2017-10-01
CCGCACCACGGTCGCAGTGGGCCCCGCTCAACCAGTGATCGGAAGCGGCGGGTGCCACGCGCACAAAGCGCTCACCCTGGCGTTCGAACAGCAGGGGCGTCTGGCGGTGATGCCAACCCATGGGCGCCGTGACCGCTTCGGAGTACACGTGTCCGTTGAAGGCCAGCAGCTCCTCGCGTCCGTTCAGGTCCAGGTCCAAGAAAGCGCAGGCCCAGCCAAGAGAAGTCATGCTCTCCATGGCCAGGCCCATGCGCCGGCTGCGATCCTCGAAGCGGCCCGCGCCCAGGTTCACGTGCAGCGTGTTGGGATCGGCCATGAAATTGGTGGTGAACACGTCCGGCAGATGATCACCGTTTACGTCCCCCACGGCGATGCCCATGGTGGCCTGCCCCCAACCGTTTTCGTCCAGCGCGATACCCGCCACCTGGCCCTCGTCTTTGAAGCGCCCCTGCTCGTTGCGACGGAACAGAAAGTTGGCCTGGGAGTCATTGCCCACCAGCACCTCACTGGTTCCATCGCCGTCCACGTCCAGGATCGTCACCCCCAGCCCATAGGCAGGCGTCACGTCAGCAAACCCCCAGTCACTGCTGACCTCGCGGAAGCGGCCCTGGCCAAGGTTCTCGTAGACCTCATCAGGTTCGGCCGGAAGCCCCACAGGACCACCAAAGACCGCTGCCCCACGAAACTGCGCGGGCGCTGGCGGCGCGGCGGGATCGAAGCGCACGTAGTTGGCCACGTACAGATCTAGGTCACCGTCACCATCAAGATCCCCCCAAGAGGCGGCGGTACTCCAGCAGCGAGATTCAAAGCCCTCGCCAAGGGGCTCAAAGGTGCCGTCCCCTCTTGAGCGATAGAGAGCGTTCTCACCCCAGCAACTGACGAACACATCCTCGAAGCCGTCACCATCGACGTCAGCCACGGCGCAGCCGAAACTCCAACGCTTGAGGTCGATGCCGCTCGTAGCACTGCGATCCGCGAATTGAAGCCCGCCCAAATTCTCGAAGTAGCGCGCTCCGGGCCCTCGGTTGGGATCGTCCAGAGTGGCACCGTTGGGGACGAACACGTCCAGGTCTCCATCCCCGTCCCCATCGATCAGGGCCACGGCACCGCCCTTGACCTCAAGTAGCTGGCTCGAGGGGCTGTAGCCTGACGTCAGGTGCATGGTAAGACCCGCCTCCTCGGTGTGGTCGCTCATAGGAAAACGACCCGGATCCGAACAGCCCGAGGCAAGGCACAAGCCGACCAAGGCTCCCAACTGTCTGCGTGCAATACTCATGCTGTGTCCGGCCCGCGCCGCATGAAGTAGACCAGAGCGAGTAGCAGCGACAGCGCACCCCCGATACTCATAAGGTAGGTGAGTTGCTTGAAGAACTCGAGGCGCGAGATGTCGGAGGCGAAGAAGTCCTTGTACAGCTGCAAACCAACGGACCCCGTGTAACCCACGGCGTCCGTTAGGTAGATCGCGAACACCGCGGTCCCCGCAAAGCGGGTATAGGCCAGCAGCCGATCGAACAGGACGGACCCGAAGGGTACGTAGGTCAGGTAGGCGCCCAGGCCGATCAAGGTCATCCACGTTATCGAGCTCAACATTTCCCGTTCAAACATCCAGGTCACCGCGCCCATCAGAATCTGGCCCGTGATCATGATCGACAGGGCGAGGACCAGACCCAGCCGGTTGCTACGTACGAGCGAGAGGAGAGAGAGGCAGATCATTACACCGAACGCGATGGGCACTTCCGTCTGAGTAAAGATGCCAGCGCGCTCTCCGAGGCCAAGCTCCCCCAAAATCTCCACGCCATAATTATCCCTGTAGTCGCGGTAGGCCGTCAGGAAGAAGTACATCCCCGACAAGAGCAGTATCCCGAGGGAGAACTCCCGCAAGAAACCCCAGCGGCTTTGAGAGTCCATCTTAGTGCGGGGGGAGCGCTCCACTTTGTCCTCTTCACTTGGGAGTGGAAGCTGCGTGAGCATGTAAACGCCCAACAGGAAGGGCAGGAAGAACAAGGCTCCTGTAACGAATGGCATCCAGTATTCGGTAATGCCCCACGAGGACATCAGGTAACGCCCCACGTCTTTCACCATCCCGCTGGCCATGATGTACGAGCACGACATCCCTGCCAGCATGAACTCGGAGGTACGGCGGCCCTCTAAGTACAGAACAACAATTCCCCAGACCATGCCCAGGGGAAGGCCGTTGGCGAAAATGGCGAACACCTTCAGGTTGCCCGGCAAGACAGCAAAAAGCAGGAGGGACAACCAGGCTGCAAAAATCAGCCCCACCAGAAGCCGGGCCCGACCGCGCACACCCGTTTCCGAGCAGAACTTCATCCCCGCGAACTTGGAGATTGTGTAGCCGACGACCTGCGCGATCACATAGGCACTCTTGACGTCCAGCGCCGTGCCCATGAATTTCAGCTCTTCGTAGGTCCCCGCAGCAAAGGGCTTGCGGAAGGCGTACATACAGAAGTACGTGGTGAAGCTCGCGACGATGGCGTAGACACCCATGACCCCAGGGCTGGAGCGTTCCAGAACTCCACGAATCCCCTTGTGGGAATGCCCTTGGAGATTGTCTGGTTGGTTATTCATGGGGCATCCAGTCTAGACTCGGGCTCCGGCATGGATCCACGATCCCCTCCCAGCACCTGAACATGACCCTCCAAGTCCGCTCTCCCTACGACGATACCCTGCTAGCCGAGCTCGATCCGGACACCGGCGGGGGCCTGGAGGAGAAAATGGAGCGTGCACGCGCTGCCCAAGCCGACTGGCGCAGGGTACCCGTAGCGCAGCGAGTGGCCCAGGTGTCCCTCGCCATGGAGTGGTTCCGCGAGCACACCGACGAAGTGGCACGGGATGTGACTCTCCAGATGGGCAAGCCCCTTGCCCAGTCCTTGGGGGAGGTCGCGGGGGTCCTGGAGCGCGCTCAATTCGCCTTGGAAGTTGCCCCAGCGGCACTGGCATCTGAAATTCTGCCCGCCAAGGACGGTTTCCGTCGGCGCATCGAGCACGCGCCCTTGGGGCTGGTGCTCGACATCGCCGCCTGGAACTACCCCCTGCTAATCCCCACAAACGTGATCTTCCCCGCACTCCTCGCCGGGAATGCCGTGCTACTAAAACACAGCGCCCGTACGCCCCTGTGCGGCCAACACTTCGAGCGCGCGTTCGCAGCAGCGGGCATGGAAGGGCTGGTCACGCACCTCGTACTCGACCACTCCAGCACTACCGCCCTGATGGGCGATGCCCGGGTCGGGCACGTGGCCTTCACCGGATCGGTGGACGCAGGCCGCCGCATCCATCGCGCGGTGGCCGAGCGCTTTATCGACGTGGGCCTGGAGCTCGGCGGAAACGATCCAGCCTACGTAGCTGCCGACGCCGATCTGGAAGCCACGGTAGCGGGCGTTGTGGACGGAGCCTGCTACAACGCAGGTCAGTCCTGCTGCGCCGTTGAACGCGTGTACGTACACGCCGACGTGTACGACGAGTTCATGGACCGCACGCGTGTGTTGATGGAGGCCTACCGCATGGGCGATCCCCTCGACCCCGCGACAACCCTGGGACCGCTGGCCGATGCGAGCAGCCTCGAGGGCGTCACCCGCCAGGTCGAAGGTGCCCGCGGACGAGGTGCCAGCGTTGTCACCGGAGGCAACACATCGGGGGGCCGCTTCTTCGAAGCCACGCTCTTGGCCGGTTGCTCCAACGATTACGAGGTCATGCAAGAAGAGAGCTTTGCGCCCCTCCTCCCCGTCTTACGGGTGGAGTCCGATGACGAAGCACTAACGCACGTGAACGACACCCGCTTCGGTCTGACTGCCTCCATCTGGACAGCGGATCCCGAACGCGCCGAGTGGTTCGCCGCAGGGCACGAAGCAGGCACCATCTTCCAGAACCGCTGCGACTATCTGGATCCAGCCTTGCCCTGGACCGGCATGCGCGACAGCGGCAAGGGCTCAACCCTCTCGCATCACGGCTTCCACCATCTGACTCGGCGCAAGGCAATCCACTTCCGCGACGCCCCGGGCTGAGGAGCTACTCGGGTGTCACGTAAGCGCCGGTGATTCCGCCGTCCACCACGAAGTCCGCACCGTTGACGTAGGAGGACTCCGAGCTGGCCAGGAACAACGCCGCCTGGGCCATCTCGCTAGCCTCGCCAAAGCGCCCCATGGGGATGTGCACCAACCGTCGTTGGCGCTTCTCTTCGGTGTCCAGATAGTCCATCAAGAGCTTGGTCCGCAATGGGCCGGGGCAGAGAGCGTTGACCCGAATGTTCTCGCGCGCGTGGATCGTGGCCAACTCGCGGGTCATGGCGAGAACGCCCCCCTTGCTCGCGGTGTAAGCAATCTGCGCTGTTGCGGCTCCCATGAGAGCCACGAAGGAAGCCGTGTTGATGACCGAACCACCACCTGCCCGACGCAGAGCCGGAATGCCGTGCCGACAACCTAGGAATACGCCCTTCAGATTGACATCTATGGTGCGCTGCCAAACCTCATCACTGGTCACCTGGCTGTCTCCGTCGTTGCCATCCATGATCCCCGCGTTGTTGAACAGCACAGTCAGCTTGCCGAAGGCTGACTCGCAAGCTTCGACCATGCCTGCACAGTCCTCATCACTTGAGACGTCTGCGTGAACAAAACGGGCCTGACCACCAGCCTCTTCGATGGCGGCTACCGTGTCCTGCCCAGCCCCATCCACCACATCCACGACCAACACGGACGCTCCCTCGGAAGCAAACAGCAGAGCCGACTCGCGGCCGATGCCGCTCCCACCGCCAGTGATCAGAGCTACCTGGTTTTCGAGTCGCATAAGAGCTGCCTGGGTTCAGGGTTGGGCGCGGGCCACAAGGTCATTGAAGAGCCCCTGCTGGATAGGGTCTTCCGCCGCGGAGAGTTCGGGATGCCACTGGACGGCAACAAGTTCGGGATGAGAGGGATGTTCCAGAGCCTCGATGGTGCCATCCGGAGCGCGCGCCACGACCACCAATTGCGAACCTAGCGTATCCACGGCCTGATGATGCCAGGAGATGGCGTCGCAACGGGCGCAGCCAAGGCTGCGAGCCAGACGCGAATCGGGTTCGAGGTCGATCGGGTGGGACACGGGCTCGCGCGGGGGCAGGCGGTGGAGCACCTCCTCCCCCACCCTGTCTGGTAAATGTTCGATCAGGGTCCCCCCGAGGGAGACGTTCAATAGCTGGAGTCCACGGCAGATCCAGAGGCTTGGCAGGTGTCGCTCCAAGACGGCCGCGGCCAGGGCAAGCTCAGTGCGGTCGCGCTCCAGATCCACGCTGTAGTTCTCGTCCGTTCCGGTCCCGCCCCAGATCTCGGGGGCCAGGTCACCACCACCGGTCAGGACAATTCCATCCAAGTCCTCGAGCCACCTCGCCGGATCGGGCTCACCGGGTGGAAGCAGGACCACCCGTCCCCCGGCGGCCCGCACACAGGTCACATATTCGGCGGGCAGGGTCAGCCGCCCCTCTGGGTCACGGCCATAGGTGGTGATACCGATACGCACTGTGCTCAGATCTGCTCGAAATAGCGGCGCCGTTCCCAGTCCGTCACTGCGGCGTCGTAAGCCTCCTGCTCGTGGCGCAGGAAGTGGGAGTAATGGTCCACCATGGCGTCACCGAAGGCCGCGCGTGTGAAGTCGCTTGACTCGAAGCGCTCTACGGCCTGTTCAAGGCGCACAGGCAGGGCAACCTGATTCGCTGCCTTGTAGACATCCCCGCGGAACATGGGCTCGGGCTCCGTCTTCTGGGCGATCCCATCCAGGCCTGCGGCCATGGCGGCAGCGAAGACCAGGTAGGGATTGCAGTCTGCACCGGGGATGCGGCACTCGATGCGCAGAGACGGGCCGCTGCCCACCACGCGGAAACCGGCAGTGCGATTATCGTAGCTCCACGCTGCACTCGTGGGCGCCCATGAGCCCGATTGGAAACGCTTGTAGGAATTGACCGTGGGCGCATAGAGGGCCATCAATTCAGGAAGATGCCCCATCCAGCCGCCTAAAAACCAGCGGAACTCGTCGCTGCAACGGATACCCTCAAGGTCGCCTTCACCGACAAAGGCATTCTGACCATCGCGCCATAAGGATAGGTGCACGTGACAGCTGGAGCCCGCCCCATCGGCATGGGGCTTGGCCATGAAGGTCAGGCTCTGGCCCAGCTGGTCAGCCAGTTCTTTTGCGCACTGCTTGTACACCACATGGCGATCCGCCATGGCCAGTAGCTCACAGTGCCGGACATTGAGCTCGTGCTGGCCGAGGCCCCACTCGCCCTTGCTGTTCTCAACGGGTACACCCGAAGCGGCGAGGTGACGGCGCATGGCTCCGATCAGGTGTTCGTCCCGACTTGCGTTCAACAGGTTGTAATCCTGGATCACCGAGCTGCTCGGAGTAAGGCCGTGCCAGTTGGCTTTGGTGGCCTCCCGGTAGCTGTCCTCGTAGACGAAGAACTCCAGCTCAGAGGCACCTGAAGTTTGCAGCCCCATGGTTGCGGCGCGAGCCAGTTGAGTCTTCAACACCGAACGTGGCGCTACAGACACCAGCTCCTTGCCCTCCCCGGCCACGACGTCGCATAGCACCAGAGCCGTGGAGTCGCGCCAACTGAGCACGCGTAGGCTCCCGAGGTCGGGTGCGAGTTGCAGATCCCCGTAGCCCTTCTCCCAGTTGGCGAAATCAAACCCGGGAATGGGCTCCATCTCCATGTCCACCGTCAGGAGATAGTCGCAGGCGTGGGCCTCGCCTCCCCCCACCTCCTCGAGGAAGAACCCCGCATCGTAAGTTTTGCCCATTAGGCGCCCGTAGTGGTCGGTGAAGGCCACATCGACGGTGTCAATCGTCCCCTCCACCACGCACCGGCGCAGGTCGTCCAAGCTCAGCATGCCTATTTCGTGACTCATGGGAGCAGTTCCTGTTGGGTAGCATACCCCGCCAAGTAACTCCTCGGCGGACCAGTAGCATGGACTATAAGGCACACAAGAGCGAAACACCGTCAATCCGGTCCCAACGTTAGACTGGAATTCCTCAAAACCACCGAACCCCAGCGCCCCCTCCAGATCCGGATCATGTCCAGCCCGTTCCTTGACGACCGCCGCCGAGCCCACCACTTCCTGAATCGGTTCTCGCTTGGGCCGACGCCGGCCCTGCTGAATGAGGTCACGGAGATCGGGCCGGAGAAGTGGCTAGGCAAGCAACTGGAAGGACGCGCCCTGCCAGACCGGCGCCTGACCCGCAAGCTGGTCAAGCTAGGGTCTTACGCTTTGACCAACCGGGAAGTCATGGACGAATATGTCCTGCCCACCCCGGACAATCTGAGCCAGGAGGAACGCAGGCGAAGGCAACAGCTGCGCAACGTTCCCGCCCGCGAGCTGCGCGATACCGTTTTATTGCAGGCGGTCTATGGCGAGGATCAGGTCAAAGAGGTGGCATGCGATTTCTTCCGCAACCACTTCGCGGTGGCGACCGACGTAGGGCGCGTACGCTACTACGCCACTGAGTACGAGCGGGAGGTGATCCGCAATCGGGTCTTCGGTTCGTTCGGCGACATGCTCTCGGCCAGCGCCAAGCACCCGGCCATGCTCGACTATCTCGACAACGCCGTCTCCCGTCGCCCACCCACCAAGGCGGAACTCAAGCAGGTTGAGCTGCGGGTACGGCAACAGACACGCTCGAAGGAACAAGCTGAGCAGGCGAGCGACATCGCCGCACAGCGCGGCCTGAATGAGAACTACGCCCGCGAGCTACTCGAGCTCCACACCCTGGGAGTGGACAACTACTACACCCAGGCCGATGTGGAGTCTGTTGCGCGCATCCTAACGGGCTGGACCATTGAGAATGATAGCGCGAAGCCTCTTGGGTTCCGCTTCAGCGACAACATGCACGCTAGTGGAAACAAGAAGGTCCTGCGCAAGACCATCAAGGAGAACTCCAAGCAGCCCCTCATGGAGGGTGAGGAACTCCTGGACATACTGGTCAAGCACAAGGGCACATCCGAATTCATCGCCTGGAAGCTCTGCCGCCATCTGGTAAATGACTCGCCTGACGAGAAGATGGTGGCGCGCGTTGCGGGAGTATTCCGCAAGTCCAAAGGGGATCTCCGAAAGGTCTACCTAGCCATTGCCACGGACGAGGAGTTCTACGCCCCGCGCAACATCCGGGCGAAGTTCAAACGGCCGTTTGAGTTCGTGGTCAGCGCTCTGCGGGCTACCGACGCAGAGATCGACGACTGCTCGCGAATCCATGCGGCTCTCGGGGCCATGAACGAGCAGCTCTACCTATGCAAGGATCCGACAGGCTACTACGACCAGGCCGAGGCATGGCTGGATCCCGGCGCCTTTGCCGTGCGGTGGAAGTTCTCCAGAGATCTACTGCAGGGCAAGATAGACGGGGTCCGGGTATCGCCCGCAATCTACGACGAGCTCAAGGACTCCGAGCCCACCACATGGAACGGCCTGTTACTCGAGCGCTTCCTACCCTCGGGCGCCGCAGGCGAAACCCGCTCCGCTCTAGGCAAGACCCTGCGCGAGTACATAGAGCTCGGCTACAACAGCCACGTGGAAGATCTCGCCCCCGCCCTGATCAGCATCATCCTCGGATCCCCCGATTTCCAAAAGCAGTAACGCGCGTCATCTCTCTTAACACAGCCCATGACACATCACTCCATTAGTCGCCGACGCCTACTTCAAACTACGGGTGTCAGCCTCGCGAGCCTGCCCCTTGCGTCGTTGAACTCGGCCAGCGCCGCATGTCTGGGTCGTAGCCACGAAGACAAGCCCCTGCCCGCCCTGGTCACGATCTTCCTGCGCGGAGGTGCCGACGCCATGAACATCGTGGTGCCCTACGGCACCAAGCGCTACTACGACATCCGGCCCACACTGGCTATCCCGCCGCCCGACAGCGAGGGCGGCGCGCTCAAGTTGGATAAGAAGTTCGGTTTACACCCAGCGCTGGCGGACCTGATGCCATTCTGGGAGGCGGAACAGCTTGCGCCCATTGTCTGCGTCGGCTCGCCACATTCCACACGCAGCCACTTTGACGCGCAGGATTTCATGGAACGCGCAGCCCCGGGCCTACGGACGGTGCACGATGGCTGGTTGAATCGCTATCTCGCCCTCTCCCACGATACGCGCAAGCCACGGCGCGGTGAGGCTGAGAAGGCCAACATCCTTCGTGCGATGGCTATGCAGGGGCTGCTACCCCGCGCACTGCGTGGCCCCCACGCGGTGCTGGCCGTGCCCTCAAGGCGCGTGCTCAACGACGACGCGACCCTGGCCATGTTTGGCCCGCTCTACGGCAACATGGCCGATGACGGCATGGGCGCAGCGGTCTCAACTGCGGAGACGAAGGGTGGAATTGTGTACGAGACGGGCCGCAACACCATGGCCACCATGAAGCGCTTCAGGGCTATCGTCGACGACTCCAAGAATTCGGGCAAGGTGCGCTACCCGGGCGGATCCCTCAGCGACAAGCTCAAGGACGTAGCTCGCGTGGTTCGCGCCGATGAGGGATTCGAAATCGCAGCCTTGGACATCGGTGGGTGGGACACGCATTCCAACCAGGGCGGCAGCGAGGGCAACATGGCTAACCGACTGGCAAGTCTGGGCGGCTCCCTGGCAGCCTTCATGACCGATCTGGGCCCGCACCTTGAGAACACAACGGTCATGGTCATGAGCGAGTTCGGTCGGACCTGCCGCGAGAACGGCAACTACGGAACAGATCATGGCCACGGGGGCATGATGCTCGTCATGGGTGGCGGCGTGGAAGGAGGCAAGGTTCTTGGGAAATGGAACGGCCTAGACGATGACGACCTCTACCAGGCACGCGACCTGAACGTCACCACAGACTTCAGGGACGTTTTCTATGAAGTGCTGCGCAAGCACATGAACTTCGATACGCCGCGCGATTTCTTTCCCGGCTACAAGCCCGACAAAATCAAGGGGCTGATGTCCTAGCGCCCTTCGAGGAAAGCCGAGAAGCCAGAGGATCCATTCGAACCATGCTGCATACCGTACGCGCCGTAGGACTGTGGATCGCGGTATCGGCCTGCCTGCCCGTGGCTACGGCGCAGGCTCTGGTACAAGACTCCCGTTGGGAGGCCCCCAAGGTTGCGATTCTCGCGGAGGGCACCGAGGCCGAGACGCCCTGCTGGATTCTCACCGCAGTAGAAACGGGCCCCACGGTCATGATCGTTGGAGGCATGCACGGCAACGAACCCTCGGGTGCAGCGGCCGCTGAGCAAATCACTTCCTGGTCCATCGGTCGCGGCCAACTTGTCATCGTTCCACGCGCGAACGTGCTTGCCCTTGGAGCGGAACAACGTCGCACACCAGGCAAACGGGGAGATGAAGGAGACCTAAACCGTCATTTCCCCAAGGAGGGTGAGCCCTCCGCGGGCATCGCCACAGCGCTTTGGGGCCTGGTTGAAACCCACGAACCCGACTGGGTAGTCGACCTGCACGAAGGCTTTGACTTCCACCGCACCAATCCCAAGAGCGTCGGAAGCAGCATTATCCACTGCGCCGACGAACGCGCTGAAGAGCTGGCGCTAAAATTGATCGCAGCGGTCGATGCAACCATCGATAAACCAGAGCAACGCTTCGATCGCCTGCGCACTCCAGTCGCCGGGAGCCTGGCCCGAGCAGCCTGGGAGAAGAAAGGTGTACGCTCGATGATCATCGAGACGACAACCAAGTCGCACGTTCTTTCCCACCGTGTTCGTCAACACCGACTGCTGGTGCACACCCTCCTGAAGGAACTGGGGATGCAACCCAGCCCGGCCACCACCGTCATTGGCCCTGGGATTACGCCCAA
>Ga0302119_10001415_pt1 | contig 10791 bp, 11 predicted proteins | sample AG5_Tmax_MG_FD_203114 | JGI IMG/M metagenome (GOLD analysis project Ga0302119, IMG submission 203114) | Marine microbial communities from Western Arctic Ocean, Canada - AG5_Tmax | ecosystem: Environmental > Aquatic > Marine > Oceanic | place: Canada: Western Arctic Ocean | collected 2017-10-01
CCAACTATCGAAAAACAAGGCAAGCCCCCTGAAATATGCACTTCGATACTGACCAGCGGCGCATCTAAGCCGTCTGCAGCACGGGTAAATATCTTTGCAAGTTGATTCATGGCAATAAGTCGTATCGCTAGTTGCCTTAGTGTGGCAGCCAGATCTAATACAAAGTATAGATCATTTAGATCTTTTCATTCGACTTATCTAGGTTTTTGACTAAAAAAGAAAGGCAAAACCACACTAAATAGCTTGCAACTCTTCTAAATTCCAGCGCGGTTTTATTGCAACCTCTAGACTATCATTACTCTGCCCAACCATAAGGCGGTAATGGCCAGCGAGCGCAATCATTGCACCGTTATCGGTGCAAAATTCATGCTCTGGGTAATACACGTCTACTTGCATTTTTTCGCCCATTTGATCAAGTACTTGTCGCAGCGTCGTATTGGCACTGACACCGCCAGCAACAACCAGTGTTGAAAAGCCTGTTTGCTCCAAAGCACGACGACATTTGATCATCAGTGTTTCGGTTGCTGCCACTTCGAAGGCTTTGGCAATATTGGCTTTCTCGTCTGGGTGCCTTGCAAAAGTATTTCTTGCAAAAGTTTTCAACCCACTAAAACTAAAATCAAGCCCCGGTCGATCGGTCATTGGTCGCGGAAAAGTAAACCGACCCACTTCGCCCTCAGTAGCAAGCTTGGCAAGCGCTGGACCGCCAGGATAACCTAAGCCAAGGATTTTTGCGGTTTTGTCAAAAGCCTCACCCACCGCATCATCCAATGACTCGCCCAGAATTTTATAATCACCAATACCTTTTACTTCCACGAGCAATGTGTGGCCGCCTGAAACCAATAACGCGACAAATGGAAACTCTGGCTTAGACTCAGCCAGAAGTGGCGCCAAAAGGTGGCCTTCCATATGGTGTACACCAATTGCAGGAACGCCCAAACCCCAAGCAAGGCTTTGCGCAATAGAGCTACCGACCAATAAAGCGCCAGCCAAGCCAGGCCCTTGCGTATAAGCAATGCCGGTTAAGTCTTGTAAGGTTAAACCGCTTTCCTGTAGTGATTCTTTGATAAGCGGTATCGCTCTTTGGATGTGGTCTCTAGAGGCAATCTCTGGCACTACGCCCCCGTATTCCGCATGAATATCGACTTGTGAAAAAAGCGTATGAGAGAGTAAGCCGGTTTGAGAGCTGTATATTCCTATACCGGTTTCATCACACGAGGACTCAATACCAAGGGTGATAAACGATTTAGTGTTCACCAGCCGTTTCACCCAGATAGACTTTTTTCACAGCTTCATTGGCAAGAATCGCTTCTTTGTCGCCCTCGGCTATGATTTGACCGGAGTGCATGACATAAGAATGATCGCAAGTATCCAACATCTCGCGATAATTGTGATCGGTAATCAAAACACCAATGCCTTTATCTCTAAGATGGTAAATGATTTGTTGGATATCGCCCACCGAAATTGGATCCACACCAGCAAAAGGCTCATCAAGTAAAATAAATTTTGGCTCCATCGCCAACGCTCTGGCGATTTCAACCCTCCTACGCTCACCGCCCGACAAACTAACGCCCTTAATGTGGCGAATATGCTCAACATGAAATTCTGTCAACAACTCTTCGAGCCTGTGCTTTCTACGAGCGGCAGGTAGTGCTTTATTGAGCTCTAACACCGCCAAAATATTGTCCTCAACCGTGAGCTTACGGAAAATGGAAGGCTCTTGCGGCAAATAACCCAGGCCCAGTTTGGCGCGCTTATGCATCGGCATATGGCCAACCTTATGGTGGTTGATAAAAACCTCGCCCATATCAGATCGAACAAGGCCACAAGCGATATAGAAGCACGTTGTTTTACCGGCGCCATTAGGGCCAAGCAATCCAACAATTTCACCACCTTCAACGGCAAAAGAAACGTCGTTAACAATCTCTCGTTTTGCGTAAGTTTTGCAGATATTTTTAACTTCTAATCTATTGTTTGCCATCTAATTTTCTATGGTTTTGTGGGTGGTCATATCTTACCCTAAATGTAGGTGATCTGCTCAGAGCTATACATCGCCTCAATGCCATTATTACTTGATATGAGTAGCGCTCCCTTGCTGTTTACACCGATCACTTTGCCAGTAAAAGGATTGTTCACTCGCCCTACTTTTGCACGCCGACCTTTGAGTATGTCGTAAGCCGCCCACTCACTTTGAAAGTCTTCAAATCCATTTTTCTCAAAACGTTTAACATAGGTCAGAATAGCGTTAATAATAGCAGCTGTTAGCTCTTTAATATTTACCACGCCATCACTGATTGTCGTCAAATCAACCCAGGGAGTTTCGCAATCAAGGTTTTCACCAAGTGCGTAATTAACACCAACCCCGATTACAACCGATTGCTTGTCTCCGTGCAATTGATTTTCAAGCAATATGCCTGAGAGTTTTTTGTCGCCAAAATAAATATCATTCGGCCACTTAATGCCCAATCTTTCAATGGCGCAAGTCTCTTCTAGGCTTTTAATAATTGCCAGCGCAACCACTAAGCTTAAACCGTTAAGATCGCAGCTGGTATCAAAATTTTGTCGTATTGAAAACAGCACACTGCCGTCTTTTTGGCTGCACCACACTCGACCGTGCTGACCTCTGCCTTTAGTCTGTTCGCGCGTTATACACAACTGAGTTATTTCTCTAAAAGGCTGGCTTAACAGGTAATCGTTTGTGCTCTCAATTGAGTCAAAAAATACACAATCTACCTGCTGATCGATGAAATTTTCTAAAGTAGAATAATTGACCACGTCACAAGAAATAGTATTAATGAAAGTGTCACTGCAGCAGAAGCCACATCTTTAGCAAAGCCTGAAAGTTCGTTTTTCTCAGCGCCAATTCGGTCAACTACTGCCTCAACAGCGGAGTTCAGCATTTCAACAATCAGCACAATAAAGATAGGTGTAATTAACAACACTTTTTCAATCGAAGACTCACCCAGCCAATAACCAAGAGGCAGAAAAACCACTCCAAGTGACAGCTCTAACCTAAATGCAGCTTCAGACTTGTAGCAAGCTTTAAAACCCTGGGCCGAATAGGCGCAAGCTGAAAGCAGTCTTTTGATTTCCGATTGTTGATTTTTTTTGCTCATATGACTTACTATACAAATGGCGAGTATCAATGGCCTAGTTGCAATACTTTGTTAAAATGTTAGTTATGATTTTACAACAAATAGATACGAGTCGTTTGGTATGAAAATTGCTCTCGGAGTTGAATATTTAGGCACCCACTTCCACGGCTGGCAAATACAAAAATCTGGAATCAGGACCGTTCAATTGGCTGTTGAGGCGGCGCTATCAAAAGTTGCCGACCACCCAGTAAGGGTCTTCTGTTCAGGGCGGACCGACGCCGGGGTGCATGCCAAAGAGCAGGTTATTCACTTTGAAACTGAAGCGATTCGCGAAAGCAAAGCTTGGTTACTTGGCGGCAATGTCAATTTGCCTGCCGACGTCAACTTCACTTGGGCCAAAGAAGTTGGTAATGACTTTCATGCCCGTTTTAATGCCTACGCCAGAGCCTACGAGTTCAAAATTCTCAATCACCCCGTGCGCTCAGCATTAAAGGCCGATTCACACCTTTGGCAACCAAGACTACTCGATATTGACAAAATGCAAGAAGCCGCGACCTTGCTGTTAGGTGAACACGATTTTTCTTGCTTCCGTGGTAGTCTGTGTCAAGCCAAATCACCCGTTAAAACCATTGAATACCTAAACATTACAAAGAATCACAACACCGTCCTGCTGGAGGTTAAGGCCAACGCGTTTCTACATCACATGGTTCGCAATATTGTTGGCACACTGTTAAAAGTCGGCAGAGGCGAGCGCAAAGTTGACTGGGTGCAAGATGTTTTGGACAGTAAAGACAGGCGACAAGCGGGACCGACATCTGAGCCCCAAGGGCTGTATTTTGTGAAAGCTTTTTACAAAGGTTATTAGCGACCGATAAGATGCCTTAAAGGGCTATTAAACTCTGCATCAGGATCGCCAATTTCTTCCCAAGCGTAACGCAATGCTTCTCCTCGGCGCTGGAAGAAGCGATTTTGCCCCACTCTATGTTTAAAACCCGCCCTTTCTAGAACAGCATCTAAGCCCTCCATTCGGGCAAATAGAATTTCAACGCCAGACTCTGAGCAGGATTCAACAAGATTTAATAACATCTCTTCGCCACTGGCGTCGATTTGATTAATACCAGCCACATCAACAATGATATAGCGCAAATGTTCGCGATTATGCGCAATCAATTCCAACATTCTTGTCTCAAAATAACCGGCGTTAGCAAAATACAACGAGCCGCTGTACTTCACCAGGCTGACAACTTTACAGCCCTCAAGATTGTTCTCGTCTGCGCTAACAAAGTTCTTAGAGCCGTCGTGAGCTGAGAGCTCACTAAAATTAGGTTGCATAGTGCGGTACAGAAACAAGCCCAGTGAAAGAATTACACCGAAAGCAATACCATTTTCTAAATGCGGGGCAGATATTAAAGTCAGGATAAAAGTGAGAATGCCAACAATCGCATCATGCTTCTCGATTTTCCAGGCGTGCCAAATCGGTCCAAAGTTAATTAACTGGAACACAGCCATCATGATTACCGCTGCAAGAGTGGCTTGAGGTAGATGGTATAACAGCGGTGTGAACCACAATAACGTAATACCAACAATGACGGCTGTAACCACCGAAGAAAATCCTGTGACGGCTCCAGAGCCGGCATTCACAGAAGTCCGCGAAAATGAACCCGCAACCGCATAACCTTGAAAAAAGCTTGAGGTAACATTGGCTAAGCCCTGGCCAATCAACTCCTGGTTAACGTCTAACCTTTGCTTGGTTTTGGCAGCCATAGATTTTGCCACTGAGATAGCCTCCATAAAGCCAATTAATGCAATAATGATTGCAAAAATAAATAGCGATCCTATAGCTTGAAAGTCAAAACTCGGCACTTTAAAACTAAAAATACTATCGACACTTACCGAGGAGACGATAGCGCCGCCCATGGATTCATAGCCAATAACCCAAGACACTATAATAGAAACGACAACCACGGCTAATATGCCTGGAATTTTCGGATAAAAATGCTTTAACACTAACATCGTCAATAAAGCCAATACCGACATAGCCAATGTTGGGATATGGGCATAGCTTGAAACCGCCTCCAGCAAACGCCAAAACGTTTCATAATTTTGATCAGCATTGCATATCGCATGCATTGCGCCACTGCCTTCTTGCTCCATCCTTTCAAGCATCGTTAGAGGCTGGCAAGCTGCGCTCCAATCAGTGTCCGAGGAGTTTATTACACGAATACCAACAAGCTTATGCAGTTGAGAAACACTGACAATAATCGCCGCAGCATTGGTAAAGCCATTCACAACGGGGTGTGAAATAAAGTTGATAACAAAGCCAATTCTAAGAATGCCGAGCAACAATTGAAATAACCCGACAATTAATGCCAAGAGTGCCGCGTAGACAGCATAACTACCCGGATCAATTACTAAGTCGCCAAGAGCTGCAGCAGTTAACAAAGAAACAATGGCTACTGGACCAGTGCTCAATTGTCTTGATGAGCCCATGAGGGCAGCTATCATCACCGGAAGGAAAGAGGCGTATAAACCGTATTGAGGACCAAGGCCAGCGAGTTGAGCATAAGCCATTGATTGTGGCACCAGAACCAAAGCGACCGTTGCGCCTGCAATGGCGTCCGCTTTCAATACCTCGGGATTTTTTAACTCCTTAATCCACAAAAGGAAGGGGAATATTTTGGTTATCCAGTTCATCAAATACGCTTGTTAGAAAGTGTGGTTTCAGCCCTTTGCTACTTAAGCATTGGCTATAAAGATTCTATTCCAATATGACGCCTATGGAGCGACTTTTTATATGAAATAAATCAAATTATATCGATTTGATTTAAACCTTTTACAAATACATAGAAATACATAGATTTTTCAAATGCTATGATAATGCAAAATGTATAATTGCAACAATTATGGATGTATCTGAATTATTAGCAAATAACAAGCGCTGGGCAAAACAAGTCTCAGAAGAGCAGCCCGGATTGTTTGCCGCTCTTGCAAAACAACAAACGCCAAAATACTTATGGATAGGCTGCTCTGACAGTCGTGTCCCCGCCAATGAAATTGTAGGCTTAATGCCGGGTCAATTATTTGTCCATCGAAACGTTGGAAATTTAGTGAAACATGTCGACTTTAACTGCCAGTCGGTCATCCAATACGCTGTTGATGTACTCAAGGTAGAGAATATTATTATTTGCGGACATTATGGCTGTGGCGGCATCAAAGTGGCAATGGAAAACACCAATGCCGGCATCAGTGATTACTGGCTGCGCTCTGTTAAAGATCATTTTTGGTTTAATCAAAAAGAATTAAAGAAACTCGATTCAGACGAAGAACGCTTAAACCGCATGTGCGAAATTAATGTCATTAAACAAGTTTCCAACCTATCTCGCAGCAAAATTGTGCAAACTGCCTGGCAACGCGGCCAACAACTGCACGTTCACGGCTGGATCTATAGCGTCAATGATGGTGTGATTCATGATCTTAAGGTTGGCAGACATGGCTTTAAGGACGAAGAAGGTATATACGAGCCGGATAATGATCCAACCTAGTCCAAGCCGCTAAAGATATCTCGCCAATCGAAAACCCTGCACATATCCCGCCACCCCTTAACACCTGGTGAATAGTTTTCTCGCGTGTGTACACGCAAACCAAAACCCCAACTAAACCAATGACCGCCTCGTTAAAATTTACGCGTCCCATCTCTCACCCTTGCGGGTTATTCTCAGGCGAGTTGATACAGTAATCCCATTGATACCAGTCCTGACAACATTCTGCGACGTTGCCGGCCATATCGTACAGCCCATAACCGTTTGACTCAAAACTACCCACCGGCGCACTTGAATAACGCCACTCGTCCTTGCGATCTGTTGTTATGTAATTTGAAGCCTGCTACTTTGTCTGACGACCAAAAAAATAACAAAGATTAAAAGAACAACTCATCGATTTGTGAAAAATAATTTAACCAAAAATATGGATAATTATACGAATAGATGAGTAAATGGCAAAATTACTAGCAATATTTCACCAGAAATGCATGTAAATAGACCTAAAACAGCCAATATGGATGATTTTTTCTATAAAGCAGGGGTTTTTAATGGATATTTGTCAAAATTTTTGATATTTTGACAATGAACTCATCTCAAAGAAGTTTTGAGGCACTTGGGAGTGAATTACTAAAAATCTTCGTCCCAATCAACCGTAATCAACCGCTCTTCACGATTGAGAGATACTAAGAATGGCTCAATGTATGGCACCCAATGCTCTTTCTCGCCTTTGACGACGATAACGTCATTAGCACCTGTTGCAACCATCTGCTCAACAACACCAAGCTCAACATTATCAACGGTAACCACGCGCATGCCAGCCAACTCGTGCCAATAAAGCTCTTCGCTGTCGAGTTCGGGTAATTGGGATTTTTTGATGTAAAGCTCCAAGCCTAGCAGATGTTGGGCTTGTTCGCGACTGTCAACGGCTTCAACGTGGGCGACAATGGTTTTTGATTGTTCACGACCGTTGGTGATTTCAATCGTCTTCCACTGGTCTTTATCGAGATACCACCAGGGTTGGTAGTTGAGAATATTACTGCGTGGCTCGGTGTGGGAAAAGATTTTTACCCAGCCTCTAACACCAAAAAAGCCGTTGATCTTTCCGACCAACAGCTTTTCATCGTTTTGTTCTGACGTCTGAGACAGAGAATTACTCAGCGGCTTTATCTTCTGCTGGAGCTTCTTCGCTTGCCTCTTCAGCTGGCGCTTCTTCTACTGCGGCTTCCGCTGCTGCTGCTTCTGCCTCAGCTACTGCTTTTGCTTCAGCTTCTTCAGCTGCTTTCGCCTCTGCCGCTTCTTTTGCTGCTGCGTCTGCTGCTGCTTTTTCAGCTGCTGCAACTTTTGCTGCGTCTGCTGCTAATTTAGCGTCTGCTGCTGCTACGCGCTTCTCGCGAATTGAAGGATCTTTGTGCTCTTTAACAAGCTGCTTAACACGATCTGAAATCTGCGCACCTTGAGATGTCCAGTATGCAAGTCTATCTTCGTCGAGTTGAAGCCTTACTTCTTGTCCGCGTGCTACTGGATTGAAGAATCCAATACGCTCAATGTAACCACTGTCTCTACGTTTTCTAGAGTCTGTTGCTACAATCGAATAAAAAGGTTTTCTCTTCGCTCCACCTCGGGCCATTCTAATCTTAACCATGGGTTTTTTGCTCCTTTGTGATTGTTAGGTTGTAAAGGCGGGAGATTATATCAGTTTTCAGAGACTTCTTAAATGTCTTTTGCTAACTTAATCGCATCGCCAATGTAGTTCATTGGGGTGAGCTGCGCCAAGGCTTTCTTGGCTTCATCAGGAATATCCAAAGTCTGTACAAAATCTTGCAAAATTTGGGCATTAATTTTCTGTCCTCGAGTAAGCTCTTTGAGCTTCTCATAAGGGTTTTCAACGCCGTAGCGACGCATCACTGTTTGAATTGGCTCAGCCAAAACTTCCCAAGCATTATCTAAGTCTTCAAGAAGTTTTACCTCGTTTATTTCAAGCTTGGAGATGCCCTTTGTAATTGAGGCAAATGCAATGAGAGAGTGCGCACAACTAACACCTAGATTTCTAAGCACAGTTGAGTCCGACAAATCTCTCTGCCAGCGTGAAATTGGCAGCTTGCTAGCCAAGTGCTCACCAATCGCGTTGGCAAGGCCTAAATTACCCTCACCGTTTTCAAAATCAATCGGGTTGACTTTGTGCGGCATTGTCGAAGACCCGACTTCGCCAGCAATGGTTTTTTGCTTGAAGTAGCCTAGGGAAATATAACCCCATACATCGCGAGAGAAGTCAATTAAAATCGTATTGAAACGACCCATCGCTTGATAATATTCCGCAATGTAATCGTGCGGCTCAATTTGTGCAGTGTACGCTGCGTAATTTACACCCAAACTCTCGATAAAACCTTGTGAGACTGCAGGCCAGTCGATATCCGGATAGGCGCTGATATGAGCATTGAAATTACCCACGGCTCCGTTAAATTTACCCATAATGTTGACTTGTTCAAACTGGGCAATTTGACGATTTAATCTAGCGCTGAAATTGGCCATCTCTTTGCCTAGCGTTGTCGGCGAAGCTGTTTGGCCATGCGTTCTAGAAAGCATTGGAATTTCAGCATTATCTTTGGCTAAATCCGCTATTAAATTCGATAGATTTTGCATCTGCTGTAACAACACTTTGCGACCATCGATAAGCATTAGCGCATGAGAGAGGTTGTTAATGTCTTCAGAAGTACAAGCAAAATGAATGAATTCGCTGACTTGTTCTAGCGCTGCATTGCCGATAATTTTGTCTTTTAGAAAGTACTCAACAGCTTTAACATCGTGATTGGTTATACGCTCAATAGTCTTGACCGCATCAGCACCCTCTAGCGAAAAATTATCAACAATATCGTTTAGCGCTTTATTAGTGGCGTCGTCAAATACCGATACTTCTGCAATTTGTGGATTTGCAGACATTGCTTGCAACCAACGAACTTCCACCAAAACTCGGTATTTAATGAGACCAAACTCACTGAAGATGCCTTTAAGTTCGCTGGTTTTGTCGGAGTAGCGACCATCAATTGGGGATATAGATGTAAGAGTATTGAATTTCATAATCTGAAGGTTTGAGTCAATAGAATTAAGGCTTGACCGCAAAAATGCTAAAATTATACGCTGTTATTGAATCATCACTTACCGAGAATATCCCAATGAAGAAAGATTACCTAAAGCACTGCGAAGAAAGAAAAGCAGATAACGTTCCACCATTAGCACTAGATGCCGCACAAACCAAGTCTGTAGTTGATCATCTAATTAAGGGCTCTGATGATGATTTCTACCTAGATCTTTTAACGCATCGCGTACCACCTGGTGTTGACGAAGCGGCTTATGTTAAGGCGGGTTTTTTGACTCACGTTGCCAAAGGCGAGCAAGCCTGCACAGCAATCACTCAAGAGCATGCGACTTTTCTACTCGGCACGATGCTTGGCGGATACAACATTGACACGCTAATTGAGCTATTGGATATCGACGCAACAGCCGAAGCTGCCTGCAAATCATTGTCACACACTATTCTTATCTACGAAGCCTACCAAGGCGTTGTTGAAAAATCAGCAAATAATGCTTTTGCCAAAAAAGTCGTTGACTCTTGGGCAAATGCGGAGTGGTTCACTTCTAAAGACTCCATGCCGGAAGAAATCAAAGTGGTTGTTTTCCGCGTTGACGGCGAAACCAATACCGACGACCTTTCTCCTGCAACCGAAGCTTGGTCACGCCCCGATATTCCATTGCATGCCAATTCAATGCTTGTTAAAAAAATGGACAAGCCATTCGAGACCATTGCAAAACTAAAAGAAAAAGGCCTGCCCCTCGCCTATGTTGGCGACGTGGTTGGTACAGGATCGTCACGCAAATCGGCGATTAACTCTGTGCTTTGGCACATGGGCAACCCGATCGATTACATCCCGAATAAAAACGGTGGTGGTGTGGTCCTTGGTGGCAAAATTGCGCCGATTTTCTTCAACACGGCTGAAGATTCTGGCGTACTACCTATCGAATGCGATGTTTCAAAATTGGCAATGGGCGATGAGATTACTATCAAGCCATACGAGGGTATTATTATCAACGCCGCCGGTGAAACCGTCTCTACTTTTGAGTTGGCACCCACTACAATGCCGGACGAAGTCCGCGCAGGCGGA
>Ga0302119_10001418_pt1 | contig 10778 bp, 7 predicted proteins | sample AG5_Tmax_MG_FD_203114 | JGI IMG/M metagenome (GOLD analysis project Ga0302119, IMG submission 203114) | Marine microbial communities from Western Arctic Ocean, Canada - AG5_Tmax | ecosystem: Environmental > Aquatic > Marine > Oceanic | place: Canada: Western Arctic Ocean | collected 2017-10-01
CCAGTAATACTGGAAAGATTCCGTTATAACTTCCACCACTTGCTTCAGAATGCTCGAGTGCTGGTGATAATAAAGACCAAAAACTAGCTGCAATCATAACTCCAGCTGCAAAGCCAAGCATACAATCCAAAATTTTCCGATTTATTTCTTTGAAAAAGAAAACTAAACCAGCGCCTGCCGCAGTCATTCCCCATGTGAATAAGCCTGCACCAAATGCCTGCTGAACTGGACCCCAAGTTTCAAAGGACTCTAACATAATTCTTGTTTGTAAAAAGACTATTTAGGCTTTGCGAGTACTTCAGGGGGTTGCGTATTAACCATTCTAACTCCAAAATATATCAATCCAAAACTAACTAATTGTATCCACCCTAATTTCTCATTTATCAATAACCAACTAGATAAAATTCCAAAAATTGGAACAACATTAACAAAACTTGATGCTCGATTAGCCCCTATAACTTCAACACCAATTGCAAAGAAAACATATGAAAGTGCTGTAGAAAGAATTCCCAAATAACCAATCAAAAGCCATTCGTCATGACTCCAAGAACGTTCCCATGGAGATTCCCAAATAGTAAAAGGAATAAATAAAATCCAACCAACCAGAGAAACCCAAGCAATTAATGATAACGAACTTAATTGGTTTTCTTTAGATTCAAGAACATATATTCTCATAACTATTATGTAAATAGCATATGCAAAAGCTCCAAACATAATCAAACTATTTCCAATCAATCGCTCTTTAAGTGGAATGTCAATATTGGGTGATGCCAAAAAGACTAGTAATATACCAGTAAAACTGAGTGCCATTCCTGAAAGACTCTTAGTCGTTAATTTATGAGATAATGCAAAAACCGATAGAATAGCTACAAAAATAGGATTAAATCCAATTACTAAAGATGCGTCAGAAGCTGCTGTTTTTTGCATACCATACATGTAGCCTATTTGATATAGAAAAACCGAAGTGAAAGCCATAATGAATAAGACTCGGTAATCAGTAACCTTGGGTATTACATTACCTTCCTTAACCCACATCCAAGCAAAAAGAATTGGAACGGCAAATGAATATCTTAGAAACATTACAGTAAATGGGAATTCCAGTAAATCCGTTGCAAGAAGTCTGCCCACGGGCCATGCCAATCCCCAAAGAACTGAGACTGTTAACATCAATAAATTTGTAATTGCAAGCTTACGAGTACTGAAGTCAAGCATAATTATTAATCTTTCTTAGTTCCCAAAAAATATTCATTTATGTGAGGATCCACAAGAATTTTACTTGCTTGATCAGTATGAACTACTTGTCCATTGGCAAATATATATCCACGATCAGAACGAGCTAAGGAAAGACGGGCGTTCTGTTCAACGATTAATACGGTAATTCCATTTGTGCGTAGAGCATCTATTCTTTCAATAATTTGTTGTTGATAGAGTGGGCTTAATGCTGCAGTAGGTTCATCCAATAAAAGAAAATCAGGATCACTTATCAAAGCCCTACTTATGGCAAGCATTTGTCTTTGACCTCCTGATAATGAAGCTGCCACATCATTCATTCTTGACTTCAAATCTTCAAACATCTCTAAAGAACGAGTAATACGCTCTTCAAGTATTGGAAGAGAGAGATTAATTCCTCCCATCTCTAAATTTTCTCTAACTGAAAGACTTGGAAATACATTGTCGACTTGAGGGACATAAGCTATTCCTCTATTCACTAAAGAATCTGTACGCCATCCTGAAACTTCCTCTCCTTTATGCTTAACACTTCCTTTATAGTAAGTAGCAATACCAAAAATTAACTTTATGAAAGTAGATTTACCACAACCATTTGGACCTATAACTGTAACAAATTCACCCTCATCTACATACAAATCAACACCATTCATAATCTGAACTTTACCGTAACCTCCTTCAAGATTTGTTACTTCAAGTACACGACTCATCCAGCACCTCCTAAGTATGCCTCTATCACTTCTTTACTGTCCTTAACTTCATCTGGTGTACCTTGCATCAAAACTTTTCCTTGATCCATGACTATAATCCTATCAACGCCAGCTCTAAGAATAAAATCCATATTATGCTCAATAACTAGAATAGAAATTTTAGTTTCAGAAACTATCTTGCGTAAATTATTGAAAATCTTTTCAGCCAAGGGCCCTGCAACACCTGCTACAGGTTCATCTAGTAGTAAAAGATCTGGTTCTCCCATTAAAGCTCTACCAATATCGACTAATTTACTTTGACCTCCCGATAATTCACTAGTAAGATTATGGGCCATATGAGTGATTTCTAATTCCTCAAGTGTAGAATATGCTTTTCGAACTCTAGCCTCTTCTTCTCCTCTAAAAAAATTGGAGATAAAGCCTCGAATTGGATCTGTTCCATATTGATTTCGTGGTGGAATTAATAAATTTTCAATTGTAGTCATTTCTCTCCAGAGTCTTGTATGCTGGAAAGTACGTGTTACACCCAGATTTTGTATTTGATCAGGACGTAAAAGCGTTGCATCCTCACCAAATACTTCAACATCACCTTCTGTAGCATCAAGAAGACCTGAAATACAATTAAAAGTTGTTGTTTTACCACAACCATTAGGTCCTATTAAACCAACAAATTCTCCCTTACCTATCTCAAATGACACCTTATCAACTGCACGTAATCCTCCAAAATCTTTAGTCATGTTGGTAACTCGAAGAACGGAATTCATCATATTACCCCCAAAATAACTATTTCAATAATTAAGACAATAGCCGCCACAAGAGCCCAGACAAACCATGGAATTCCGGGCTCTATTAAATCCGGATTTACTGGTCTTTTAGGCACCTCTGGTAACAAACCACGCTCAGATATAAGCAAACTAGACAAAATAACTATACCAATCAACATCAACTTGAAATAGGTCATATTTACAACAACTTTTTCAGGATTTGTCGTACCAAATACCTCAACCATTGAAAGATCACTACTCACTAAGCCCATTATATCCAAAAAGAACCAACCAAAGGCTCCATCAATATCACTAATATAATCATGGAACATACTATCAGTGTCACCTCTTGCTGCACTAAGTAAATTGAAGAAAGGTTGTGTTAAAGCTATGATGAAAGCTCCAATAACCATTCCCCTATTATTTGCTCTTCCACCAACAATAAAAGCAGCCCATATCAAGAATGTTGAATTTATAGGATTTATGAAGTCATCTAAGACACTAGAATTCAACCAAGCCCATAATGCACCACCAAAACCACCTATTGCGGCACCTAATGCTAAACACATTGCCTTATGCTGGAAAACATTGTGACCATGGTGCATGGTAACTTCTTCATCTTCCCTGATTGCTCGTAATATGCGGCCCCAAGGTGAAGCCTGAATCATCTCTACTATTAACCATATAGAAGCAAAGGATACCAAAGCGATTACTGCCAGAAGTACTGTATAAGGAGCTGCTTGACCCAGATCTAACCACTCTCCTACAGAATCATCCATAGTTGACTCCCACCAATGTTCTAACGGAAGATTATACAACGAGATTCCTATTGCTGTTGTCCCAGTTCCAGCCCTTAGAAGTGGTTCGGCTCTCATAGATATCCTTACAATTTCTCCCAACGATATCGTAACTATTGCAAAATAATCCATACGAAGATTTGCTGTCGGATAAGCAAGTAACCAACCTGCAAGACCTGATACAAATACTGCTGCAAGAATTGCTGAACCAAAATTATTAGTAAAAACCCCTCCAAGAATAGGTGCCCAACCATGCCCACCAGGTCTCTCTTCGGGAACTGTCAGAATAGCTACTGTAATTGCCCCAAGACCTGCAAAGAAAATAACTCCAAAATTGGTCATACCAGTAAATCCAGTATGTAAATTCAATGCAATTGCCAAAATTGAAAAGATACAAACTAAGACAATTATCCTTGATATTTGCATTGTTTTAGTAAATTTAGTAACACTTGGTAGCCAATCTGCGATATAAATTAGAATAATCAAGAAACAGAAAAATGCAAACCAAGAACCTCTTTCACTAGCCCTGCCGTATTTAGGCAAGAAATTTAAATTTATGGTTTCTGTCCTTTTCGAATACCAATCTGACGCTGATTTTACCAAATCATTGGATGAATAAAGAAGCAAAAGAAAGCCCCAAAATAAATGATTAAATGAAACTAACAATATTCCAAATACTAATGCTTGGAAATTTATGTGATTTACTGCAATCTTCATAAATTCTCCTAAAACTTTCTGAACTGGACCCATAGATTCTGAAATAAAACGAGTTAAATCTCTAAAGGAAAAAATAATTAAGATATATGCTATCTGTATTACATAAAGTGTAGATTCCGTATCACGTGCAGAACTAGGTTCTATTGATGGCGCGTATTTCAATAACAGTAAAGCCACAATTATAAACAACAAATTAATCCGGTGTAGTATTTCTCCCCAAATTTTATAAAACTTGGAAGTAATACTATCGGATTTCTCACTCGCCCTGATTGAAGCTTCTGCAGAATCAGAAGATTTTTTTACAGGGGAAAAAATTAATCCTAAGTCACCAACTAAAAAGAATGCAGAAAACAAAATCATCAATAATCCAAATAATTGAGCTATGAGAAAAATGTAATCTAATGCTAAGTAAAAATTACCCAATCCTCCAACCAAAGAATCAAGCCCATAGAAAAGAAATAAAATAATGAATCCAGAACCAAAAAGTATTCTTTTCAGCCCAATACTAGAATCTTTAACTTGGAAATAAACATCAATAATGTACAACTTCATGTCTGTTTGGTAGTGTGCCAAAGAAAAATAAATCATAAAGAAACCTACAATTTCGAGTAAAAGATAGATGAAATCAATTAAATAATATGCAGTTCCTTGACCTGATGTATAAATATCTAAAATACTAACTATAAATATTTGTAATACTCCAAGAATTGCTAATGTTCCTTTAATGGATACATCAATCTTCGATATTCTTTCTGAAAAAACACTGAATGTAGGGAAATGAATACTATTTAGAAAATTTGTGATTGTAGAGGGCACTTCTGGCACAGAAAATCCGAGTAAACTCCACTCTTTTTTTCTTTTAGCCCTTTCAACGCCCCACTCGTTTAAGGCATAACCCAAACCTTTAGGCATAACCATCAAAACAGCTATCAAAAACATGTAAGGCATTGCTTCACCAAAAGCGGCATACGATGGGCGATCCAATTCACTACCTGCTCCAATAAGAATAGGTTCGGATATAGAACGAACTAAACCAACGATAACAGAGGCTATCAAAGCCCCCCTTACTGAACCAAGTGTTCCAAGAACAATAACTGAAAATGCAGGTAGAAGTATACTCAAGCCAACTTCAGGATTAACTCTAACATACATACCAAACAATACACCGCCAAAACCTGACATTCCGGCCGCTAAGAATGCAGTTATTGCATGTACACGCTCAACATTGATCCCAGATGATGCTGCTAAGTCCGGATTATCAGCAACGGCACGCATCTGTCTGCCTAATCTAGTTCTATTGAGCATTAAGATTAGCAGAATCACAGCACTAAAAACACCGATAATCAATGCCGCTTTGCTATATTGTAAAAAATAGGTTGATTCATCACTGTAAAAAAATGACAAATATTCGGTTACCGTACATATTCCAGAATCGGAATCCCAATTTGATGAAAAATTGTCTAACTTACTTTCCGCAATACATGCTGTTTGATCCATATTACTATGATCTTTGACCGTTTTTCTTTCACCAAACCGAAATCTTAGTGTCTGATTCATAATATCTGGCCAATATCCATAGAAGGGTTGACTATCTTGAGAAAATTCTATTCGAGAAGTTGAAAGACGCCAATCTTTATCTGGTACAAACAAGAACTGTTCAGCACCATATCTCAGATAGAGAAGACCTCGCATAATCATGGCTACTCCTAAAGAAGCAATCATCATTGCCTGTGGCAACGCATTTTTCATACGGAATCTACGGTAAACTAATTTATCGATTAAAACACCAAGAAGGCCAGCTATTACAAAACCTGAAACACAAGCCCAAAATAACAAATCCCATGTTAAAACTTCATCTTTTGGTGCATCAATATTTAGAACTTTTTTACCATCTATTATTGTGTGAAAGAATGGACTCCACATCATTGTAAAACCCACATAAGCACCAACAAGCATCATTTCGGCCTGTGCAAAATTACCGAAATTTTGAACTTTATATATTATTGTAAGGCCTACTGCTATGGAAAGATATGCTGAACCCCAATACAAACCACTAAAGAATGTAGAACTTAGATTAAAACTAGTTGATGCTGTTGTTTCTTGCCCCATAAATAACTGATCAAGACAAAATGCAAATATCAGTAGAATCAAAACGGGCGTGAAGACCGTGAATAAAGTCCTCACGAATCCCTTCACAAAATTAAAAATAGAATAAAGAATATACATGCTAGATAACACATATTCAAAAAATTGGACAATCCATAAAGGATCTCCATGAATTATTATTGAAAATATGCCACTTTGATTGCGAAGACCATAAGAGGCATCTAAGAAAACTATGAATGCAATTTTTAGATTAAGCGGAATAGAATCCAAACCATCTCGGATATATCGAAACACATCTGTTGCTGAAACCTCTGTAGAATCTTCTCTATCCAAATATATCTACCTCTTATAATATGTGCAAACTGAGAGGTTGCTATAACAAGCAAACCCCTCTTTCACAAGATAGGGCCAACCACACATCACTGTGACAACCCTATTGCTTATGAGTTCTTTTTCTCTGATGCGTAACTTAGTTTCTTCTACGGAGAAGTAATACTACTCCAATAGCAGCTACTGCAGACAATAGTCCAAACCCTGGAACCTCGTCGGTTACTTCATCAAATGTACATACCACATCATCATCCTGCTTAGTTGCATCCGCATCATAGTTGTTAGCCGTACTATCCATACATCCTACTACATCTACTTCTGCTGGCTTCTTAGCTATACCACCATCTGTAAGGCCATCAAATAAGCCCCAAGAACTGTGACAGTCTAATGTTGTAGCTCCGGCTGCATCTGCACCAAAAGTACACACGTCAAATCCTGAACCTGCAACATCGCCGTTTGCATCAAATTCATGAGATCCGCTAGCTCCATCTTGTGGTGCTCCTTGAGCTGCTACTAATACTCCTAGCATATCCTTAGCCCCATCATCAGCTGGAGTTCTAAGAGCAGTTGCCTCTGCAAGACCAATAATTGCGACTGCATCGAATACTTCTCTTGTGTAAATACCACCATCAAAGCCTGCTGCAGTTGCTGCTGCACCATAGAACATATCAAACATGGCACCCAATGAAGAAGACGGACCTGATGCTGGCTTGGTTACGGTTATTCCACTTACCAATGATGCGTCAGTGAAAGCAGTTGCAAAGTTAATGTCTGCAATTCCGTCACCACCAAATATTGGAATGGCTAAACCTTGTGTAGCCATTTCTTCAGCAATGTAAGCTCCATCTGTTGCATATGTAATCATTACAACTGAATCACAACCACCTGATGCTACTGATTCTACAGTTGCTGTAAAGTCGGTTGTATCATCATCGTAGGCTGCTTCTGCACAAAGTTCACCATCATAGTTTTCTTTGAATGCAGCTGCAAAACCTGCGCCGTAGTCATTGGTCATTGAAATAAGTGCTGGACTGCTATAACCTGATGCTGTGTAAGCATCTGCAAGTGCCGCACCCTGTTGTGCATCACTTGGTACGACTCTGAATAGATAACCATCATCATCGTGGTTTGTTATTGCTGGTGAAGTTGAAGCGTAGGATACCATTGGTACTCCTGCAACCTTCGCTACTTCAATAGCTCCAAGTGTTGCTCCTGAACATGCAGCTCCTGCAATACCAACAACACCTGCGTCAATTAGAGTCTGAGCTGCTGTAGCTGCAGTAGTTCCATCACAACCTGAATCTGCTTCAATTAATGAAAATTGGAAAGTTAATGGAGCAATTGTGTTCATGTAACTAATTGCTACTTGCGATGCAATAGTAAAACCTGGTGAATAAACTGCAAGAGGGCCAGTTATTGGATTTAGCATACCTATCTTGATATGTGCAGCATATGGGAATGATAAACCATCTACTATATTCCAAGCACCAGTACATGCTAAGTTCAATGATGGCGCACCATCAACTATTACTGGAACGAACTGACAAACTGCATAACCGCCTGCTTGTGTCGGTAATACATCACCAGCTGCATCGAAGGTATGTACCCCACTTGCACCCGCGTAACCAACACCAAGAGCTGCTAAATCATCTCTAAGATCGCCATCAGTGTCTGCCATTGCAGCCTTACCAATTATAGTAACAGCATCATACGTTTCATGAGTATATATTGCAGCACTATGATTTCCGGCTGCCCATGCAGTATCGAATGCATCTCTCTCAGTACTAGTGAAAGACGGAGAAGGCTTTGTAGCTATTACACCACCTGCTGCAGAAGGATCACTGAAAGCTGCAAGGAAACCCATATCTGCAATACCATCGCCACCCATAATAGGGAATGGACAATCTGCAGAACAGACTGGAGAGGTTGGACCTTGTATTCCCTGGGTTGCCATTTCTTCAAGAATTGCAGCACCATCTGTAGCATAGGTGACCATAATCAAACTGTCACACTCTGCATTTGCAAGTTGCGTAACCTGTGTTGAGAAGTCTGTGGTATCATCATCATATGCGATTTCTGTACACATACTAACACCTCCGGCTGCATATGCTCCCTTGACTGTGCCAGCCAAGCCAGCCCCATAATCATTGGTCATATACATCAAAGCAGGATTCTGCCAACCGTGTGCTGCAGCCATAGAAGCCATTGCAGCTCCTTGCCATGCATCACTTGGGACTACACGGAACATGTATCCATTATCATCAGCTGTAGTTAATGCTGGTGAAGTTGAGGCGTAGGAAACTATTGGTATCTCTGCCGTAGTTGCTATTGGCTGTGCACCAAGAGTAGCACCTGAACATGCAGCTCCTGCAATACCAGAAACATTTGAATCAACAAGTGTCTGAGCAGCCGTAGCTGCTGTAGTTCCGTCACAAGCTGAATCTTGCTCTATCAAGGTAAAATGATAATTTGTTTGCCCATCATTAAGGTGATCAATTGCTAATAGTGCTGCACTTGTAAAACCTGAAGAATAAACAGCTATAGGACCTGTTGCATCGTTCAACAATCCTATCTTAACTTCAACCGGATCTTCTGCTGCCGCTCTAGCGACTGGACCTACACCTAATATTGGCAACAAAGTTGTTACCAAAAGGGCGAAAGTCACTGCTAACGTTAATATCTTACTTGTGTTCATAAGCAATTACACCAATTTACGATAAGAGAGGGTCATTAAAAGGGTTCATATCCTATGCGTAGGATAAGACAATTATTATCTTTTTATTATTGACCACGCTACTGAAACAGAGGAATATCATTATTAACCACATTTATTTACTTACTCAAAAACGAGTAACCAAAATGTCAAATAAAAGTGTAAAAACAGCTCCAAAATTTGTTTACAATTGCGTTAGCTGTGGACAGTATTGCTCTAAAATAGAAAAGGTTCCTGTATCTTTTCAAGACATTGCTAGATGGAGAAAAAACGGCATTCTAAATGGCCTAGTTCAGAATATAGGTATAGATATGGCTGGAGGCTTCCCGCAATTAGTACTAGAGAGCAAAGAAGGAGAAAAAGGATGTCCGATGTATGATTCAGAAAATAAAATATGTCAAGTACACCATGATATGCCTCTGAACTGCCAAGCCTATCCTCTAAGTTATAATGGAAGTAAGTATTTTGTAAGTGATAAAGCATGTCAAGGATTAGGACAAGGAAGCATGAATGCTGAACAATTGAAAACTCAACGCGATGCTGCCATGAATGATTATGAAGCTAGAATAGAGAGTAACACACTTGTGCCAATGCTTTATAGTATCATAATGGGAGATTTAGTTGATCAATCTCGGAAATCAATGGAACATATGACTGAAGAACAAAAAGCTCAAATCCAAGATATAGTAAAGGAGGAAAAAAACTGAAACCAACTTTACTTTCGGCTTTGAAATTTCTAGCATTACAAGGCGGAATTAGACATCCCGTACACATCTCCTCAATTAGGTTATCTAAAAATTTGGAAATTAGTCAACAATCTGCATCAAGATATCTAATAGAACTAGTAGATGAAGGCTTTTTGGATAGAAGATTAGCACAAGGTGGACAAATTGTTACCATACTAGAAAAAGGAATTGTGATATTAAGAAAAGAATTCTCTGAGTATAATTTAATGTTTGGAACTCAAAGAGAGATTGAAATGAAAGGAACGTTAGAAACAGGACTTGGTGAAGGTGGATACTATATTTCTAAAAAAGGATATATGCACCAATTTAAAGAAAAACTTGGTTGGGAACCATTTGAAGGGACGTTGAATTTAAGATTAAATGAAGATGAAATACCAAAAATGGAAGCTATGAGGGCAGCTGAAGGAATGTTAATTAATGGATTTGAACAAGAAGGAAGAACTTTTGGAAAAGCCTGGGTCTTCGACTGCACTCTTAAGACTAAGGGAGAAATTATCGAAGATTCGGCAATTATTTCACCAAAAAGAACTCACTACAAAAGAGTCGTAGAAGTAATTTCTCCAATTTTTCTTAGAAAGAAATTTAATGCTAAAGATGGCGAAATATTTACAATCTGCGTAAACTTAGGAGATATTTAAAATAGAATGGACAAAATACCGAAAATAGGA
>Ga0302119_10001420_pt1 | contig 10765 bp, 18 predicted proteins | sample AG5_Tmax_MG_FD_203114 | JGI IMG/M metagenome (GOLD analysis project Ga0302119, IMG submission 203114) | Marine microbial communities from Western Arctic Ocean, Canada - AG5_Tmax | ecosystem: Environmental > Aquatic > Marine > Oceanic | place: Canada: Western Arctic Ocean | collected 2017-10-01
CACCAATTTCCGCGACTTAAAATGTCAAAAATCAAAATGAGGTCTTGTTACCGCGCCACGACTTCCCTCATTGCCGACAGGAGGATTACTTACCTGTTCCGGTTGAGGCGCGGGTCAAATTCTACGGGCTAATTTCTCGCCAACGACACGATTCGGTCGAAGCGAAACGCCCGAAGAGCGTTTTCACGATTTAGACAATTGGAAATAAATCCAACGTGTCTGCCATTGTTGAACAGCTTGTCGCTGTTGTTAGGGTGGGTTTCCACTTCATACACCTGATGAGAGAACTGGCTCTCCGATTTTTCAGGTGCGTATACTAGGGTATAGGTTTCTTTCATAATCTTATCTTGTCTTATCTTGTCTTATTGTTCTTATAGTATAACTGATTTTCTGCTCCGTGTCAACCACAAAGTGGCCCGAAGGCCACAATGTGAATAACTTTTACGCAACGAGCAAGTCAAACTGACTAGGCTGGCGAGCAGCCTTGTCCATTTCCCTCAACACCTTGCGATTGATTCCATCCGAATACTCGAAACGCTCGCCTTCAACTTCCCTAGTGAGATGCTGAGTGACAGCGTTCAGTAGGTTGTAAAGGTTGCGCTCCTTGTCTTCCTCGTGCGTTGGTGCAATCCAAAGGGATTCAACACCCTCACGAAGCCTAGTGGATAGAAGGTTTTTCTTCTCAAGCCCGCCAAGGATACGAACACCTTGAGCTTGCGTGATGTCTTTGGCAGCGAGGCGGTCGTAAACAGCCAGCGGCTTGCCATCGTCGAACGCCTGAACGGCATTCTGAATAGCATCCTCGATGAAATCCACGCTCACTTGTTGCGTGTGCTTCTTGGTCATCGAATACTCGTCTTCCATTGTTACCATACCATTGGTGCAAACGAGGCGCATCAACCCCATAGAAAAGGAGATGCGGCAGCTACGGTCAAACGAATTGTTTGCGGTAAGACGAAAGCCAACCTCGTCGCCTTTCTGCGTTGCCTTGGTTTTGTTCGGGAAGTCGTAACGTGCATAGACACGCGCACCATCGCGAACGCTATAGATAGCCTTCTCGTAGTCCGTCATATTGACGTTCTCGAAAGCCTCTTCAATCGCGCCAATCAAGTCAGAGTTTTGCACCTTACCATACTGCTCGGTGCATATACCCAGAACCTGATTCGTATCAGTCCTTACGTTGCCATACCAGCCGGAATGATTCCCAGCTAGTAAATCACTTAACTCGTTTCGGTTCATTGAACCTGAGTCAAACTGCTCCCAAGCCTTGTCAATCTCTTGGGGAGATAGGTCGTGCTTGAGTGTTTTAGTCTCTACGTTGTAATCGTAGTCTGTCGAATGTGGTCTAGTTGTTCTTGCCATTCCCTAAGTATACAGTGCTTTCCTATCCTGTGCAAGCTTTTTCTTCTCATTACATAAAGAAAGTTTCTTAAAAAGGGGTGATTTCTCCGGTGTGAAAATGAGCCAAAACACGAAACTCTGCGGGCAGATACCCCACGAAAACAGGTATATCGTCCAAAACAATTACCCCCTTTGTCGCTCATTATATAGCCTAATTGATTGACAGACAACTTGACTAACGCTTGACTAACGGCTTGACTAACGGGGTTGTCGCTCGCAATTGATTGACAAAATGGGTTGTCGCTCAAAAAGCACGGAAAATGATCGACAAAAAGTGCTTGACAGCTGGGCGGCGCGGGGGGGGCCGCCGGCCCCCAAATGTCAACAACAAAATGCAAAAAAAATTCATCAATAATTATCATATCATATAATACCATTATTTAGTTACTTATTTAATTGCCCTATTATTTAGTTCCAATATGTTTATTTCCTAATACCTTATTTAGTTGTTATTTAGTATATATAAAAAAATCCCCAACCCGAAAGGATTGAGGACTCTTATGTTATGTAGATGAACTTACTCCACAGTAGCCAGAGGTGATTCGTCTGCTGCCTGAACCCTAGCTGGCACGGTCACTTGCTGTGCCTCGCTGGTTGACGTAATCCGTGTGACCACATAGCCAGTGAACAATAGATTCACGGCGAGGATGATTAACACGATACGTGCGTAGGTTGTATTGACTGATGTCATCTTATTTGTTTTTGTCTGTTGCATAGATTTTAAAAATGGATACGGCTCTGTTTCATGAGGGTTCATCCGCAATCCCCGTCTGACGCTCTCCGCCAGCACCATACACCGCACCCACTATTATATATTAACACTCATTCTGGGCTTTGTCAAGCATATCCAGATACTTTTTTCCATCCATTGTGATTCTTCTTCCTGCCGTGCTAATCTCCATCAGGCTATTCTTCTGGAGATACAACTCGTAGTCACGTTGTAAACATTCTTTGCTCAAACAAGTCTTGGCAGACAGAAAGGTGAGCGAACACTCTTTCTTGCGAGCGAGAATACGCAGCACTTGCAATTCAATCTTGGACAAGCCCAAAGGCAAGATACCCAACGTGTGCTTGAGGCTGTCCCAATCACATTGCCCGAACTCCTTGCGCCCAAAACCATCACAGTATAGCTTGACGTTATCTGCCATCTTTTGAGCAGCGCGAGCATTACCACGCAAGATTTTGCCTATACGAACAAGAGTCTTTGGTTCGATTTTGTAATCGCCCATACCGCACATCACAATCTCGCCCAACTCATCGGGAGAGTATTCCTCCAAGTCGATACGCTCCATTCTATCCATAAGCGCGTGAAAAACTTTTTGCGCTTCAGTCGTGCAGAACATAAAGGTGAGACGGCGAAAGTCAAAGTCCACCGAATAATCATCATACGAAAAGGTATTACGTCTTTCGGGGTTGGGATTCAGAATCGTTAAGAGCATCATCGTAACGTCCTTTGGAAGCTCGCTTGCTTCGTCAAACAGGAACGTAGCGTCCTTATCCACCATAAGCGGAATGACAATTTGATTAAAGAACTGCTTCACGTTACGAAACGTGGAGCAATTCATCTCATAGAATTTCTTGGTGCGACCATTGAGCTTTAGGTTCTTCGCCAACGCTTTAGCAATCATTGTTTTACCACACCCTCTCGGCGCGGTGAACATAAGATGTGGGCAATAACTCGTTGCATCATAGTTCTTGATGTAAAACTCAAGCTGCCGTTTTGGGGCATCTTGACCGACGATAGTAGGGAATAGGGTTTCTTTCATCTCTAAATTATACTGTTAATTCTGCTATTAGTCAAGCTCAATCGCTTCTATGATGTTATTGGTTACTTCTTCGTGCTTCCAATCCAAGTTGGCCCAGATAAAAGCTGGCATATCACCAACCTTATTCTCGTCTAATAAGAGTGCCGAAATTCTCACCCTTAATTCTTCTCTTTGCTTACCAGTCAATTTCATCTTCATTTAAGTCCGTTGATTGAATGTTAATAGGTTGATTGGATTCCAGATTCTCCTCACTAATTTGAATCTGCGCTCCTAACGCCTTGATGTTCTCCGTGGTTGCTTTGAAAGCGTTACCATCGAGACTCAATGTTTCTGCAAAGCGGCGAGATACTATCACTTGTGCATTGTTCTTTAATATATTGTTAAGTTCAGACAAAGGCATAACAACAAAGCTACCCGCACCTTTAGTCTTACCCGAACCTTTTCTTGTGACTGGCATTCTCTAATAATACAGGAATTTCCTCTCGGAGTCAAGCAAATAAATAAGTTTTTTTATGTTGACATGAAGGTAGAAAGTATGATACTATTAGGGATAGTTGAAACACATCTAACCGCAAATATAAATAAATTAAATTATGGATACCCTCATCACACTAGCCTTCCTCGCCGTTGCCGCAATCGCCGCCATCAAAGAGTGGGCGGCTTAATCATCTTACAGGATTCAAAAAGTCTCATACGATTAAAATTAAAAAATTTAATTGTATTTTTCGACCAATTACCGTGGCCTCGCGCATTATTTAGTAACAAAAAATTTCGATCTAATTTCAATAATTTTGTTTAATTATATCGGCGCAAGTGCTTATTTAGTGCATATATGTTTCTTTCCTGCCGCTTATTTAGTGAATATGTGTTTAGTTCTAATTTTGTATTATATATATACCCATTTTTGAATATATGTGCTTGACATTGGTCTGAAATTGCCTTATTAGTTATATATGGCTTGTAATAGCCGCTTATTTAGCACTAATTGCTAGAACCGGCCCAAAAAACTTGAAAAAATTTACTATAATTTTAATAAATAGTATAGTGTGGTGAAGTGTTGTGATGTGTGCCTATGTGGGTGGATAAAATATAGTAGATAGTGCTTGATAAATATATAAGTTTGAGATACCCAGTTCAAATCTCTAAAATACTGATATGCTTGATTACTTGATTCCCTCTATACTCTATTCTATACTGTTAGGCACTTTTCTTTTTGTTATAATCTCTTGTTGGAATAGTGAAGACAAGTAAAAAAAAGCCCCTTTTCAGGGGCATTAGGCACTATTGATGATTGTCTTTATCCTTCTCCTCATCCTTTCGCAATGTGTCCCTGTATCCCCAAAGGAACGCTGCTGTCAGGACTATCAACCAGAAAACCCCTTCTGCGCTTGCTATAATTGGTATGTTGTTCATATATGTAACTAAACGAGTTTGTATGTGGAATATAAAAGTTTTTTTATGTTAGCGGCAAATAAGAGGCGGCGAGATTGCTCCCGCCGCCCCCTAACCTACCCTACTCTGCTACTGACTCTTTCCGTCTGCTCTACCAGCAGCGTAACCTTCATTCCAATCGTCAGACACTTCTTCGTCCTCCATCCCCGAATGATAGCCGTTGTAGTCGTCACAATCGGAATAGTCTCCGTAGTCGGAGTTTAGACCATCATCCAAGGGTGTTTCGATAGTCTCATGGAGACTAACAACCTCGTATTTGCAAGTCCTCAACTTCTGGCAGTCACTACAATGCGGGACACTGACCACATCAGAGGGGTCAATTTTCACAATCATTAAGTGACCTCCACCATGACAGTAGCCCTTGGCGTATTCGTGAGTGCCAGCGTGGAATCCGCTAGAGCAACCAAGCTCGGCGTTATCACACACGCCATTACGCCTCATCTCAAGAACCTGACCAACGGCATTGCTAAACTTCCCGCTGTAATGGTCGGTGAAGTCATGCCTCACGCCTTTGTAAGCGAGGAAACATCCATCGGGGGTAAGGGGCATTGCTTTATGCTCCAAGAACCGATAAAGCTCGTCTGTGGCGCGGCGAGACGGGTTTGCCATCAACTTCTCCAAGAAGCGCAAAAGAGGCTTGTGCGGCAATCCTCGGCGCATAAAGTCTAGGATACGGTCAACAACGTAGTTGTGGATAACCTCTCCATTGTAGCGAACTTCGCTATCCTTTACTTCCATGCTGCCTTGGACGTAATCCTCAACCGCTTTCGATAGGTCAAACAAATTCGTGATTCGCTCAACGTCATGTTCATCTTGGAACAACTCTTTCCTAACCTCTGTAAAAGCAGGGTTGGTCGATGCCATAGTGTGCGCTTGTCCGTCTACTACGACTGTTACCGATTCTTCGGTTAATATGTAGGGTATTGCTGTCATGTTCTCTTATTATGCCTTAATTTCTGATGATTGTCAACTTAATTCGTTCCGCAAATGTCAACTACGTTGATATAGTTTTCAATGTCTGTTATGGTCGAACCGCTCTTATTGTCCTCCCAACGCCAGCCAAATATGTAGCTGTCGAGGTGCTTCATCATTGAATACTTCTTATTCACTTCTTGGCTCATCTTTGTTAGGTCGTATGTTCCCTTTAGCTTGGCTACGTCCTTCAACTTAATCTTGTATTCTTTTGCTGCTTGCCGTATGGTTTCGATTGTCTTTGCGTCAGCTTCGTGAAGCATTTCCTTGTATGCCTTCATAAAGGTCGCCATCGTGCCGTCTTGGTTTGCCAATTTTTCGTCGAACTTATCCCCTGCGAGTAGCTTGAGCCAGTTCATCTTATCATAACCCTCGACGATTTTAGCTAATTCTCTATCACGAAACCTCTGCTCAATCCCTAAAGATTTAATTTTGTTTTTTAATTCTTCTTTAATGTAAGAGAAGAAGTTCACCATGCCATCGCCACAAGGGTTTTCGCCATCTTCAAACATCTTAACCTTCAAACCGTAGAGGTTTTTCGGTATTTTGATTTTCAAGGCTTCAAGCGTTTCCTTCACATCCTTGAGTCTATTCGGCGTTTTGGCAACGCTTTCCCCAATTTCTCCATCCAAGTAGTGAAACTTGTCGAGAATAACGTAATATCCTTGGTCATTCTTTAGGTCAACGCTGGCAGTATTCCACCATTCAGATTTTTTGATTGAGTAGTTTGCCTTACAGTCCCAATCGTAGGTGAAAACCTTCGTGGAATGTTTGGCGTTTTTGCCATAGCTGTTGCTCCCTCCACTATTGCTGGTCTTGCCGTAAATCTCTGTCAGTTTTACTGCTGGCAAATCGCTTAACTTGATTAGGGGCGCGTCGAAAGATTTGTTCTTTTTGAAGGCTCGCCACTTTTTCATGTCATGCGGGTTAATGAACACTACTTGTTCGACTTTTCTGCCAATGTGGTTCGGGTCACATTCGATAAGAGGCGCAACACGATTGAGAATACCTCCCTTTAGGTCAATATCGTTAATCACGATGGGCTTGTCGTCATCACACTTAATGCTGTATGCTTCTTCTGGACGAACCCTAAAGCCTCTTGGGGCTTTTTTGTATAGCTTGAAGGTAATTCCATCTTCATGCCCACAATCAAAGTGGTCACTACCAACTTTTACGCCCTTAAACTCAATAGAATCACCAAACAAGTGACGCAAGCTATAAAGAACGCTACCGTAGTCGAAAACCTGACCATAAATCTTCTTCGCTTCATACATGGAAGGTGAATTGTCTAACTTATCCGTAACCGTTTTAACAATCGCGGTCTTGATTTTCTTCAAGCGTTCGATTACTTGCTTTTGGGTATAATCTGTATATTGCAGACCTTCACGGCTCGCAGCAATTTCCAAATCACCAATCTCGAAATCAATCCGAATGTTAGATTCTAGGATTGCCTTCAAATCTCCATCATCTTCGGCAAACTTTTGCCAATCAACCGAGCGACTCTGCATCGGGTAAGGTATGTTGCCCATAATCGCAACTGCTTCGTCCTGACTATGGTAATGACCATACCCCCGATGAGAGTATTCGCTCTTAATGATTTCCCAGCCTTCGCCTTTAAGAACTACGGAAAAATTAAACGGTTTAATGTCTGCTCCCTTAATAGTGGGGTAAACCTTAAAGTTTTTGAACAGAGATTCAGCCTTTTCCGAAAATGCGTCATGGTCATCGCCCTTCGTTGGGACAACAATCTCAATACCATCTGGTTCTGTGGTCTTTTCGCTGCTCATTCTGGAAATCTGACCTATCTGTGAGGGGTCGATAAATGCGTTGTAGGAGTTCTTCACGCCACTTTGATAGGAGTTGATAACAAAGTTGTCACCATAAGCGAACGCGCTCTTACAGCCCAATCCTAGCTGTCCAATTTGTGAGTTGGTATTCCTTTTAGTGGATTCACCGTAGTTGGCGTAAACGTCTTGAATGTCTTGCTGGCTCAATCCAAGTCCGTAGTCTCTCACCTTGAAGTTTGGATTCATGCGGTTCGGCAGGGTCACAACGATAGGTTCTTCGTCTTTCCCCGCTTCGATGTGTGCGTCAACTGCGTTGCATGAATACTCACGAACCACGGCAAGAATCTTATCCGTATAGAGTTGGTTGCGTAAGACGTTGAAGATGTGAGCGAGTCCTTCTTTCTTGATGCCGAATTTGACGGCTTTGAAGTTCTCCGATTGCTTGAGGGTAGAGTAGTTAGGCTTTTGCGTAATCATTATGTTCTAATAATAACCGAATTTCTGCCTCTAGTCAAGACTTTTTTTTGAAAATTTTTAACTCATTCTCTGTGGATAAGGATTATCCCTACAAACAGGGCTAAAAGACACATTACTGCTACGCTCATACCACAAGGTAACACGGATTCGGTACGCTCGCAAGGGAAAAAGCTCGAAACGAAAAGAAAAGCAGAAGGGTTTTTGGAATTAGGAAAAGACTAATAAGATAAATAAATGAAAAAATATCAACGCAACCAAAGTGGTCACAACTTTAGACTTAAACTCTGGCTGCGTCATTGATACTCTAAAATAATTTAATTTTTTTATTCGTCAGCAGAATAAGACTTGTAGAACTCGTTCATGTCTCCCGTGTGGGTGGAGGAGGCAAAATGAGCTTTGCACCTCTGCTTCAAGTTGTCTCTGAACTTATTCAATAGGTCATAAAGTTTCTGTTCCTCTAGCGAGTTGTTCTCCATCTCAAATTCCTCTTTGGCGAGAAAATATATCTCACCAAATTTTTCGTCTATCATGTGGTCGAGCGTGACTTTTCGTTGTTCTTCTTTTGTGTCCATAAAATAGCCTTTACTTCTTTGCCAAGTTTACCGCAACCAAAGATAACAACTTCAGCCTTGGTCAGCGGTTCGCCTGTGTCTGTGCGAATAAACGCATCGTTCTCGTAGGGGTTATAGGAAACGGTAACAGTGTTCGGGGCGTTGACGTAATTGCAATCGGGGCCAATGTATTCCCAGCGTTTTTCTTCTTCGTTCCAACACTCTCTGCCTTGAATGTATGCGTGAACATTCTTGCGCTTTTCGTCGCGCACTCTTTGCTTACCTTTTTCACTCACACGAAAGACGCAATCATGTAAAACAAAATGACAATAATGAGCCTTTACTAAACCATCATCGCCGCGCACACTATACACGGGCTGGTCGCCAACTACCTTGGGGTCGATTCCGTTGCCGAGTTGACTGCTCAACTTCTTATTGAGGTTGCGATATACTTGAACGTAGCCTTTCATTTAGTCCTCCAATACATCGTTCTTGTAGTCTTGCATTTGCCAGATTGCTTCTTTAATTTTTTTATGTTCTGCGTCATAGAAGTTGTTCAGGGCAGATTTTTCAGCCGCCGCCAAGACTACTTCCATTGCTTCTTTGTTAGTCATAATTTAATTCTCCAATACATTGCACGGTTCGTTCTCTAGTGCATAGTCTTCAATCTCATCGAGCATTTCCACCAGCCCCCAAAGTTCGCTATCTTTATCGTTCCAGAGTTTAGCAATCAATAGCTGCCTTTGTCTTTGCAACAGCATCATGTCTACGTTTTTTACTTCGATTATGTGTAGTTTTTTCATTTAATCCTTTAGTGCAAATTCAAACTGTTCGTGAGGTTTCACTTGAAGGATTTCGTAGTCAAAAGCCTTCGCTTGAGCCTCGTATGCTTTGTGAACAGCCGCCTCGTCTCTGAATTTTCCTTGCGTCAACTGCCAAAGTGGATTGGTGCATCCTACTGTTCCGTTGTGTTTGGTATGTATCCAGTATTGTTTTGTCTTATTCATCGCCGTAAATATCTGTATATTGTTCTATCACTTCGTCGCTGCTCATCATCGACCAACCCAAGCACCCATCCCAAAGGATTTGTTTTAGGTCTTTGTCCCTCAACCCTTCCCATTCTGATTCGGCAAGGCGTTCGCGCATCTTTTCGATTTCTTCGTCAGAATACATTTTAACATTCCTCCTTTATTATATAATCTTTAATTGTAACACTCTTATAGACATAATTGCAATCTTTATGCAACAAATCGTGGAGTCGTATGTCTGATTTTGGTTCGCTTGTGGCACATCCAGCCAAAAGCCCCACTATTGATATGATAATTATCTTCTGCATTTTTTCTTCTTCCCTTTTAATTCGTATCGCTTATTGGAGAAGTTCAATGGGCGACGATGCTCGATGAGTTTTTGAATCTTTTCGAGTTGTTCTGTCCCGTCTCTTTTCCATTCGGGTAAGTGGCTTTCCTCTTGAGCCATTTTGTGAATCTCTTTTATGATTTCAAAGTTTGTCATATTATACTCCCAATTTTTTCTCAAAGTTAGCTTCCCAAGTCTCGATTTCATCTGTTACATGGTCAAGGTCTTTGAAGTCTTTCACGATGAGTTCTTCTCCATCCTCTATCAGCCCGTAAGCGAACTGATTCGCGTCAGTGTGTCGAAAGATTCCCGCAAACGCTGCGACCAAATCGTAATTATCATCTTTTCCTTTTTTGTATATTGCTTTAATTTTCATTTATCCTCCAATTAAGTCCGATACCTTTAGGTAGCTTTCCATTTCTTCAATGGCTTGCCTTGTCGTCTCGACGTTTGAGGCTGTCACAACCCATTCGTCTTTAGCCATTTTTAACACTATCATCATTGCTTGTTCTGTATCCATATAATTTTAATTTTTTATACCTGTTTACTCATAGTCCCTAATCGCAATAACGTAGGGGAATCTAGGCACACCGTCAGGCGTAAGGTTAAAATACTTAATCGTTGCTTGCTTACCAATCAGTTCGTCTGCTTGCTCAAGCAGTTCCGTAAGGTATTCAAAAGTACCTTTGACGTTTGAGTTAAACTCCCTGCCATCCTTATTTTTGAATTTGAAGTGCTTTATGGTTCCAGTACGATTGCCTTCACCTTCCTCATACCCAAGAATCTCATATTCTTCATCGACGAACTCCTTACGCTTGAGCAGTTTGGGCGAGCGTTTATTGTCGTAAGGCCCGTCAATGCGTACCATTTGCCCTTCGTATCCCGCTTCTACATAATCTTCATAGCAACGGTCTAGTTGCTCTCTACCGTGGATTTCGGTAGTCTCTACGATAACAAGAGGGTTAGGTTCTCCGTGAAGGGAACGTCCATCTATTCCTAAATT
>Ga0302119_10001422_pt1 | contig 10760 bp, 10 predicted proteins | sample AG5_Tmax_MG_FD_203114 | JGI IMG/M metagenome (GOLD analysis project Ga0302119, IMG submission 203114) | Marine microbial communities from Western Arctic Ocean, Canada - AG5_Tmax | ecosystem: Environmental > Aquatic > Marine > Oceanic | place: Canada: Western Arctic Ocean | collected 2017-10-01
GGCCACGATCCGTGTCTCCGAGCAGCATAGCGACTTCTTCGTGCGTAACGCCATTGTGGTGTTGGCCGAGCAGCGCCTCGCCCTTGCGGTGAAGCGTCCTGAGTCGTTCGTCAAAGTCACCTTCGACGCTGCGCCTTCCTAATCTGTAAAGGTGTAGCCATATAGGCTGCCTAATTACAACACATAGGACATGAGAAACCCCCCGGAGCAATCCGGGGGGTTTTCTCGTTTGTGCAAGTTCCGATAAACCTCTACACGGAGGTATCTAGATATGTGTTCCATAGGGAGCGGTGTACTAGACATTCCATGCATACGGCGGCGATGTTGAATTCGTCACGGAAAGTAAAAATGCTACGGCTGGCCAAATAGACATCTCCACAATTGTAGCAGTGTCCGCAGATACCGTCCTCGCGTATCCATGCCCCATTGTCGATGGCGGCGTGGAGGGCAGCAGTTACTTCATCAATGGAGAGTGTGTGAAGTGGTTCCATGGAGGAATACTATCTTATTGGGCAGGCTCCTGTAGCGCAATCATCATCAAGTAATTCGCTAATTCCTGCTCCCACCAGAATGTTCTTGTTATCGGTTTGTGAGAGCATTTCTTCGTATTGCTGTTTGGTGATTTCTTCAAGGGGTGCCTGAGCGAATCCGTGTTCACTGTGCAACAGGAAGGAAACGGATTTCATTGTGGGCCAGTTCTTTTCAAGAAACTTTTGAACGCTTTCTAATTCTCCGGGTCTAATGTAAACGGTTACGGAAACAGCGTTGTCTGCCCATTCTTCTTGAACGCGACATTGAAGTTCCAATTGTTCGATTGCCGTCATGTCGGAAGCAACGATTGTTTCTTCGGGAAATTTGCAAGGAAATTCAACAACCTTGGTTCGGTTGTCGTTTTCAACCCATTCAACGTGGTAGCCGAGTTGTTCGCAGTAGTCCAGTAGAGGGTCTCCGGATGCCATACGCACTCTGCGGATGTGGTGTTCGCTGTAACCCGGATGAATACCCGGAGTTACTCCAGCAAGAAGGCTGAGAGTTCCACTTGGTTTGACGGTTGTTAAACGAACTGATTCTGGCCACTCTTTATATGCGGACCATTGCGTATCGAAATTACGAAGGGCTTGATAGGCAGGCGAAAGCCAATCTAATTTGTCAAGGGCTTGAGCGACGCCTGTGACCCCAAGACCAAGACGCATGTTCTTGCTAGTGATTTCATCGGATTCACGATCCAGATAGGGAAGCGATGCTACTGCCTTTTGTATTTTGTAAAGCAGTTTTGAAATGTCGATTAGTTCTTCTTGGCTTTCGATGTTTGCCAGCATGATCTCTGCGAGATTGCAGGATTCACGGTTGGCTAGTCCAATTTCAGCGCAAGGGTTTGTTCCTTCAATTGTCTTATCTTCACGAATTTCGTTTCGACGCCCATACTTTCTGGAGGCATCAAGATTGAACAGTCCGTATGGTTCTCCGTTGCCCCGGTACCCTTCCCAAAACACATCTGGAATTCCTTTGATATTGGAGGTGACAATACTGTTGTTGGACATTGCCCGGTGGTGGGGAATGTTTCCCAGATCCCATCGTTTTGCGTGGAGAAAGTCAATGTCGAAGGGACTTCCTAGAGCGATTTCTGCGCTGCGACGCACGTTGCCTGCTACGACAACCGATCCGATGATGTTGCAGATGTCTAAGACTTCTACAGCAGTTAGGGTTCGACCAATAGCACCATTCAAAACGCTACAGATCTTTGTGATTCCTTCTATCAAAATCCCCGGACCTGAGGCTGTTCCACCGAAAGTTCGGATTGGAGAGCCTGCTGGACGAATGAGTTGAGTGGAGTAGGAGAATTCTGCCGGATCATCTGCGGAGCCGAGGTAGGTTTTGACTGCGCGGAGAAGGCATTCTGACCAGCCTTCTCTTTTGTCGGGAACGATGTAGTCGGCGTCAGAAACGTCGTGGTTGTCCACGGCCCCTTGGCGGACTATACCTAAACGGATTGGGTTGAGAACCGAGAATCCGACTCCGCCACCAAGCATCAAACGTTCAAACATCCATGAGAAATCTTCTGGCTTTTGGATATCAACGAACCAGCAGTTGCAAAGACTGTCGCCGCCTAAACGAAAGTTGTTTGGTGTGCCCAATTGCCAGAGCATTCGTCCACCGGGCATTCCTTTAAGGTTGAACATGTAGTCGAACATGCGTTCGGATTCGTCATCAGAAAGTTCGGCACCAATTTCGTTAGCGCCGTCGATAACTCGTTGGCAAGTCTGTACCCAATCTTCGGTGGCACCAGTGTCTTCGTCTACGATGCGAGCATAAGTACGTTTATAAACTATGTATCCAAGTCCATTGAAACCCCATGGAGGCGTTTTTTGAGAGTAGGGGTTAAGGAAGGCTTCTGTAAGCGGCATCTGATCCTCTGGCTTAATGTGAGGTGTTTAATGGAGGTGACATAGTATGTCACAACCTTTAAATACTGAAAGTTAAAGCAGACCTAATTCTTCTGCTTTTTCCCTACTGATTTTGCTTCCAGCAGAAACAATTAGGACTTTGGCAAGATGTTCAGGAGTGATCCACTGTTTTTCAATGATGTCCTCTTCAACAGTGAAAGTGTTCTCGTCATCTGTGTTTTCTTCAAACATGATGGTGTGATCTTCGGGTGTGCAGGTCATGGAAGAATTCCCACAGATGATGCATGGACCCGGTTCATAAGCGGCGAATTCGATTCCGCTGATATGGGGTTCGTTGGTTCTTCCTACCATGAACAGACCATACACCAAGGAATGGGTTTGTGCCGGGACGCGAAAAAGGAGGGCCGTAAGAACGACCCTCCCTAAACGCTTTGGACTGGTCAGCCCATGATTACAGGGTTAGGCGGACTCGTTGTAACGCTGGTCCGAACCCAGAGCCTGAAAGGCTGCGTCGTAAATCCTTACGAACTCTTCAGGGTAAAGAGCCTCCAAGGTCTTGTGGGCCTTGTACGCGGCGGTCATCTTGCGACGCTGCCGAATCTTACGGGCCACAGCCTTGGCTTCCTTTTCAATTACATCTTCGTTGCGGCTGGCAGTCATGATCCTGTTAAGGACTGTCTGCTCCGCGTCGGTGATGTCGTTCACGGTATTCCTCCTCATATCTTAGATTATAGGTTATCCGTGTGAATACACAGGATAGCAAGTGTCACGATAAAGCGCAAGTATTTGAAATTACTTTTCCTTGTTGGCATGTAGGGCTGAGAAGACGAAGTAGATGAGCATTCCGCAGAAGAAAAGTCTAGATGCGTCGAAGTATCCAATTCCGGGGGAGAGTTCATTGAAGTTCGGGTAAGCGTTGATGACGATGTGGTTAGCCCACAGAAGTATTAGTCCACCAAAGCAACTGATCAGTGCGGCGGATCCCATCACGCTGATAAATGTTTTCACGAAGCCGCTCTTCTGCTGCGGTGTAACAGTGTCTTGTGATGTAAGATTCTTGATGAGTCGATCAAAGTCATTTGTTTCGTCCATGAACAGATCATACTAGCCCTTGTGGAGCAGCGCAATAGGCTAAACTCTTTTTAACTTGTCACGAATGGCTTTAGGAGAATAGCCCATGCCCATACCAGATACATCTGTAGATGTGGAACTATCCGGTCCTCGTCGTCGGCGTCCGGGTTGGCGTGATCGACTCAATCGTGCAGCGGCGCGGGCTGCCGCTGCCGCCGCTAGGCGGCTACGCAAAAACCGGGGGTAGTAGGCCGATATGGCTCTTGTAACTACTGCTGATCTAAAAAAGTATATGGACATTACTTTTAGTAACGTCCAAGAAGATGCTGCCCAAATGATAGTTGACGGGTTAGAGGCCGACTTGGAACATTATATTGGTCGTCCTGTATCTGCTGCGTCTTTTTCTGAGTCGCATGTAGCGCCTGCTAATTATTCTGGCTCATCTCAATATAGTTTCTTTTATGACTACAATCTTGACAGGACGAGTAGTGCTGTAGCGGATGTGACGAAGCCGCCGTATGTTCTTTATACGCGTCGGTCGCCAGTGGTATCTGTGGCGTCATTGACTGTACAGGGTCAGAGTGATTCTTCTGCTACGACTCAAACGGTTGGTAGCGATTATGTAGTACGAAGATATGGCGTAGATATGTTCACAGTTCAAGATAACGATATAATCGTTATTACTTATACGGCTGGTTTAGATGCTGCTTCAGATAATACGGCGGCATTGAAACTTCTTATTCTCAGAGCGGCGTCGCGTGAAGTTCAAAATCTTCATGACGATGTGGTTGGTATGAAAGACTTGACAACGCGTAATGTCGCTCCCGTAGAGACTGGTTTCACGGAAAGCGAACTCAACTCAGTTAAACGGTGGCGTCGCGTCAGGGTGGCCTGATATGAGTCAGATAGAAGCGCGTGGAGTTTTAAAAACCAGAGCCTATTTTGCGGGCATGGTTAAGCGAGCGGAAAATTTTCATTCCCAGTTGAAATGGGCACGCGACGAAATCAAAAAAGCAAATCGAATGAACTTTACTACTGGTGGTGTGGCGTCTACTGGGAAAAAGTGGAACGCTTTAGATTTGGAATACCAGTCGTGGAAGATACAACGGTACGGTAATTTGCCTACGATGATCAGGGAAGGCGATTTGTTCCGTCAGTTGACCACCCTGTCCGGTCGGGTTAACCACATCGGATTGAAGAACGCTCAGTTCGGAACCGATTTAGAATATGCAAAGTTCCATCAGGCAGGTACAAAATTCATGCCAGCCAGAAAGATTGTGTTCGTCCCCAAAGGATTTGCCCGCGGTCTTGGATTAGAAGTAGCAGATTATTTGGTGTATGGTCAAAAGGGTACGAGAACGTACAAGAAACTAAAAGCATTGGCGTTTGACTAATGGTTGCAACAATGGAAGGCCCAGCAGCGGCCAAGAAATATGTGAACGATTTTCTTGCGGCTGACATGCCGACAAGATTATTGAACTATCGAAACACGTTGGGTTTGTCGGATAGCGAACTTCCAAATCCAGTCAAATATTTGACGTTTGAACCGTTGACTTTAGACAACTGGCCGACGTTGATTACGTTGGTGGAATCGACCAGCCAGATTGTTAGACATTCCAATGAACCGGGAATGGATGTTCTGTATGAGGTCAAATATTTGATGCGTACCTATTGTTGGGTGCGGGCCACGGGGGCCAGCGAGGTGACGGTTGCCCGAGACAATATGACAATGGTGGTAAGGGATGCGTTGCTGGATCGACCGGCACTTCGTATCGCTGCGGTGGCTGGAGCCGCATGTGAGATCAAAGTCGATGAGGGAACGATTACCGAAGACTTTTCTGATCTTACGTTACTAAAAGGTGAACGCTTCCTTGCGGCTTCGTTTCTATCGTATGAATTGAGTCTGTACGAATCTATCGGTCGTGCGAATTTGGGAACGATGCTAACTGGTGTGATTAATGAATCTCAGATCGAAAAGGTTCCCAATGCTCCCACCATACTTAGGGGAACTGCTGGGAATATTCAAGTGTCTCTCGCTTGGAAAGCACCGACCTACGACGGCGGTGGAACTCCGATTGCTGGTTATGTGATCCAGTTCTCCACGGATAAGGGAACTACTTGGGCGACGGTTGTTGCAAATACAGCGAGTTTGAACCCGGTTCATGTTGTTACGGGTTTGACTAATGGAACTTCTTACATTTTTAGAGTCGCTGCTTTAAACGCTGCTGGAACGGGTGCATATTCGTCTGCATCATTAAACGCCATACCTTCTGTTTGATAACCATGTATGGGTGCTAATATAAAAAGCGGACACAGATACATGCAATGAAAGACCTTCAGAACCATGTAAGATTTGTCAACAAAGTTCGTTCATCGGCTCATCAACACGGAGGCGCGGGGAATGCCCGGAATCGTAATAAATACCGCAACTAGAAGCGGACCAACAGCAACTGGAGAAATCCTTTCAGCGCAATCGTTTATGGTGGGTACCACCGAACGTGGAAAGGCTTCAGAGCCTACCTTGCTTCGGAACCTTACCGAGTACACGAAGTATTTTGGTAAGTATGTATCAGGAAATATGCATACTAGCATTCAGACCTATTTTGAAGAGGGGGGAGCGCGCCTGTATCTTCAGCGTGTTGTGGCTGACGATGCTGTAGCGGGTAGCCGTGCTTTCGTTAATTCTGCCGGTTCTACGGTTGCTACATTTTCCGCCGCCGATGTTGGGGCGTGGTCTGCGAACTTGGATGTTCAGATTGTGGCTGGTGATGTTTCCGGTGTTCGTGTCAAGGTGTTTCTTGATGACGTACTCGTATTGCACACTAACGATTTGACTACGCTTGATGCCTTGATCACCGCTGTTAATGCGGAAGAGCCTACTCGTCATTTGGTTACAGCCACTAAAGAGGCGGGGGCCACAACCATGCCGGTGGCGACTTCTGCGTTGGCTATGTCTGCTGGCGCTGACGGAACATTGGTTACTGATGCGTCAGCAACTGACAACTATGTTGAGGGTTTGGCGCTACTTGGAAAAGATCTTGGTCCGGGTTCAGTTTCGATTCCCGGTATTGCAACTTCTAACTCTTATTGGCACGCACTGATTGATCATGCGAAAACAAATGACCGGATTGCCATTTGTTCGTTTACTGAGGCTAGCAGTCATACGACTGTCAAGTCTACTTTGAGCGGTGCTTCCCCAACAATTTATGCTGATGATGACGCCCAATATGCGGCCTTCTATTATCCGTGGGTGAAGATTCCCGATCCGGCCAATGCTGGATTGACGGTCACTTTGTCGCCTGAGGCTTATGTTCAGGCAAAGCGTTCCAAGGCTGCTAACGCGGCTGGAGGCCCGTGGCGTGTTGGCGCTGGCGCTATTTCAGAAGCGAGGCATGTTACTGGTTTGTCCATGCCGTCAGGTACGTTTATGGACAAGGCAACTGGTGATGAATTAGATAACTCTCGCATCAATGCGTTGCGAATCATCAACGGCAAGGTTCGTGTTTATGGTGCCCGTTCTGCTTCTGCGGCTGAAGCAGATTGGCGATTCATTACTTCACGGGACACGATCAACCACATTGTTTATCTGGCTGAGATAGCGTTGGAGCGTCACACGTTCTCCACTATCGACAGTCGGGGTGGACTGTTTTCAGCCATCAGAGGTTCACTGGTCAGCATCTTGGAACCGATTAAAAAGTCTGGTGGCCTGTACCCGGCCCACGATTCGTCGGGGGCAATGATCGACAATGGTTACAAGGTAACTGTTGGTAACATCAATAACCCGACTGTTAGTTTAGCAACTGGTCAAGTCACCGCTGATGTTGCAGTCAGGGTGTCCGCTGTTGGTGATAAGATTACTGTCAACATCACGAAGTCCAACCTTACGGCTGGCGTACTCTAAACAGGGAGTGAATAAATGAAACTAGCACAGAGGCAGATTGTCGGTAGGCTTGAACCCGCTTCGGTTCATGGTATACCGACTCCTCCTAACTTCACTGGGTATTTTGCTCAGGTGTCTGGTGGTGAGATCACGGCTTCAGTAGAGAAGGTGTTTGAGGGCAAAGAGAAGTTCCCTACAACCCTGTGCGCTCCTGCCGAGGTTGGCGATGTTACTTTGACTCGTCATTTCGATCCTGAGCGTGATGGTGCCTTGATTGCTGGTTTGCGTGGACGGGTAGGCACGGCGTATTACAACGTCTTTATTGATGAGACGGATTGTGATCTCGTAGTGTCGGATTCTACACACAACCGAATGTTTACTGAGGCTCTTGTTGTCGGTTTGACTGAGCCTGATGGTGATGCTTCTTCGGGAGCGCCTGCGACCTTCAGTATTACTATGGCTATTGGTGGCTTGGCAGAGGGTTCTGGAAATCCCCAATAATTTTCATTTAGGTTATTAACTTAAAACTTGATACCCCGGTAACGGGGTGTTACTATCTGGATGTCATGACAACGTCCAATGGAGAAATATATTATGGCTGATGAAACAGTAACGAAGACTATTACCTTTGATGTTCCAGACGAAGGTTCGGAACGACTCAAAGAAAAAGAAGCAAAGCCTTCAGTTCTGGAACAGTTGCGTAATGTTGTTGAACAGAAGGTTGAGCGGGACGAAATCGAAATTAATGTTCCTGAGCGGGAAGGTGTTTCGGTTCGATTTTCTCCGAATGTAACCCAGCAGCAGTTGCGTGCTTGGCGACGGAATTCAGGTGAAAATAGCAAGGATGGATTTGATCCTTTGAAGTTTGCTTGCTATGTCGTTGGTTCGACTTGTACCGCGATTTTGATCAACGATGAGGTTGCCGAAAATCCAACAAATGGAATTGCTCTCACGTTTGCTTCTGATGCGATTCTTTCGATGACTAGTGATACTCGTCCGATCCCTGATGGGATTAGGAACTTTTACGGTATTGATCCTCATTTGGAAGCCACGGCGTTGGCGATTTTGGATGCTGCCGGTTATGGAGATGAGATTGATGAAATAAACCCTACGGAACGGTAATAGAATATTTAGCAGAAAATCCTATTATCGAAACAGCCGCACGGTTGGGGGAAGTATTTCATACTGATCCGATTCAACTTTTGGATTGTTCCGAGGAGGATTGGATGATTCGGATAGCATGTGCAATGGTGATAGCCGCTGATCGCGAGAAGCAAGAAAAAGAGGCAGAGGCGGCACGCAAGGTCAGGCGTAGATGAATAGAAAGTAACGTATTATGGCTATAGAGCAGAAGGTAGTCATTAGGGTCGAAATCGACCCGGATATGACTAAGGCTGCTGCGGTCAATGCGTTTCTAAGCGCCCTTGATAAAAGACTAGATAAAACTAATAAGAAATTAAATAAAACTAGAGATCTGTTGAAAGACGGTGTGGCTTTTCACCTTGGCCGTGCTGCTAGGAAAATGGCCGATTTCGGTAAGGCGATTCTCAAAGTTAACTTCAAGGGTCTAATCGTTGAGTTGGGTTTGATCACGATAGGTCTTGTAGCCATGAAGGGGGCGTTGGCTGCTGGTAGGGGAATCATGCGCGGGTGGAATAGCACCGTCAGTTTCCTTAAGGTAACTACTGCTGGTTTCACTGCGAGCATTGTCGCTTTGGTTTCTGCATTGACGGCTGCTAACAGGCAGTTTCAGCAGACTCAGTTGTCTCCTTTTATTGGAGGTATGCAAAACGCCCGTGAGGCAATGGGTGCTTTGCGTTCAGAGTCTCTCGCCCCCATGGGGGTGCAGAATGTTTCGGGAACGGCTGCGATGCTTAGCCGCGCTGGAATAGACACCAGAAAGCAAGCCGCAATTATGAGGGAAATGGCAAATATTTCCAGCGGAGATCCTAAGGCTTTTCAAGCAATGTCGCAAGCCGTAGCGACTGTTCAAAGCAGTGGGTCAACGAAAGCAGGGGTTGACGCTCTTAAGGGTTTAGGTCCGATGTTTAAGAATGTGGCCGGTCAGGCTGGTTCCATGAGCGCTCAAGAATTTATGAAAGCACTCGGCAGCGGCGGTTTGACGCCTGAAGCATTTCAAGGTCAGATGCAGAGAATTAACGAAACCTTGATGGGTGGATTCAAGGGGATGGTCACCAAGTTGTATGTGGCGTTGGCTGATATGGGTCTGCCCTTTTTGGATCCGTTGCGTAATGCTTTAGCCCAAATCGAACACATTTTTCTTCGGACTTTGTTTCGGGTTACCGGCGCGATCCATGCGTTTGGTTTGGAAACTTTTGTTCCGAAGTTGATTAGTGGTGTGGAACGGTTTACTAATTGGTGGGTCAAACTGATCGTTAATGATCTTCCAAGACTGATGGAAGTGTACGGAAAGATTGCTGATTGGTGGAGGAATTTCACTGCTGGAACTGGTCAGTGGTTTGGCAGGCTGGGCGCGGGGATGGACAAGTTCAAGGAGTCCGGTGAGGCTGCTTGGGAATTTTGGAAGAATATTTTTAAGGAGATTGGCGGCTTCTTTGGGGGTCGTTTCAATGAGTACGATAAAGATATTATTAAGAATAGGAAAGAGTTTGAAATGTTCGGTACGTCACTTGGCAGGGTGATTGCTGGAATTTTGGGTGTGGTGACTGCTTTCAAGGATGAGTTCATGAACATGCTGCCTGAACTCAATGATTTCTTTGCTTTCTTAACTTTGGATGTTTTTCCTGTAATGCAGGATTTTGCTGAACAGTTTGCTAAGGCGTTCAAGTCTGCGCTTCCTGTTATTCGCAATATTGTTTCGGCTTTCTTACCTTTGCTAAAACTTCTGAATGGTTTGATTGGTGGTTTGGGTGAAGCGAACATGGGTTTGGGTGTTTTGTTTGCTGGCTGGTTGACTATGACTCAGGGTGGTCGTGGGATGATGTCAGCGACGCGGGGGGGTTTCATGGGTAGGGCTGCTCCTGTTGGCGGTCAGGGGGCTATTTCCCACAGGATGGGTCAATGGGCAGGCGGCGGTCAGCAGGCGGCTGCTGCTCGCGGGGCGGCGGCGGCGTCGGGCGGCGGTTTCTTTGCGACCCGCGCTGCCGCAAACCAACCTCCCGCCGCACCCGGAACGGGTCCACCAAGGGTATGGGATCCTAAGACGAAGTCAATGGTGCCGAACCCAGCCTTTGGACCCACCGCGGCGGCGGCGAAGAATGGATGGTGGCAAACGACTACTGCGGGCAAACCGGGTGGGATGATGCAGGCCATGAAGGGCCGCATGGGTATGGGGACGATGATCGGTGGAATGATGTTGGCTCAACTGGTAGGTGGCATGGTTGGCGGCGATACCGGTCAGACTATAGCGAACACGGGTTCCA
>Ga0302119_10001425_pt1 | contig 10746 bp, 9 predicted proteins | sample AG5_Tmax_MG_FD_203114 | JGI IMG/M metagenome (GOLD analysis project Ga0302119, IMG submission 203114) | Marine microbial communities from Western Arctic Ocean, Canada - AG5_Tmax | ecosystem: Environmental > Aquatic > Marine > Oceanic | place: Canada: Western Arctic Ocean | collected 2017-10-01
CTGGCTGGAATGGTGTGAAAGGTCCACAGAAGATCACCGGTGTGCACATCAAAACCACGCACATCGCCTTTGGTATTGAACTTAGATCGTGGTCGCCCTCCTGTCCTATGCGCTGCTCCGACAATAATCACGTCATTCATGATTAGGGGGGGTGCAGAAATGCCGATATCAGGGTAGGCATATCTAGGATCGTCGCCATTACGGACCCCCACGTATAAATCGACTTTACCATTCTCGCCAAAATTCGGATCTGGAACGCCGGTTTTTGCGTCTAGTGAAACCAGTTGATAACCAGGCGTGACGTCTACAACTCGCTTTTTATCGCCATTGTCATAGAAGGCGACTCCGCGGCCAGCACCTTTACGCGGCGCTTCATCAAATCGATCACCTTCTTGAGGCCTCCACAACCATAAAACTTGGCCATTGGTGGCGTCCAGCGCTACAACGTTGCGCGTGCTGCCAATATCGGCGTATAAAACGCCGTCAATCTCTAGCGGTGTCGAGGGGTTAGTGAAATCAACGCTAGGCCCGAAATTCACTGTAGAAAAGCGCCACGCCAACTCTAATTGGTCGAAATTCCCTGCGGTAATCTGATTTAGAGGTGAATAACGTGTTGAGAGGTTACTGCCATGGATATTCGGCCAGTCCCCCTGGGCCGTGCTGGTGCCTTGTTGGCCTAGGGCCGACGAGGCTGCGGCAAACGCTCCCAGTGTTAAAATCACTGATGAAAGCAATCGTTTTGTTCTTATCATTTAAGGCTCCCTTGATGCCAGGTGATTATGCTCTATGGCTAATTATCAGCTGCTCATGTAAACACATAAAGTTCACCTAGTTCAATATCCCTTTCGGCTTCGCGCGGATTGGCTCTATGTGGACTAAAACTCAATAATATTGGAGTCTTCTGGTCGTTAACAAACCCCTCAATCTAAGTTATCTTGCAACGACTCGATATACTTGGAGAATATATATGCCGAATCGCCGCTCAGTTCTGCAAGCATTAGCATTACTACCTTTAGCTAGTGGCTGTGCCTCCTTACCGCAAACAAGCGCTAAAAATTTCACACCCTCCGGCTTACCTCTGCGCCGAGTTCGCATAGCTGATGAAAGAGTTATTCGAACCATCGCTGGTCTGCGACCTTTCAGACAATCTGGCTTTGTAGTCAAAACCGAATCATTCGATGACAAAATTGTTATCCATAACTACGGTCACGGTGGGGGTGGTATTACTCTATCCTGGGGTACAGCGCATCTGGCTATGGAATTAGCCTTACAAACCGAATATAAGAGTTGTGCGGTTTTAGGAAGTGGGGCAGTGGGCTTAGCCACAGCTAGGCTAATGCAGGATCGTGGCTGGGATGTCACGATCTATGCTAAGGACTTACCCCCAAATACCACTTCTAATGTTGCTGGTGGTCAATGGTCTCCGACTTCAGTTTATGATGAAGGATTTTTAACTCCGGGTTTTGAAGCGCAATTCGAGTTGGCTATGCGTCATGCCTATCGATCTTACCAAAATTTGGTTGGATCGAAATACGGCATTAGATGGATTAGTAATTATTCTATTCAGAGTCAGCCGTCGGTTGAGCAGACGTTTGCTGAAAAATATTCCGATATGTACCCTCAGTTAATAGACTTGTTACCGGGTCAGCATCCATTCGATGCTCGTTATGTGAATCACTATGACACGATGCTTATTGAGCCAGCTATTTACTTGCCTGCCATGATGCAAGATTTTTATGGCGCTGGCGGAGCAATCATAACTCGACATTTTGTCGATCAAGCTGATGTGTTGAGTTTAGAGGAACCAGTTCTTATTAATTGCACTGGTCTTGGTTCTGGTAAGCTTTTTCAAGATGAAGAATTAATCCCTATAAAGGGGCAGTTAACTTTTATTCTTCCACAGGAGGAAGTTGACTATATTGTTATTGGTGGCGACGGCACTTATATGTTTCCTAGGGCAGATGGGATTTTATTGGGTGGCACGTTTGAAAGAAATCAGTGGGACATAACCCCAGATCCCGCTGTGACTCAGAGTATCTTGGATAGGCATAAAGCATTTTTTGCTGCTATGGATGATCCATGGTCAGGCTAAAGTTAAATTTACTAATGAAATAAATATCGATAATAGATTATTTGATGAAGGGTTGAATCATGAGTAATTTATTCCTTTTTTCTCTCTTTGTCTTGTTAGCGGATTTCCTTGAAATGGAAGAGTATTGCAATTCGCCCCTAAATCCTCTCAAATGGCTAGAAGGAGGTGGTTTCCATGAAAAAAATAATAATTAGTCTATTCGCGTTCACTGCATCACTGTTATTGTTTGTTGCCAGCGCCAATGCCAATGAGGGCAGTATCGCCTTTGTCGGGGCGACAATTATCGATGGCACTAATGCCGATCCACTAATTGATGGTATTTTGGTGATCACCGATGGTCGTATCCGCGGGGTCGGACCAAGAAGTGCAGTGACTATTCCTGACGGAGCTCAGATAATTAATGTAGCTGGCAAAACCATTATGCCAGGGCTGATAAATGCCCACGGTCATGTTGGCGGAACCCTTGGTTTGGGAGGAGGTCAGTACAATACCGGCAATCTGCTGCGCCAACTTGGGCTCTATGCGCGCTATGGTGTCACTACAGTAAACAGCCTCGGTGGCGATGAAGAGCAGGGCTTCGCTCTTAGAAACGAGCAATTTAATACTGATCTAGATCGCGCTCGCATCTTTGTCTCTGGTAGTGTTGTTGTCGGTGATAGCGAAGAAGCTATTCGAGACGAAGTGAATCGCAACGCTGACATGGGAGCGAACTTCATTAAAGTAAGAGTCGATGACAATCTAGGTTCGAGTGAAAAGATGTCGCAGGATCTATTTACTGCGCTAGTTGATCAAGCTCATGTTCGCCGACTACCGGTGGCAGTTCATTTGTTCTATCGTGAGGACGCGAAGTTTATCCTAGATGCCGGTGGTGATTTGTTGGCTCATAGTGTACGAGACTTACCAGTTGATCAAGAACTGATCGCTAAAATTCAAGACAACGATGTGTGTTACATTCCGACGTTAACTCGAGAAGTTTCCACTTTCGTTTATGAAAGCGTTCCAGATTTCTTTTCTGATCCCTATTTTTTAAAAGAAGCAGATTCAGATATTCTTGAAGAACTGCAAACCTCAGAGCGCATGTCGAGAATGGCGTCCAGTAGTTCTGCTCAAGGCTATAAGGCCGCGTTGGAAGTTGCCATGGATAATGTCGCTCGCTTAGATGATGCTGGAGTTAAAATTGCCATGGGCACTGACACTGGACCGCCGGCACGGTTTCAGGGTTACTTCGAACACATGGAAATGCATATGATGGTAGAGGCTGGGATGAGCCCTATTGATGCTATTAGAGCATCAACTGGAGTAGCGGCAGACTGTATCAATGTGGGGGACGTGGGTACTCTTGAGCCGAACAAGTGGGGTGATTTTATTGTCCTAGGTGCTAATCCCGCTGAAAACATCATGAATACCAAGACAATCGAAAGTGTGTGGATAGCGGGAAACAGAGTACCTGACTAGACTTTTAGTCTGATTGACGATTTAAAAAGGCAGTTGAAGCTTAACTTTAGCTGCTTTTTTATTTGGTTTCTTTTTTTGGCGACTTCAAGAATAACTTATGACTAAAAATGAAACCGAATAAAGAATACCCTAAAACGTTTTCTATGTTGTGCAGTTCTAATGAGGCCTGCGACTTAGTGAGGCTTTATTCTTTCGCTATGGTTTCTGGAAATTCTTCGAAACTATTTCTTAGATAGAATCAACAAATACTCTCCCGCGACTGAGTCCATAATGACTGCCAATTTTCAGGTGAGCTTATTTTCAGATTCGAATAAGGTTAATTATTTCTCTGTTTTCATTTCGTTCCCATAACTTTCAGTGAAGAGCATAGTGACGGTGTTCTTCTTAAAAAAGCAGAAATAAAAAAGGCCAAGCTTTCACTCTGGCCTTTTTCTTTTCTAAGACTTCTCTAAATGCTCACGATAATTGCAAGCCTCTGTAAGAGAGCACTTTAGATCGTGATAGTCCGTGGGAACTGCGCGTAGTTTTCCCAGCGGCTAACTTTCTCTGGCATTTCATCCATAGTTACTTGAACGTTGCCGTTAATATCGGTTACTCGAGAAACCATAGTGTGATCACCTGGAGATGCATTCCAGTCCAAGCTGAAGAGCTTCCAGGAATATTGCGTTGCTCTAGAATCTAATTCTGCGCGCTGCCACTGGCCATTATCAATTTTGACTTCGACACTTCGTAGTGCTGTGCCATCATTTAAAACAAAGCCAGATATCTTATGCGCGCCACCCATACTTGTTACACGGGTTATAGCGGACTTTAATTGAATCTTGGTGACCGAATTTTCAACCCAGCGTTCTTGGCCACCGACCACTTCTTTCTTCAGTGTTACATAATCACGGCCCATGAATCTGCTCATGAATCGACGGTCTTGTACATGAATTTGAGATAGCCATTTAACATTGGCCACGCCGTAGTAACCAGGTACTAATAAGCGCAGAGGTTTGCCATGGAATAAGGGAAGTGGTTCACCATTCATTTCCAATGCCAGCATGTTTTCAGCACGCATTGCGTCTTCAACTGAGAGGCTTCGTGCGAATGCTTGTTCTACATCAGTTTCGCGAATTAATTCGCTGCCGACATCAGCACCAAAAAAAACAATTTCTTCGCCTTCGGGTTTAACACCACAAAGATCGAGAACAGCTTTTAAACTAACACCACGCCAGTTGGCGTTACCGATAAGCCCTTGGAATAAACCAGGCCCACGATTACCACCACATTCGAAACCAGCATCGATTGATGTTTGGCTCATGCCTTGTAAATCGGCTAGGGAAAATTCTCGCTCATTATCAACAAGTCCAGTCACCTTCAGGCGAAAGGTGTTCACGTCGACTTGAGGTTGGCCGTAGTGCTGTACCACATAAAAATCTTCATTGGCACTATAGAAATCAGAGATTTGGCGAGTGTCTTGAAAGTGAGTACCGCCAGGTAACGCTGGCCCCCGGCTATAATCTTCTGGCATGTCTGAAAATGGAACCAAGGTTTCACCTTGTGCTAAGGCTGGCATGGCAAATTGTGCCATGCTGGCTGCGGCGCCTAACGCCATTGTGCCTTTGAGCATAGAGCGGCGATCAATCTTGTCGTCTTTCATTTTATAACCCTCAAATCTTGCCTTGATGTATTAGTTTAATTGTCTTTGATAGTAGTACTTTTGTCCGTACCTTTAAACCGCTAAATGCTAACGGTTTAAAAGTCTGAATCTGCTCCTCTTCCCCCATTCTCATGAATGAAGTTAGGGGCAGGGGTTTTCTCCTTGAACAGGGGTTGCACCAGAAGGTAAGAAACGACATGGATCAGACTCCTCCAACGAAACTCTCACACCCATGCGAATAAGGGAGTTAGTACCTGGCCCTTGAAAGAAATTATAGCCTTCGCGTGATGTCATCCAGGCAGAAGGGCCACCAACAAACTTGCCAGCAGCTTCGGTTTCACTCTTAACCCGGGTTACCAATGTTTCATATGGGCGGTCGCCTTGCTGGTAGCCACTAAAGCTGGAAAGGTCGGAGCTGGCGATAAAGACTCCATCGACGCCATTGACACTGGCGATTTCATCGGCAGCCGCAACTCCTTCTTCGGTTTCGATCATAGCGATGACCATAATATTGTCATTAGCAGCGGCGCGATAATCCCGGCCCCAAATCGCTCCGTATTGACCGCCGCCCTGGCTGCGTCTACCTAGAGGTGGGTAATGGGCAAATTTCACTGCGTTTTCCATTTTCTCAGCAGTATCGACCATAGGCACGATGATGCCGAGTGCTCCGATGTCTGTAGCTTTCTGAATATCTCCCTCTGTAGCATCGGGTACGCGGATAAATGGAATGGCTGGGGCGTCTTTGCAGGCCCAGATCATACGTGCTACATCTGTATAATTCAGGTGACTATGTTGCATTTCTATCCAAATATAATCGAAACCAGAGTTTGCCATTGCGCAATAAATGTCTGGGTCCGGTGTAGATACCGTGCCACCAACAACCTGCTGACCAGCTTCGAGTTTGGCTTTTACTGTATTGAAAATGCGGACATCCTGCGCTTGAGCCGGTAGCAACCAGCTTAGAGTCAGCAAAGAGATAAGTACGAGTCTTAGTGTTTTCATTATTATGGCCTCAATTTTGTAGAGCTTTTTATGATGAGCTCTTGTTTAGAATTAGTAGAACCGGTCCTTGCTTGATAATAACTAACGTTTTATTACAAAAGCGACGTCAATATGTATTTTTAGTTCTCTGCAATCATCGCAGCGCGAGTGTTGCCAGCAGTTTTGTCTGCCGCCTGTTCTGCTCTGCGAGCTTCGCCTCGCAGACGTAGATCTGCTCGATTAGTGTCATCAACTTTGGCGTAATCTTCGCGCCAGCTATCGTCTTTACTCCAGCTATGAGCAGTACGCTCGGTGTAATCCGGAGCCTGAGCGCTTTCAAAAAGGCCTAAGGCTTGCTTGATAATAGCCAACTGCATGACCTTGTCTCCAGGCTTCCCACAGGGGTTGCCTAAAGGAAAGTCAGAATAGCAGTATCTTGCCACACCACAGTGTTTGACGATATCCATAGCGGAACCCACGATCACAGTCGGTATTCCATTGGCTTCTAGATAACGGGAGACCAGACTCACGGACTGGTGACATACTGGTCACAATGGCACAAGAATCGCCAGATCGACTTTATCCGCCTGACAGCGGGTTAGAATCTCTGGCGCATCCTTTTCTAGGGTGTTTTTCTGACTGAACTCCGTGGGCAGGCAATGAAATCTAGGGCTGACGGAACCAATAAAGCCCTCAGTTGCTAGGGTTTCTAATTGCTCTAGAGGAAGAAAAGAGGCAACATCGTTGGTGTGAGTCGCTTTTTTATCCCAGGATAACTCCTCGGTGTACATGCTTTTTGGCTGGGGTTTGATTGGATTGGAGTAAACAGACCGATTGCTGCGGCCAACCTCGGTATCCGGCATTGAGGTAGTAATAGCTACTACTCGGGACTTCTGCAGAGGCTTTGTCGGTTGAAAAAATGGGGTGGTGGAAAAATGAGCCCAGACATAATCTGCTTCATAGCCCTGTGCTCGATAGAATTTCCGAGTTCTTTCCATGTAGGGAATGTCTTTGACAAAAAAAGGGGTGTCGCTATCCGTCACTAGTAGCTCCTAAGATCTAGAATTTCAAGTCTGTGTCACTATCTAGGAAGAATAGCGGTTTCGGGGCCTAAGAAAAAGCCTCTCGTACACGTAGTACAGTTATCTTGCTACGTGTTAGCCTGAACGGCCTAACAGCGCATAGAGAGCACGGTAGTTATGCAATCGATTAATTATTTATCAAAAGTATTAGTTGCGGGATTATTCAGTCTGCTACTGGTTTTAATGCCAAGTTATGCACAGCAAGGGAGCAATAATATGAGTGATTCGGAGCCGGTAGACGGAGTGACCTTCAGGTTCATTGAGTCTAATGGTTTAAATATGCGAATTGCCGAAATCGGTGAATCAGGACCTTTGGTCTTGATGGCACATGGTTGGCCTGAGTCTTGGTACTCTTGGCGACATCAAATGCAGGCTCTTGCGGTGGCTGGATATCGAGTAGTTGCACCCGATATGCGTGGCTATGGCGAAACCGACGCGCCAGCTGATGTGGACGATTATGACATTGTTCATTTGGCAGGCGATATGGTTGGAGTGCTAGACGCTTTAGGTGAAGAAACTGCGATTATGGTTGGTCACGACTGGGGTTCGATCGTGGCTTGGAATACAGTGTTAATGCATCCGGAAAGATTCACGGCTCTCATAGCCATGAGTGTACCTTATGGCGGCAGAGCTGCTCAGTCGCCTCTAGAAAGCTGGAAGGCGGCTTTCGGTGATAATTTTTACTACATTCTTTATCACAACGAGCCCGGTGGCGTGGCTGAGAAAGAATATGATAGTGATCCGCGCGGATTACTTGGCGGTTTATATTTGTCTCCTGATTCGCCACGACAGCCAAGAAAAATTACTGACCCGAAGCGATCTGCAGGTGGTTGGATCGGCAGATTAGGCGCGCCAGTAAGTATGCCTGAGTGGTTACAGGGAAAAGATCTTGATTACATCGTCTCTCAGTTTGAAAATGCAGGCTTTAGAGGTGGCGTAAATTACTACAGAAATTTCCACCGAAATTGGGAAATTACCGAGCATTTAGATGGTGTCAAAGTGCAGGTGCCAACGCTGTTTATCGCAGGCGAGAAAGATGTGGTGATTGGCGGTGCAAGTCAGGAGCAACTAACGCGCAGTATGTCTCGCGTTGTGGAAGATTTGCGTGGTGTAGTGTTGATTCCAGAAATTGGTCATTGGGTACAGCAGGAAGCACCAGAAGAGGTGACTCAGGCAATGCTAGACTTTCTCAATGAGGTGCAGGTAACGCCTTAAGCCCAGTAAATACAACACTCTTCCCTTTGTCAGATTGTATCAGGTACTTTCCTTTGCATCTTCAGCAACAAGAGCGGGTTGGTTCGAGGCCTGTAGATATATATTTATTAGATGGGAAATATAAGCTGATAAATTTTGATCATTTAAGTGCACTTGGTGAAGCCATTAAATACAGACCCGAAGTTAGCAAAGCTTAAATACTTTGAATTAACTGTCCTGCTTCCTTTGTGAAAAACATCCGATCTAGACAAAAGATGACTAAAGACGAAAACACTCAAACCCGGCGAGAGTTTCTACACTCCGTAGGAGATGTCGGAGGCAGTGCCGCCGTTTATCAAGCCATGATTTCAATGGGTTTGTTAATGCCCGGTGATGCAGCAGGTGCGGAACTTCGAAATCAATGGCAAGCCAGAGTAAATCAACTCACTACAGGAGTGAAGCCCACTGTCGCAGTATTGGGAGGGGGAATTTCTGGTCTGTGTGTGGCCTATGAACTTAAAAAGGCAGGATTTCCTTTCTACGTGATTGAAGCTCGGCAAAGGCCTGGAGGGCGCAATCATACTATCCGTTCTGGATCAATCGTAGATGAAGTTGATAGCCAACAGACTTGTACTTTTGATAACGAAGAAGAGCTCTACTTTAACGCTGGCCCCGCTCGTATTTCTCAACACCATAGTAATTTACTTGCTTATTGCCGCGAACTGAATGTGCCTTTGCAAGCATTGGTTAATGATAATCGAGGAGCTTATATCCACGATTCTGCAGCCTTTGGCGGAGCCCCGGTAAGGGCGAGGGAAGTTATAACGGCAATGCGAGGCAGTATTACGGAATTACTGGCTAAAGCTATAAATGCTAACGCTCTAAATGGGGATATTGGAATTGATGAGCGGAGTTTCGTGCTTGATGTGCTTAGGGATTACGGCAACCTTAACTATAATTTCAAATATACAGGTTCCAAACGCGCAGGTATTTTATCAGGTACAGGAGGCCTGACACCTTGGCAGCCCATTCAGCCCCTTAACCTGAATGACTTCTTCTTCGATACCGGTGTGCCGTTTAGAGTTAATTTCGGGGAATCTTATGACCAAGCAGCGACCATGATGCAACCTGTTGGGGGCATGGATAGAATTGCTTATGCTTTCGCAAACGAGCTGAAAGAAGAACTTTATTATGGGGTAGAAGTTACAGCAATGCGTCGAGCGGGTAATCGCGTTAGATTAGAGGGCCGTACAAATGTGGAAGAAGGGGCCATTGAAGTCGATTATGCGATTGTTGCCATGCCTCCAAGCGTGATTAAGGATATCCCTAATGATTTTAGCAGATCAACACGAAATGCGATTGCGGATGTGGAATATGCCAAGCCAATAAAAATAGCGTTTCAGTCGCCTCGCTTTTGGGAAACTGACGAGCAAATCTATGGCGGTATATCTTGGACCGACAATGAGATTCTTCAAATATGGTACCCGTCCGGTGGATTTGGTCAAGATAAAGGAATTATTTTAGGTTCTTATCTTTTTGATGGGGCTCATGCAGAAAATTTTGCCAATCTCAGTGTGGAGGCACGCAAAGAATTTACGTTGGCAGCAGGAGAAAAAGTTCACTCACAATATCGCGAGAATCTTAGCCGAGGAATATCGGTGGCATGGAATAAAGTCCCATATTCGCTAGGGGGTTGGGCTAAATCCACGCCTTCCACGGTATTACAGCAGCCTGACGGACCATTCCTATTTGCCGGTGACTATCTGACTTATTTACATGGCTGGCAAGAGGGTGCTGTGATATCAGGCCTCCACGCCCTTAATAATCTCTTAGATGTTATGGAGGTTTAAAGGCCTCAAGCCAATCCACTCTTTTCATAATTAATTAACAACCCCATAGTGAAGAACGGGCTTGAATAAACAAATCTAAGTAGATCCGGTTAGGATAATTGGTGGGGAGCCATTGTCATTATAGCCCTCTAGGTGTATCCAACCATGTTTATTGACTGATTTTTCTATAATGTCTCGAATCGACCCGAATCCATCCGGAATAATGAATTCGTTGGATTGTGCTTTGGTGATAGTAGGTATTACGTCAGGCCACATAGGCGTATCCTCAGGTCCCTCTTCAAAACGCGGGCCGCTAAACCCATCACAGACAGCCCTTTTACGGTTGCCCGGTATATCCTTTTCAAATATTTGTGCAGTTACTTCAGATGTTTCGGCCCCTTTTACTTTGCAAAAATCAACATCAACACACACAATTTTGGGGCCCAAAATAGATAAATTCTCGACGAATAG
>Ga0302119_10001426_pt1 | contig 10744 bp, 6 predicted proteins | sample AG5_Tmax_MG_FD_203114 | JGI IMG/M metagenome (GOLD analysis project Ga0302119, IMG submission 203114) | Marine microbial communities from Western Arctic Ocean, Canada - AG5_Tmax | ecosystem: Environmental > Aquatic > Marine > Oceanic | place: Canada: Western Arctic Ocean | collected 2017-10-01
TAACGTGCCACGATCTCTTCCCACTCCTCTCGTTTGCCGTTCCGAAGCTCTATACTGAGGACCCTGGCGACGGCTTGGAACTGCTCGTGGGTGCGCCCGCCCAGCACCGTGCGGGAATCGACCCGGAACTGTAACTTCAGCACCAAGACCAACACTGCAGCGACCAACGCGAGATTGAGAAAGACCCAGCCTAGGATTTGTCCGTAGAGCGTGAGGTGTGGTCTCTTCATGAGCAGGGGTCGCCGGAAGGCCCAGCATGGGCAGGCCGCGGAGCCGCCGAGTGAAAGGGATTGACGCGGCGAAGCGAGGGAGGGGCAGGCCATGACGACTGAACGGCGGCCCGACCTCCGCTCCTGCCAACCGCGAGGTTTGCAGGATCCGAAAGGCCCTCTTTGCTGAAGCCCATGATCATCTCTAGAGCACCCGGTTTGGATCGATGAGTTGATATCCCACCGCTCGAATCGTGCGGATGTAGCGAGGCGCCTTGGCATCATCCCCGAGCTTCTTGCGCAAGGCGGAGATGTGCACGTCAATGGAGCGGTCGAAGACATCAAACTTTCGCTCGGACACTTCTTCGATCAAGGCCTCCCTGGTTTTGACTCGACCCCTCGCCCGCAAGAGCGACCCTAGGATTGCAAACTCCAGGGCCGTGAGATCAAGAACCTCTTCCGCCTGGGTCGCGACGTGCGTTCCTTCATCGATGCGCAGGTCCCCTAACGACAACGCTTCCGGTTCGGGCTCTCCGGCCGGCTCGACCAAGTGAGAACGGCGCGTAACAGCCCGCAGGCGCGCAAGAAGCTCCCGCGTCGAAAAGGTCTTAGGCAAATAGTCGTCCGCTCCAATCTCCAGGCCAACGATGCGATCCGGCTCCTCGCCCATCGCGGTCAACATCAAGACCGGCACATTCGACTTCTTGCGCAATTCACGCAGAACGTCGAAGCCATCCATCCCGGGCATCATGACATCGAGGATCACCGCTTCGTATCCGCCCTCCAAGGCCGCTTCCAAGCCTTCCGGTCCGGTGTGCCGCATCGACACCTCATATCCCAAGGGTTCGAGATACTCGCGAATCAAGCGACAGAGCTTCTTGTCATCATCAATCACCAGCAGCGCTTTCTTGTGTCCAACGTCCATCACAGTTCCGGGGGGACAATTTCTAACCGCTAGGGAGTAGTTTTCGAATCTCTTTTACGTGCGCTTAACACTTTTCCGCCCTTATTGAAATCAAGGCTTAACACTCCTCCCCGATACCACTGCTAAGCCGGTGAGACCCATCCAGGAGTTTCCCGGCAAATCACACATGAAAGGACAAAACCACGTGAAACCACAAACACCCCCTCGCCAAGTTCAAGTTGGCATGATGGCCCTCGCGCTCGTCGCCAGCACCCGACCCCTCGTAGCCCAGAAGGACGCCTCCTCCGACCAGCGCCCTAGACAAGTTCGCGATTCCGCGGATCCCCCCCCCGATCCCACTCCCTAAGCGCCGTTCCCAACAACCCCACCATAATCCGCCGCCCTCGCCTCCCGGCGCAGAGGGAGGATCTTCCGAAACAGCCCTCCCGGATGAGTTTCGCCGCATCGACGGCGTGGATAACAACGTGGCAAATCCCGTTCTGGGTTCCTCCGAGCAACCCTACCACCGCCGATTCGACCTCCCTCGCCACCGCGAATTGCAGTCCGGTCTCCAGGCCAGAGTCAGCGGTAGATTCCCATCCGGCTCGTCCCGAACCGAGCCGCCAAACGTCTGCCGTCAATTGATTTGCCTTCGAATTCGCGACCTTCTATCAAGGTGGAACTATGAAATTGCTTAGCATCCTCGCGCTCGCCATCCTTCTTCCGGGGCTCGCCTCCGCCGACCACCACAAGAGTGGAGAAGGCTTCGTCGAACTCTTCAACGGTAAGAACCTCGATGGCTGGAAGATCAACGAATCGCCCGGCTCCTGGAAGGTGGAGAACGGCGAGATCATCATCAAGGGCCCACGCTCCCACCTCTTCTACGCCGGCAAGGTCAACAATGCCGCGTTCACCAACTTCGAAGTGAAACTCAAGGTCCTCACCAAGGCCAAAGCCAATGCCGGATTCTATTTCCACACCAAGTTTCAAGATAGCGGCTGGCCGAAAAAAGGCTTTGAGGCCCAGATCAACGCCACTCACGGCGACCCCAAGAAAACGGGCAGCCTTTATGGAGTGCGCAACGTCATGAACACCGCTCCCCACAAGGACGACGAGTGGTTTGACTACCACATTACGGTCCAGGGCAAAATGATCACCATCAAGGTCAATGGCAAAACGACCATCGAGTATACCGAACCGAAGGGGGGGCCGACCACGAAGGAAAAGGGTGGCTTCGACCGCGTGCTCAGCAGCGGCACCTTCGCCATCCAATGTCATGACCCCGGGAGCGAAGTGCACATCAAGAGCATCAAGGTGAAGCCCTTGAAGTAAACCCCTTCCCCCCAAGACAGAAACTCTGGAAGCATCGCTTCCAGACCCCGTGGATGTGTTCGAACACCCGAGTGCGTGGCGATGCGAGCAATTTGCAATCCCGAAGGGGCCCCACCAAGGTTCTGTCCCGCCCCCCCACGGGCCTGCCCTGAAATTCGCCGTTTCCCGTAAGCTCCCATTTATGTTCCCGATCTCCCTCGTGAGCCCCGCCTTCGTGCGGGGAGATCCAATGGGGAAAGACCAATTTAACCGGGAACAGATCGGGATGATCGAGCCGATCAAAAGGCTCGGTGATCCGACTATATGCGAATCATCGCATTTCCTTGGCTCGCCTCATGACTCCGCCGCCTCTCAAACGTAGGAATCGAACCCCCATTCCCAGGACGCGGGCTCCAAGGCCTGAAGGAAAAGGTCCTCGCCGCCTTTTGGAGCGCCGCTCTTCAGAGCAGCTCCACTGCACTTCAAGCAATTGGACCTCTCAACGACCCCAGTTGCCAGCCCCTTCAAACCCGCCCCGGCCCTTGGGAAGCGGAGCCAGCGACGACTGCGTTTCCTCTACCATCAATTCAGCTCTCCTCCGTCGGCACCAGATTCTCAAAAATCGCTCCCCAGCAGGAGGCTCGATCCCTCGTTTGCAATTTCCCCGTCAGCCGAACGTGGATCACGGGCAAGATTTTGCCATCCAGGGTTGGAAGTGTTCTGCTTTCATCATAGATCAGCAGAAGAATGGAGGGAGCATCCAGCAACGACGCAAGCGGGAGTTTTGAGGCCCCTGAACCAGCGGAGTTGAACGCGCTCTTTTCTGGGTACGAGATCTCGACCTTGATCGCATGTGGCGGCATGGGGGCCGTCTACCTTGCCGTGCAGAAATCTCTTGATCGCAATGTTGCAATCAAGATCCTGCCGCGGGAATTCGGAACGAACCCCCAGTTCCGAGCCAGTTTCGAAAGGGAAGCGAAGGCGATGGCGCGTCTCCATCACCCCAATCTGATCGCGATCCATGACTTCGGAGAGGCCGATGACTTCCTCTACATCGTGATGGAATTCGTGGAGGGGAAATCCCTCTACCGCTCCGCGCATGGAATAGCCATCGAGCAATCCGAGGTCATTCGCCTCGTGCACGGGATCAGCAAGGGGCTGGCTCATGCCCACCAGGCCGGGATCATCCACCGGGACATCAAGCCCGCCAATATTCTCCTCGATCCCCGAAAGCGACCCCGCATCGGGGACTTCGGCCTCGCTCGCCGCAGTGATGCCAAGGACGAAGGACTGCACTTCGGCTCCCCGGACTACATTGCGCCCGAAGCTCTCAAGGATCCATCCAAGGCCAGCAAGAGATCTGATGTCTACTCGGTCGGAGTCATCCTCTACGAGTTGCTGACTGGTGAACTTCCCGACAAGCCCCTGCGCCCGCCGTCTAGGGACTCCAACATTGATCGCCGCTTCGATGCGATTGTCTCCCGGGCTCTGCACCCCGTTGCAACCATGCGCTATGCCGATGCGGAGGGGATGGCGCTCGTGATCGGAGACTTGAAGGAGGCCCTCCATAATCCCTCGGCTGGCCTGCTCACCCCGGCATCCAGAAAAAAGAAGCGAGCCGCCCCAAAGGCCGAGCTCCTCACCGAGCGCGACCGCGATCCTGTCAATGTCAACGCCGACGCCACCGCGATGACCATCGCGGCCTCCTCCCATGCCAAACGGACCCTTCATCGCAATCTCGTCATCATTGCCGCCCTTCTCGTGGCTCTCGTTGCGATGTTGACGGCTTACAACCGGAGGAAGAACGAGATCAAGAAAGACGAGGATCTGGCAAAACTCGAATCCCCGCTGGACGGGGTCTCTGGAGCAAAGACGCCACCGCGCAAGCCCGGAGGCGAGGACATCACCTCGCAACCACGTCCCAAGCTGGGAGCTGATCAACCTCTCAATCTGGCCGGGCTCAAACGAAGCCTCGCCAACGGCGACCGAAGCCGCTTCCCGGAAGGAACACACGAACTCGGAGAAGACCGCGTCTTCCTGGTGGAGACCGCCATGAGCTGGCAGGATGCGAACGACTTTGCCGAATCACACGGCGGTCATCTCGCCACGATCTCAAACGAAGCCGAGAGAGCGACGCTCTCTGCCCTGGTTCCTCGAAGCACCCCAACCTGGCTGGGGGGAGGGACAGTCGGCCTGGAAACCTGGGGATGGGTCGAGGGGAAAGACTGGGCCCTGTCCGACAAGCTCTCCAGTTCCACTGGAAATTATCTCTCCCTCACGAACGAGGGTGTCCTCCGCGGCAACCGCAGCGCGAAGGCCTTTCCCTTTCTGATCCAGTGGCAAATGGATGGAGATAACCCGGGCCGCCGCGATGCACAGTGGATACGGCTCAAGAATTCGCTCCTCCAACGCAGTCCCTCCTTTCCGCCCGGAACGATCGCTCACGGAAAGAGGCGCTACTTCATCATGGAGGGGCCCTCCAGTTGGCAGGATGCCATCGACCGCGCCCGCGCCACCGGCGGCCACCTCGCCGTGCCCAGCGACGAGACCGAGTGGGATGCTCTCAAAGCAATGATCACCAGCACCCTCCCGAAAGGGAGCGCGGTTTGGATTGGCGGAGTCTACACGAAGGGCTCGTGGGGTTGGGTCACCAAGGAGGCTTGGACCTTCAACGCCTGGATTCCAAAGCCCGCGGGTGATCTCGATTCCACCCATACCGCCATCCGCGTCGTTCCAGATCCCGATGGTCATGCCTGGGACAATGCCGATCCAACCGATCAAGAATCGACTTCGGCCTTTATCATTGAGTGGAGCGCCGATCAAAATACGCAAGCCGAACCGACTCCCCCAGCACCACCGCAGTGGATCGCCCTGCGAAAGCAGACCTCCGTCCGCCTCGCCAAGGGCCAAAATCACTACAAGAAGACGATCGAAGACAATGGCCGAAATCTCAACACCTCCCTGGAACACTGGTACAACAATTTGGATCGTCGGGTCAGGGCGAACTACTTCAGGCCCGTTCAGATGGCGAGGGAAACGATCACCGCGGAAGGCCGTATCGACGAAACGGATCTGAAACGAATCCCTCGTCTTCCGGGCGACATCGGAGGTGTTTGCAATGCCCATCTGAACAAGCAAAGGGCCCTCGACGCAAATTTTGAATCCGCCTTGGATAAATTGCGCACCGGCTATCTTGAAAAAATGAAGGAGATCCGGGCGGCGGCCCATCGTGAGCGAATCTTCGACACCTTCGAGGCCATCGACGAAGAAATCGACGCCTGTGAGGGAAATCAAGATTCCTTCCTGAAGCACTTCTCCCCGACCCCCTGAAGAACTGGACAGGAACCAAGGAGACCTTTTCGCAGAGAACGAAGCCCCCAAAGCAGCCTGAATAAGAACGAAGGCTGTCCAAATACCAGGGGGGCACTACATGGCTGAAGCCCTCCAGATTTCAGACGACCTGTTTGGGATGATGCGGGTCGGAGCGTGGAAGCGATTGGGAACCAACCAGGAAAGGTGAAATTGGGCCGAGGTAAGGCGATGGATGCAACGACCCGACCGATTGCCTCAAGGCCGCCTTGGAGGCCATCCCGCCACTTTGTCTGAAAATCCGGAAGCTCCCCGGTTTACATAGATTTAATAAAAGAGCCCTTGTTTCACATGCTCTCTTTACGAAGATCTCTTTCGATCCATGGCGTCAACCAGTCAAATCGAACCATGAAAACCAATTTCTCTCTTGCTCTCCTCGCCCTTGCCCCTCTCGCCGCCCAGGCCGATCCCCTGATCAGCTCCTGGTATACCGAGGAGTCGGGCGCCTACGCCCGGATCTACCAGACCACCGCCGACGAAGCGGCGGGCAATGCGGTCACATCCTGGAGCCACGGCCGGGGCAACCAAGCCCAACCCACCTACGCCGGGGTTCATCAGATCGATGCCTCCAACGACTGGGTCTATGTCCACACCACGGGTCTGGCAGCTGGGCACGTGATGGGGCCGTGGTATCTCAATGCCGCCAAGACGCAGATCTTTCCGAACTACCCGTCCAACGTCTCCGCGATTTTCCGCTTTCCCCGCCTGCCAATCATTCCCGTCAACAAGGCTCCCACCCCGCCGGGTGCGATCGGATACTTTGTCGACGGCGTCGCCCAGTTCGACGGCACGGACACCTTTTCCTATTCCTCCTCGGGCGGCCGGGATGCCACTCCCGTAAACGGCCTCGGTCGGGGCGACGGGTTCTGGACCCGCGACGCCTGGCACAATGAAGGGGTCACCTTTGATGCCGCGATGGCCCACCAGGCCGGAAACTTTCATCACTATCACGTCAATCCTCCGGCTCTTCGATTCGCGCTTGGGGACAGCGTCGACTTCGAGGTCGCGAACAATACTTACACCGAACGCTTCAACGGCCGGCACTCTCCCATCATCGGCTGGGTGGCCGACGGCCTTCCGATTTACGGCCCCTATGGCTACTCCGACCCCAATGATGCGGAGAGCCCCATCCGTCGCATGATCTCAGGCTTTCAGGTGCGCATCGACCTGGCTCCCGGCGCAACGCGCAACAGATTCCCGGCTTGGGCGGTGCGCTTTCAGGGGGTGGGACCGGCTCTCACCGGTAACCAAATCGGCCCCGCTGTGAATGCCAACCTTGGTGGTGAGTCCTACGTCCTCGGCCGCTACATGGAGGACTTCGACTACAAGGGCGACCTCGGGATGACCCTCGGAATCGACTTCGATCTGAGCGAACACAACGTCCGCTTCTGTGTCACTCCAGAGTTTCCTGCCGGCACTTGGGCCTACTTCACCTGCATCGATGCCAACGGCACACCCATCTTTCCTTACAGTATCGGTCGCGAATACTTCGGGACCCCCACCGGTTCGTCGGTCAACTCGATCACCGAAGAGGTCACCACCATCTTCCAGGGAGGGCCGAACATGGCGGACCAAACCGAGTCGATCACCTATGACGACACCAGCGGCGCGGTGGTGCTCACCTGGTCGAGCGTGGAAGGCGGGACCTATCAACTCGAGGTCTCTGCGGACTTGGATCAGTGGACCGAGGAGGACGCGGAATTCACCACCCAAAGCAATGAAGTAACCATCACCGACCCGAGCCGACCGGGCACGGACTCGAGCTACTATTACCGTCTCGCTCGCACCGGGATGAGCCCCTTTGATGCGACCGGATTCGACTATGAAGGCCAACCTTCTGGAGGCGGTGATGATTCCTTCACGGCAACTTTCACCGGCCCGCCCCTCCCGCCCGCGAATGCCATCCAGGAACTTCGCATCGGATCTCCCGGCACGCTCGCCACCCTCGTGTCTATCAACCCGACGACCGTGAGCATCACCTTCGATTCCTCCGCCTTGCCGTCCGGAAACCATGCGGTCTATGTCACCTTTGCCCCTCCAGGCCAAACGCAACGCACTCTGGTTTCCACCAACCGGTATCCCAAGCCCTGAATCTCACCTCCTAGAGCCCTCCATTGGCATCGGGTCCCAGGACGGCTATCCTTCTTCCTCATGCTTCGGCGCTTTTGCTTTCTCTCCTGCGTGCTCGCCTTCATCACTCCCGCCTATTCGGGAGTCACGTTGGAGATCCACCACCTCTGGGAGGGCAAACCCCTCGTGCTTCCCAGCCAGGAACTGACCACCAGGTCCGGTGAGAAGATCGACCTCACCCGACTCTCCTATCTCCTCTCCGGTCCCCGTCTTCTCCGCCGGGGCGACAACGAGGCGTCGGGCAATTGGATCTCGCGCAAGAACTGGTTCGCCTTCGTCGAAGGCACCACCGGAGTCGCAGCCTCCAGCCTGGGAGATCTTCCCGCAGCCAATTACACCACCCTCCAGTTCCACATCGGCCTCGATCCCCAATACGACCAAGCCGATCCCAACCAGTATCCCGCGAGCCACCCGCTCAATCCGGTTCTCAACAATTTGCATTGGACCCCGCAAGGAGGTTACATCTTTCTCGCCCTCGAAGGACACCTGCGCAACCAGGACAACGACGGCTTCACCTATCATCTGGGCAATTCTTGGAATCGCATGACGATCACCCTGCCGGCCGCCCTCACCTTCAAGCGCAACGCCACGGTCGTGATCGACTTCCACCTCGATCGTCTGTTCAACACCGCACCTGCCTTGAAAATCGCGGGGCAACCGTCCACGCACTCACGCAAGGACGACGCGATGGCCGCCACCCTCAAGAGCCGCATCGAGCGGGCCTTCACCTTCCGCACTCTGCGCCAGGATCAACCCTCCATCTCACCGCCCAAGTCCAAGCCCACGCGCGAGTTGATCGGCACGCCCTACAAATTTCGGGTCGCACGTGGCTTTCCGATTCCAAAGCTCCCCACCGATTTCCCCCTCACCGACGAACGCGTCACCCTCGGCGAGAGTCTCTTCCACGACCCCTTGCTCTCGCGCAACAATACCCAGTCCTGCTCTTCCTGTCACCAGAAGGCTCACGCCTTATCGGATGCCACCCAGTTCAGCCAAGGCAACAGCGGAAGCCTGGGGACCCGCAACACCATGCCTCTCTTCAATCTCGCATGGAAAGAGAGCTTCTTCTGGGACGGGCGGGCGCCCTCCATACGCAAGCAAGCAGTGCAACCGATTCAGAATCCCGTCGAGATGCACGAATCCCTCCCACACGTCATCGAGGAACTGAAGGCCGCCTCCTATCCTGATCGTTTCAAGGAGTCCTTTGGAACAGCGGAGATCACCGAAGAGCGCATCGGAATCGCACTCGAACAGTATCTTTTGACCCAGACCTCCTATGACTCGAAATTCGACCGCGCCGCCAGCGGAGTGGGTCGACTCAGCGAAAGTGAGAAACGCGGTTTTGAACTCTTCATGACCGAATTTGATCCGCGCCGAGGACTCAAGGGGGCGGACTGTTTTCATTGTCACGGCGGAGCCCTCTTCACCGACCAACGCTTCCACAACAACGGACTCAAGGACGAGAAGGACCTCGGCCTGGGCGCGATCACCAAGAAGAGCTCCGATCGCAATCGTTTCATCACTCCTTCCCTCCGCAACATCGCCCTCAGCGCTCCCTACATGCACGATGGACGCTTCCAATCCTTGGACCAAGTCATCGACCACTACGACTCCGGCCTGCACCGCAGTCCCACCCTCGACCCCAACCTCGCCAAGCACCCGCGCGGCGGACTGGGCCTCAGCAAGGAAGACAAAGCGGCCCTCCTCGCCTTCCTCAAGACCCTGACCGATCCGCAGTTCCGAGATGGCGAGACCACTGGTCCACAGGCCACCGAGGAAGAGCCCTGAGTTGAGGTCGCGAGTCAGGCTCTCTTGCAAAAGCCCCCTCAGGGATCGCACGACCCACCCCTTTGCGGAGGACCGTCGTCCCCCAAGAACCCGACCCCGCGGCCAACTGGGCCCCCACTTTGCCCGCCTCAGAGGCACGCCCCAACCTGCTCCGGAACATTCATCGGCAGTGGCAGAACAAGGATCAGGTTGCGGCTGCGACCTTCGCCGCCGAGCAGGGACCCTCGGGCGCCTCTCCCAGCGAGTAATTCCAGAAGATCCACACCACTATTGCCCCTTGTCCAACCATCGCGCAGACTGCGCGTGTTGAACCTCCCCAATTCGCTCACCGTCTCTCGACTGATCCTCACCGCCATCTTCGTGATCGGGTTCACCATTGCGGGCCCGGTCGGCTACGGAATCGCCCTGGTCACCTTCATTCTGGCCGCTATCACAGATTTCCTCGATGGCTACCTCGCCCGCAAGCTCAACCTCGTCACCTCCCTCGGAAAACTGCTCGACCCCATCGCCGACAAGGTCCTCACCGCCTCGGCCTTCATATTTCTCAGCGCGCAAGATCAGGGATTCTGTCCGACCTGGGTCGTCGTCGTCATCCTTGCCCGCGAATTTCTCGTCACCGGTCTGCGCCAAATCGCGGTCGAGAAAGGACGGGTCATCGCCGCAGATTGGAGCGGAAAATGGAAAACCGGATTTCAAATCGGCTTCTGCATCACCGCCCTGATCTGGCTCTTCCTCCAAGCCCTCGGTCAGGAAGAGTTCTTCCTCGCGATCTTGGCCCACCCAACCTTCTGGATCATGCCGACCTTCCTCTGGCTTTCTCTCGCCCTCACCGTCGTCTCCGGTATCCAATACGCTTGGAACGGAAGAGACCTCCTTCAAAACTAGGAATTTTGGAATTTAAGAGCTCCAAGAGGTCTTCAGATTTTTAATCTGATCTATGAGGTCTGTTAACAATACCATATTGACCATTCACACGATATTTTGATGACGCGTGGTGAACATGAAGTTCCAATCCTTGATCAATTCTGTGGCG
>Ga0302119_10001429_pt1 | contig 10725 bp, 14 predicted proteins | sample AG5_Tmax_MG_FD_203114 | JGI IMG/M metagenome (GOLD analysis project Ga0302119, IMG submission 203114) | Marine microbial communities from Western Arctic Ocean, Canada - AG5_Tmax | ecosystem: Environmental > Aquatic > Marine > Oceanic | place: Canada: Western Arctic Ocean | collected 2017-10-01
GTTCTGACATATATTTTAGTTGTAACACCGTTGGATTCCAAGCATCAGTATAGAGGAAGTAATCTCCATCTTGTACTGTACCGTCAGCAAACATTTGACTAATAGTCTTTAACTGTTCACTTTTCCAATAGTTAGTTCCGCTAAAGTTTAAGAATGCCCCAGGAGTTGTATCCTGTGGTGCATCACTCGGCCCTTGTATAACTTTAACTTCTAGCCCTGCTGTTCGCATTTGCGTTGGCAACCACGTCTTCCACTGAGCGGTGTAGCGTGTTTCAACAGGTTCTAGCTCAACAATATAAATCATAATTTATCCAGCGTTTTTAGATTCTTGGATTTCTTTTCTTCTGTCACCAGCAAGGTTTTTAATTGACATTAATGCCTTTCTAGCTCTAGTTCCAGCGGCTTTGTTGCCACCTTCAAACTTCGCACTCTCTTCTAGATAAGTTTCAAATGCTGATTTTATTTTTAAATGTGCTTCCATAATATTCTCCTTAAGAATTTTCATTATTAATTGCCGATCCAACCACGTATGGTCTTTGTGAATCGTCTTTATAAGGGTTTCCACCTTTCCTCCAACTATCATCACCGGATGAGTCGCATCTGTCTTGGACTGACACATCACCGTATGAATAGTCTATTTCGCAACCGTTTTCATTATCTTCGGCTACGGAAATCTTTAAATCGCGATTTGGATATTTCCATTGTATCTGTTTCGCTAAGTCATCTGCAATCATCTCGCATGACTTAAAATCAAGTTGGAGAACACTACTGATACTGTCATTGTCGTTTTGCGAACCATGACCACCAAATAGTCTCTCCAACCATCTCTTGAATTGTATAAATTCGATGTCTCTATCGTTATGGAATACTTCTATCCAAACTTTAAAGTGAAACGTATGTCTATGTGGGTATCCTAGAAACGATACATCATCCCATTTGCCAGTGGCAAGTTTAGGATCAGTGTCTGCTCCAGGATACTTATGAATACCTTCCTTAGTAAATGTTACCCATATATTTCTCATCGAATACTTCCTTATACTATATTCGTTGCTTGAGGGCCTTTCGGGCCTTCTTCAATGTCGAATGTCACTTTTTGATTCTCATCAAGTGAAGCGTATCCGTCAGTTTTGATAGCTGAAAAATGTGCGAACACATCTTTGCCACCGTCATCAGGTGTAATAAATCCAAAACCTTTGGACGTATTAAACCATTTTACTGTACCATTTGCCATTTTCTTCCTCTCTTTCTTTATGAAGTCTTACCTTCGGTTATTAATTCTAAAGGTAATTCCTTCAAAATATTACTTGTCGTACTCAAAGTGTTACCTTAAAGTTAAACATGAAGATGCTTTCATCTTCGTAATCCTGTGTGTATTCGTTTGCTAGACCAATACTAAATCTTTCGTTAATTGCATAACTAAGTTCGTTCTCTACTCGTAAGTAATACTCTTCACTGTTTTCGTGTAGTATCTTATTAGTAAATGTTAAATTCTTTGTGGGTTTGTATGATACCCAAATACTTGTTCTAAGGATAGCTTCAGTATCCATTGCTCTTAAGTATGCTACTGATGACTCTGTGCTAATTTTCCACTTCTCATTTTTAAATAGTTTGTAGCCATAACCTACGCCTGCAACTGTTCTAAGGCTATAGTCTCTAAACTTGTCAGCATCTGTTTGAAATACTGCAAGTATATAAATCTTTTCATTAATGTCTCTATTTAATTTGAAGTTAGTGTATAAACTTTGCTGTCGCTTAGTGCTGTCTGCATAGCTAGTGTAGAAGTCTGCTTCTATTACATACTGCCAACCATTCTTTAATTCTGCTTTGTGGTCGAGATCTATATTAACTTGTATATCTTCATCTCCATTAAAAAAGTCTCCGCCTCCACTAATACTTGTTTCAGCATTAGCCGCATTAGCCGGTGTAGCAACAAACATCAGTGCTACCATAACCACTAAGACTAACCAAAATGGTATTCTCTGGGTCATAACTCTTGCTATAAAGTTCCTTAATTTCATTCCATCTCCTTAAGTGCTTGTTGTCTTGTCTTACCCATGTCATCTAAGGTCTCACTAATTTCAAAGTCGTAGTACCTACCAGTATACTTCCTTAACTTATTACGTTCTGATAACATAATACTTGAATCTACACAGAACCAGAGACCAAAGCCGGTTAACGCAATTCCTAAAATCCATATAAGGATGTCAATAATCATCTATTGTTTCTCCTTCTATACTTACGTTTAGGCTTGGGTTCTGGTTCCTCTGATTGGATTTCTTCTTGATACTCTTCTTCGTCCCATTCTTCTGCAACTTCAGAGTTGAACTCATCCAATTTGTTTTTCAAAAGACCTACTAAGTCGATTAGTTCGGCACCAATCTCTCTGTCGTCATTTGTATCTAATTCTAATTCTATTTTAAATTTCATAGTTTTTCACATTAATAATACATTATATGTTCTTTAATGGTACATGTCAACCATTTTTTATGGTAATTAATCAATTATCTAATTCCTTTTTATGTGCTGAGTGTTGTTTCTTGTGCGTATCCATTGAAACCATTTCATACTTATGTTCTAAAAATGAAATACGTTGTACAAGACCAAAGTATGCCCAAACGGCAATAGCTGTAACTACTACCAAACCTATTAAGTTTTTTAATGGAACTGTAACTTCAGTTTCTTCGTTTATTTTAGCCATTTATATTTCTCCGTTAATCAATTATTTTATCTTCTATATATTCGGACCAGTCGGTGTACTTAGTACGATCCATCAAGTCATGTAATTGATGACACCACACACCTGTATTAGTGCCTTTAAATGAACTGTCGTCTAGTTTGACAGTTGTGTTATAGTTAAACAGTTTAATGTTAGGTAACCTAACAGCAATCATAGGTATAAACTTGTCATAGTCTGTCCAACCGTTATCATGAAACCATTCATGATTAGCATAGCCACTATCAAAGTCTAGTGTTATCCAAATGTCTGCTTTTATTAGCTCTTGAATTATATGATCCCACATTTCCCATTGCTTTATATCATCTCCTGGCTGGAAAGAGTTACCACAGCCTAAGTAAGCATGGTCAATACCATTGTCTAAACATCGCTGTAGTATCTCTTTAGGGTTTTGTTTGTCGAATACAAATAAAGTCTTCATACCACACAAAGGTGTATGCTCAACTTCTACTCCAATGAAGAACTTAGGTTCATCTCCAAAATCTTCTCTGCCTTTTATGACCATTCTATATAACTCCTGCCCATGCCCGGCTTCTTGTTTATGTTTTCAGCAAATGCAATGCTAACATGCATACTATTGTATGAGTGTGTCCACATGTCAGCAACTTCTATACAGCCTTCACGCACTAGCATAACACCAATTTTCATACACTCTAAAAAATTCTCATCTCTTGGACTAGGACAATGTATTTTAATATTATTCCAAAGGAACTTACTAAAATCTGTGCTTACTGGTGTAGACTTGTCTGCACCAACAACATAATGTCCGTTAGGTTTAACGTTAATGTTCTCAAAGTATTTAGGATTAGAACTTAAATCAAATACAATATCGTATTCACGTGAAGGTCTATCCATAACTATTACATTACTTTGCTCTTCCCAAAAGTCCATAGAACTTTTACCTATTACATCTATGTTAGTATTTAGGTTAAACTTAATGTATTGATACAAAACTCTCGCCAAAAATCCTGTGCCAATAATACATACACTCTTGTTCGCACCGATTGATCCAACACTCTTTGCTATATTAATAGCACATGCAACAGGCTCAATTATATACTTAGGCTTTGCTTCAGGAACCCTAACAAACGTGCCTTGTGGCGCATTGTAACGCTCAGCATAAGCTGGTTCGCCTCTAGTAGCAACATAGTCGCCTACGTCTACATTAAATATACCTGCACCTATTGCGGTAACTTTACCAAGAGATTCATGTCCATGCATGTCAGTTGGTAGTAAAGGAAACTCTCCCTTATACATTGCTACATCACTACTACATACTCCTGTGTAAATACTCTGGACTTCTATCTGGTCGATGGCATGCTCCGGCTTGTCGTACTCTTGCCTACATATATCCATCTTGCCAGTAGTGTAGTATTGATTAACCTTCATGGTATGCCTCTAGGTTCTTGTGTATCCAAGTATCAATATGTCGATGCATGTCGTATGGTTCTGTTTGACCAACTGCTATCATAGCGCCGTATGCATCAGCTGGACATAAACCAAAGTTCCATTGGTACATACTATTCTCAGTATATATCTTAACAGTTTGGTCATCGTAACCTTGTTTCCAACTAGCCTTAATGTTAATAGGATACTTGTCATCAATGTACCATGTCTCTTGAGCATAGTCACATACGTTGTAGATACCACCTACATGCATTGAACCATAGTCACTATCTTCTAGGTCACCTAGTACATGCTGTTGGACCATACTGTGACTGCTACGATCCATTTCAGGTACGCCACCGAACACTTTAATCAATTGACAATACAAATGTGGGAATAAATCTAATGCAACTCCTCCCCATGCTTTACGTCTTTGTGTACTCCAACCGCCAGGATTTGGTACTCTATTAGCATTAAACCATGTAACATCTATACCAACGAGCTCCTCTCCTCCTTTTAAAAAGTCATCTACAGCACCATAATTATTTCTGTATAAGTTATTCTTACACAATATAAACTTAGTGTCTGGAAAGTCTTCGCATAGTGCATTCCATTGTGATGAACTAGGCAAGCCTGGCTTCTCAATGAATATACATCTATTATCTCTAGAGGCTAAATGCCTAGCAATTGAATCGTGTGTAAAGTTAGGAGTACAAATAATACAAACATTATAGTTCGCCATTACTTGTTTTATATCTTTAAATGTTGCACCACTAACTACAGAATCTACTGTGTCTACAGTATATCCTAACTTAATAAGCTCAGGCAAATAAACATTACTGCCTATGCCACCTAATCCAACTAATAGTGCTTTCATTACTTATAACTCCGCCACTAGGTTGCCTAATGCTTCTTCTTGGATAGCATCAAACTCACCTTCTACTTGTTGCTCTACTTCTTCTTCAAAGTATATTTTTGCCGCACTTGAATTAAATGCCGTGTCTGCATCTTTGTGCTTGTTATTACTAACATCATCTAAGAACTCATGTGCGTCATCTAATAGTTTGTGTGGGTTATCACTTACAAATAGTTCTTTAACAAATGAATCAAACATTAGCATATTTCTAGGCGTGTATAAACTCTCTTGATTAAGTTTCTTACCTTTCTTCTGCCAGTTTCTCCAATCTAATTGATAGTTCTCACATTCTAATGTTGCTAGGCTGTTTGCTTCTTGTACTGCTCTAATGTGCATGTAAACATTGTGTGCCATTAGTATACCGTATGTGAAACTATCCCAAGAAGTTTTACCTTCTTTGTGTATTTTGTTTAACATACCTGGAGCATACCAATTAACATCACCAGTAACAATTCTACTACCAATCTCACTCTCCCAAGGGAAAGGATTGTTAGACAAGTTGCCAGGTGAGTGATGACTAAATGCTTTGTTATCAAAACACTTCTCCATAATGTAACTCATCTGTTCACTAGTAATTTTGTTTCTTGTGTATACTAAGCCGTTTGCACTACTAATGTAAGGACTAGCACAATCAAAACTAACTGTGATATTAGGGTTAACATGTTCTCTTAACTGTCGCTGTATGCTCGTAAGCATCACACCCCATTCAAGTTTACTAGTACCCAAGAAGTGAATCCAATCTCTGTCGTGTAACTTCTCGTCATCACGCAAAGTAATAATACGTTTCAGTGCCATGTGCATGTCGCGGATATTGTTACCACCCATGCCCCATCCTTCAGTATCATAGTCTTTAACTTTCTGATACCATTGTTCTGCATCTTCCCAATATGTTCCTTGCAACACATTTAAGAACTTTGTGTGTCCTTGTCTATGATCCATAAACCAATCTAGATTATATGCAGTACACTTCAAGCATTCTTCAAAGTTTTGTAGTCCAGTCTTTTCTTTAAAGCCAGGCTTACATGCCCAACTAGGAACATCAAATGTCATACTCCAGTCTGCCGTATGTTCTAACCAGTTAAGGATTTTAGTCCTAACTTTATCAGCATCACCTTTGTAGCCAATGTCGCCGGGCTTCTCAAAGAAGTTTGCCCAGTCAAACTTAATAACACCCTTACCAATTTGGAAACCACCGGAGTCGCCTACAATAGTTGTGTTACTTCTATCTCTATATTGTATAATATGTTCCATGACCTTACTTTTCTCTATATCGAGATAAGCATGACCGGCACTATAAAGTGCTTTGTTATAATAATAGTATCCTTTTTCTTTATCTAAGAAGTTCATGCCTTCGAAGCCATGTTCAAATCCATTTGGGACTCTACCGTCTGGTATATATCCAGGCACATTTTTACATCTGCCTAGTAGCTCTGTCATAAAGCCACTAATTGCTGGTAAAAATGTTGCATAATCGCTATGCGTTTTAGACAAATCTCTCATTACCTTCTCGCCGGTAATAAGTAAGTATAAACACCCAAGCCACTATCTACAATAATTTGTAATAATCCTTGATTGTTAATACTTAATACCAAATTGCTGTTGTCTCCAAGTCTAAGAATCTTTAACACTATGTCTAAGGGCCAGTTCCATTCGGAAGTAAGTTCGCCTTCAACATTATTATCAATTAGGATTTTAGTCCTATCACTTGCTTCACCGCCTACTAGGAAGTACAATGCACCATTCTCTGTCTTAGGTGTAAAGTTTTCTTCGTAGCCAGCTTGAACACTATTAAAGTATGTTAAATCCTTTAACGCTTTTACACTAGGTAAAATGTTTACGTCAAACTCAGCACCTTTAAACTTAATGTCTTTAAGTTGTTGATTAATAACATCTGCTAACATAAATCTATAATGTGCATCGTTACCATTAACGTCCTTAAACTTAACTTCAACAGGAGTTTCTGTTCCGTTTCTGTCTTGTGTAACTACTTCTACTGTTCCATCGTCAGCATCAAATCCAGGATAGTTAATAAAGCCAGCCAACACACCCATTCTACTTAAACCTATTGTTGCATCTGCAAAGTCTACTATAGGATTAATCGATTGTCCTTTAACAATAACTGTCTTGTCTGCATCAATAGTCTCAATCTCAGTTATCTCAGTGGTTCCTCTAATTTTTGCCATTTCAAAGATGCCAAGACCATGTGTATGTCTTAGTACGTCTTTAAAAAAGTCTTTTACATAATTATTCATATTTTCTCCGGTAAATGAATTTGTTATAACATTGTACTACATTTATTTAGGCAAGTCAATGTTTTTCTTGCCTTTTATTGTGTTTATCATTTTAATTGTATTAAACATATCTTTAAATTTATTATTATCGTCCAGTTCTTTTATGACTTCTAACATAATTAATAAGTCTCCAAGTATGTCTTCAGTAATTTCATGTTTGCCTATTGTGATTGATGAGTCCATATCCAAATCACCCCAATCAGGAGATAATGTATATGTACTCGGTGATGCTGTGGATGCTGTTATTGTGCTAGTTGTAATAGTTCCAGCTAAATCAAGGTCTGCCGGTATTGTGACAGTTCCACCTATACCAGTATTAACTGAAACAGTATTACTAGCGTTAGGTGACGAAGTATAAATGCTATTGTTAAAACTATGTTTATATGTACTCATGTACTTATATCCTCTCTAAAATTCAAAAAATTGTTGGAATGCCGCACTATCATTAGCACTCTTAAGATCCCAATTCATTACGCCTAATACATTTTGTATCTTTTTATCCAATACTGCTTCTTCCATTGCTTCTTCGTCGAATGGCATATCTTTAAACCATTTTGGAATTTGCATTTCGTCTGTTGGATATGCAATACTTGTATAGCCCATTGGGTTTGGTTTTAATCTACATACTACAACTTTACTGCCGTCCATAATTTGTAAACTATAGTTGTCTCCGTTAGCAAATCGCATAGCATTGTAATTAATACTAGCTCTAACATGTCCTGGTATCATTTTGTTCTCGCCATCAGTGTCGGCACTTGCCATACCAAACATAGTACTGCCAGTTGGCATTGTGTTTTGTTGCTTCTTAAGTTTGTCTGTGTACTTGGTTAAGTTGTTAACACGTTTAGGCATTCCTTTCCTCCACGCATCTAATTTACCAAACGATTCTTTAAAGTCCTTAATCATTTGTATCACATCAGACTCTACTTTACCTTCTAGTGTATCATCTAGTATCTCTTCTAAAAAGTCTTGTACAAACTCAGGTGTGTCTGAACGTTTAATGTCCATACCCATAATTTTAAGGTATCCACCTTCTGGTTGATAGCCTTCAATGTCTAAACATTTTATTGCATAACGTTTCTTAGTAATAAAGATACCCGACTTACCAACTACTTCTCTACCTGCTTTAATAACACTACCCAGATGTCTTGGAGTATTAAAGTCTTGCTTCATAAACTCTGGGAAGGTATCACTAACTTGGTCACTGATACGATCATACAAGCTAACTGCACTATCCATATCCAAATGCATATCATCAGGTAAGGCAGGCGTTGCCGTAAAGTACACTGAATCAGTGTCTCCGTAAATGATTGTATCGCCTGTATGATCGTAACTTCCTGTGAGCAACTCATTCACTTTTGCTCCCATGTGGCGTGTGATACGCCTTCCGGTCAAAGTAGTACTCTGACCAATACGCTTGTCAAAGAACCTACAGCCTGGATTAAGAATCGCACCATACAAACTGTTCAAGTTAATCTTCTTAACTAACTGTCGCTTGTCATAGAATACCTTCTGTGCGTCTGTAGTAGCTGTCCTCTTCTTTGCTTGTAGTTCTTGTCGTTCACTATACCAACGCTCTAGTAAGCCTGGCACAATGCCTTGTACATCTGTTTTAAATATAGTTCCGTTACTACTAATACTCCAAGGTTGACCACTATTAAATATTAAGTTGTATACATCACTACCAGTTACTTCTACTGTAGTGCCGTCCTCCATATCTAAGTTCATTGTTCGCTTGTTGTCTTTCTCCATAACAAGTTCGTATTCGTTTGAACCAAACTTACCTAGCCAAGCATCTGCAAATGAACTCTTCTCCAGTCTAATCTTTGCTTCGACTTCTTCATCAGTAAAGTCAGGACGCAACTGACCAACAATAGTTTCGTTAGCCATATTTAATGCACGGAACACACTAGGGTACAGACTGTTAATATCCATACTGCCGATCCATTCGTGAAATCCTTTTTTAGGTGTTGCCACAAAGGCACCAGCCGCTGTTGTTCCTTTCTTACTACCGCCTCGCCTTCTATCAGGTACAACCATGCCACGTCTGTGTGCTTCGTTAATGATTGCTTGTTCAGTAGTTGCCACGGCACCCATTGTAGTATACAGTAGTACCGTGTTGTCATGTGCAATAGTATTCGCTAAGTCAATGAACTGTAGTTTCTTATCCATACGAGCAATAAGCATAACATCTTGTATGTTATACTCTAAGAATCTACCAAAGTCATGATTGTATAATCTATCTAGTGATCCATCATAGACAACTTTCTTCTCGCCTAATTCAATCTCACCAATAGCATCTAGTCTGTAACTGTGTCGTTCCTCATAGTTATACTTACGATATAGTTGCAAGTAGTCTAAGTGTACACGACCAATTAGATCATAGCTCTGTCTCTCAGTACCAAAGTTCTCATACATTCTTTCTTTGGGTAACTGATTAAACAAACACATCTGTCTAGTTGCACTACGTCCTAGTATCTTAACGATCCTATTAATAGTGTAAGGTATATCATAACCCTCGCTGTTCCAACCTGACAATATATCTGCATCTTCAATTAATGTGAGGAATGTTCTAAGCATCTCTGCTTCGTCTTTGAATAGTATTACTTCTTTGTATTCTTTTGCAATGTTCTCAGCCTGTTCCCAACTTAATGTCTTAGGCGGAACAGCTAAACATACCATAGTATCCATCCAGTCTAAGTAAAACCCAATTGCCGTAATAGGCATTAGAGCATCTTCAGGTGTACTAAATCCGTTAACAGGATCAAAGTCTACCTCGATGTCAAAGAAGCATGTGTGCAACTTAGGTGGCTCAATGTTTAGATAGTTTTTCTCTAGCGTTTTGTTTACAGGCTTAACATCAGTTTCATATAACTTACCAGTTGCTCTATTAATAGCAATGTTCTTTCTGAATTCTTTGTTAGATTTGCACCTAACTTCAGTTACAGGCTCGTTATGAATACTTCGGCTCTTCCCTTTAGGATCGCTAAAGAAAAAGTTATACTCTGGTTGATGTGTGATAATCTTACGTTCGCCATTTACTCTTTCGGCTACATAAATTTTATCTTTGGTTTTGTCGTGAAATGCATCGACGTAACTCATATAAGAACTGTCCTAAAAATTAAAGGGTTTTGCCAACAGTTTCTAGGATAGTTTCAAGTTGGTCGAACTTATCTCTTTCGTCTGTAAACTTAGCCTTATGAGCAATTTTAACTGCTTTCATAAGTACTCCAGGTTTAAGGTCCATCTCTTCTGCTATTGCTTTAACAGTTTCTCGTAACCCTTCGCTTAGTGCGTCTACTTCGTAAAGGACTTGGTCGCCCTCTTGGACAAGTCTCTTTAATCTTGATTGTTCTTCTGCGTTGAATGTTTTATTAAATGCCATTTTTACCTCTGTA
>Ga0302119_10001430_pt1 | contig 10725 bp, 11 predicted proteins | sample AG5_Tmax_MG_FD_203114 | JGI IMG/M metagenome (GOLD analysis project Ga0302119, IMG submission 203114) | Marine microbial communities from Western Arctic Ocean, Canada - AG5_Tmax | ecosystem: Environmental > Aquatic > Marine > Oceanic | place: Canada: Western Arctic Ocean | collected 2017-10-01
GAAGACCTTCAACAAGGTGCTTCACTCTGAGGATATGCCCGCACGCAAGATCGGCCGCGAGTGGAAGTTTTCGCGCGTAGCCCTGATCAATTGGGTCGGGAGCGGACAGGCGCGCGAATTTTATCGCGAGGCGCCGAGCCCCGGACACGACACAGTGACCCCGATCCCGAGACGCCGCCGGACTGCCGGATGGCGCATCGAACTCGACTGACCCTAGAGACTATTGAGATAAATAAAGATGTATGTCCTCCCCGGAATCCGTCATGGACTTGAGCTCTCCGAAGACCAGGAGATGATCCGTGACATGGTGCGCGAGTTCGCAGAGAACGTGGTCGCACCCCAAGCCGCAAAGATAGATGAAGAGCACGCGTTCCCGGTTGACACCTGGAATCAGATCGTTGAGCTCGGACTCACCGGCATCCCTTTTCCAGAGGATGTGGGGGGATCTGATGGAGGTACGCTCGCCTACGCTATCGCCGTAGAAGAGCTCAGCCGTGTGTGCGGCTCTACGGGCCTCACCTTGGCTGCCCATGTCAGCCTCGGGACCTACCCGATCTACAAGTGGGGCTCAGACCGAATGCGAAAGGAGTATGTGCCCAAGCTCGTCGCGGGCGAATACATGGGGGCCTATGGACTCACAGAGCCAAACGCAGGCTCTGACTCTGGCGGCACAGAGACGATGGCGCGACCTGATGGCGAAGACTGGGTGCTGACTGGAAGGAAGTGCTTCATCACGAACGCGAACTACTCAGGCACCTTCATCGTCACCGCTAGCCTGAATAAGGATTTGGGCTCAAAGGGGATCAGCGCCTTTGTTTTGACAAAAGACACCCCTGGACTCGTCCTCGAGCCTGGAGAGAAGAAGCTAGGAATGCGCGGTTCAGATTGGGCGAGCCTCGTCTTTGAGGACGCGCGTGTTCCGGGTGACCAAATCCTCGGCCCTAAGGGCGAGGGCTTCTCAACCTTCATGAAGACTCTTGAGGGCGGACGGATCTCGATCGGAGCGCTGTCTCTCGGGATCGCCCAGGGCGCATATGAGTGTGCTGCGCGCTATGCCTGTGAGCGCGAGGCCTTCGGGAAGACGCTCGCAGATCAACAAGCGGTCTCCTTCAAGCTCGCAGACATGGCTGTCCAGATCGAGGCTGCTAGGCATCTGGTCTACCACGCTGCCCGCTTGAAAGATGCGGGTGAGAATTTTGGTACGGCGGCCGCGATCGCAAAATTGCACGCCTCTGAGACCGCGATGCGTGTCACTTATGACGCGATTCAGATCCACGGTGGTATGGGGTATAGCCGCGAGTACCCAGTCGAGAGAATGTGGCGAGACGCGAAGCTTTGCACGATCGGTGAAGGGACGAGCGAGATTCAGCGGATCATCATCGCGCGTGATGTCGTCAAAGAGACTCGTTCCCTCCTGGGTGCTTGAGGGATGAGCTCGACGCCTGCGAGTTCTTCGACTTGGGAGCGCAGGAGCGTCCAGGCCGGGGAGTGGAGAGTCACGGCGCTAAGTGATGGCTTCTTCCGGCTCGATGGCGGCTCGATGTGGGGAGTAGTCCCGGCAAATATCTGGCGTAAATTGACCCCGCCTGCGGAGGACAACACGATCCGACTAGGGCTGCGACCCTTCTTGATAGAGCGCGGCGACGTGAAGGCGATCATTGAGGTCGGCGTAGGTGACCGCTGGGAAGAGAAGTGGCGAGAGATCTACCACATGGACCGCTCGGTGACCTTGGAGAAGAGCGTCCGAGGCTGTGGCCTCGAGCCTGAAGAGATAACCCACGTGATCGCGTCTCACTGTCATTGGGATCACATCGGGAGCCAAGTGGTCGAGCGGGATGGGGTGCTGGTTCCGCTCTTTCCTAACGCTCGTCACTTCGCACCCGAGATCGAGGTCGAGCAGGTGAAGAACGCTGACCACATCCGCCGGGCCTCCTATCGATTAGATGACTTGCTCCCTGTCGAGGAGGCTGGCCTCCTTGAGACGTACTCGGGCACTGCTGAGCTGATACCTGGAGTTCATGCCCATGAGCTCGGTGGTCACTCAGATGGCGTCAGCGTCATCACAGTGAACCTGGAGGGAGAGGGAGAGACCGCGATCTTTTGGTCTGATGTTGTGCCGACAACGCATCACATTCAGCCAGCTTTCATCATGGCTTATGACATTGACGTAGTCCGCTCTTACACGGTCCGAGCTGATTGGATAGAGCGGGCGGTACAGGGACAGTGGATAGGCCTCTTCTATCATGACGCGGATTTCCCCTTCGGGAGGATCGTTCAAGATGGAAGACGCTATGCCTGTGAGGTCATCGAAGGCGAGCTGCATCCCACGGCGGCAGAGTGAGGATCATCTCACTTTGCCCGAGTCTGACTGAGCTCGTGTTTGCCCTTGGCCGGGGGCGAGACCTGATCGCTTGCACCAAGTTCTGTGTTCATCCCGAGCGAGGTGTTCGCCGCGTGATGAAGGTCGGTGGTACGAAGGACCCAAGGGTCGACGATATAGGCAACCTCGTCCCCGATCTCGTCTTGATGAATGAGGAAGAGAATCGAAGCGAAGATTATCAAGCGCTCATGGGGAGGGGGCTGACTTGTCACTCTTCGATGCCTCGGACGATCGCTGAGACCGCTGAGATGGTGCGGGAGATAGCAGGGCTCTTAGGTCGCCGTGATCGAGGTGAGGAGATCGCTGGAGAGATCGAATCACGAGCGGAGGCAGCGCGTGAGGCCGCCATGAATCAAAGTCCGGTCTCCTTCGCTTATCTGATTTGGACGAAGCCGTTCATGAGCGCAAACCAAGACACCTTTGCGAGCGCGCTCTTATGCAATGCAGGGGGCGAGAACGTCTTTAGGGAGAGGGAGGAGAGATATCCAGAGATCAGCTTAGAAGACCTGCGTGAGCAGGCGCCTGAGCAGCTCTACCTCAGCACGGAGCCTTATCCCTTCAAGAGCTCTGACGCCTTAGATCTCTCTCTTGAGCTGGACATTCCCTTGGAGCGGATCACCATTGTTGATGGTGAGTTGCTCTCTTGGCACGGATCCCGGACACCTGCTGGGATCGACTACGCGTCGGAGTTGATCTGCAGCGCTAGAGCTTGAGCGCCTCAAGGGCGCGCTCACTGGAACAGTGAGACGGAGATCGCTGGGTCTTCTCCACCGAGGAGAATGAAAGAGATGCTGGCTCCTTCCCGATCCATGATGAGGATGGGATGTAGCGTGTCGCCGTCATACATGACGCTCGCTGAGAGAGTCTCTGTCAGTCTCCGGGAGAGGCTCGCTGGCATCCGCCAGTCGTCATTGTCGGGGATATAAGCGGCCCCGAGGGTCGCGCTCGTATCCTCGTCCAGCATCTTTGCCAAGGTGACCGTGTATGCGTTCCCATCGACTTCACTTGAAGGCCAAGCGGAGCTTGTTCCAAGCATGACCGCTGGTGTGTCCTCAGTGGCATCAATGAGGCGGTACACAGCGACAGGAGAGATGTTCTCTTCTGAGTAGTTGTATTCGATCCCTAGCTGGAGGCGCTCATTCACAGGGTGAACGAGGCTGTACTCAAGCGGGGCACGGTTTGTGTCCTGTGGAAAGACCACACGTTGCGTGAGGATCCAAGTGGAAGAAGAGATATTGCCTGCGCCCCAGACCGAGGCGCCTTCACCGGGTCAGCCGCCTCAGAGGGGGACCCGAGGACCCTCATTCCAGCCGAGAGTTCCATCATCGAGTGATGGCGCTGTCTCGGTGGTGCTCGCGCAGCTACTGATCAGCAGGCCGGCTAGAGAGAGCAGGAGTTGGCAGCTTTTTCTCATGTGATTAAGCATACGCCCAAAGAAGACCGTCGTGAGCATGGTTTGCCCTCTATGAGAGAACTCCGTGCCCTCTTTGGCACGCGTTAGCTGATCAGCGCCCGCTTTCTGCAGCGAGCGCGTCAAGTTCGGGCGGATTTTTAAAGGTCACTGTCTCAGCCTGGCCGTCCACCTCTTGAACCGTCTCGACTCCGAGCTTACGAAGATGGTCGATGATCTGCTTCACGAGGATCTCTGGTGCGGAGGCGCCTGCCGTAACTCCGATCGAGCGCTTGCCGTTGACCCACTCGGGTTGGATTTCATCTTGGTGGTCGATGAGGTAGCTGGGCACCCCTTCTCGCTCGCCGAGCTCTCTGAGGCGATTTGAGTTGGAGGAGTTCTGGCTGCCGACCACGAGCAGCAGGTCGACATCCCCGACTAGAGCTCGGACAGCGTTCTGCCTGTTCTGGGTCGCATAGCAGATATCATTGAGGCTCGGGCCAGAGATCGAAGGGAAGCGCCGGTTGAGCGCATCGATGACCTGGCGAGTGTCATCTAGAGACAAGGTCGTTTGGGTCACATAGGCGAGCTGATCTGGGTCCTTGGGCGAGAGCGCCTCGACCTCTTCGACGGTGGATAGCACCACGACCTTCCCAGGGAAGCGACCTCGCGTGCCCTCTACTTCGGGATGTCCGGGGTGCCCGATCAGGATGAGCTCTCGCTCTTGATCCCAGTAGCGCTGCGCTTGCTGGTGCACCTTTGTGACTAGGGGGCAGGTGGCGTCGATGACTCGCAGTCCGCGCTCTTGGCCTTCTCGGACGACGCTCTCAGCGACTCCGTGCGCGCTGAAGATGGTGACGGCACCGCTCGGGATCTCGCTGAGCTCCTTGACGAATTCGACGCCTCTGGAGGAGAGATCCTTGATCACATGCTGGTTGTGGACGATCTCGTGGAGCACATATACCGGAGCGCCGTGATATTCGAGGGCCTTCTCGACGATCTCGATGGCGCGGTCGACTCCTGCGCAGAAGCCGCGTGGGTTGGCGAGGCGAACTTCCATCTCTAGGTTCAGTGCTCCTCTGAGACGTGGTTTCTGTTCCAGTTCGGTATCTCGACGATGACGTCTGTGCTGCCATCGGGGACCGCTTGGCAGGCGAGGCGCGAGCGAGCCTCAAGCCCGGGCGCGTTGTCCAATTGGTCTTCCTCGTCTTCGCTGGACTCCGGGCAGGACTCAAAGCCTTTGTGGAAGATGATGTGACAGGTCGAGCAAGCGCAGACGCCTCCGCAGGCATGATCTATCTCGACGCCGTTACCGATCGCGATCTCAAGGATCGAGCCAGGCTTGCCTTCTCTGGAGTAGGGGAGCGCGGAGGGATCGACGACAATCGTCTTACCCTCTGGCTGGAAAGTCAGTGAATATGATTTTCCGGGGAGCTGCGTTTCTTGCGCTTCAATGTAGGGGTTAGATCCGCCCATGCTTAATCACCTCAGACGCCTGCGCCAAATCCGCCGCTCGGGGGCGGGGTAGCCGGGCGCTCTCTCTGTGTATTTGATTTGTTCTCGGCCGGGCGCTCTGCGTCGGCGGACTTCTTCTCACTCCTCGGAGTGCGTTCACGTCGGGGCCTCTCTTGGGCGGCCGGCTTGTCCTCGGTCTTACCTTCATTGCGAGTGCGGGTGCGCTCTCGTCTGGGGGACTCTGAAGCGCTCTCTTTGGTCGCGTCTTCGGCATTCCTTCTGCCGCGTCCACGTCGGCGCGGCCTCTCGCTTTGCTCTTCTGCCGGGCGATCCTCTCGCTTTGCAGGAGCGCTCGTTGTCTCTACTGCGACCTCTCTAGGAGCCTGTTCGACCTCTCTAGGAGCCTGTTCGGAGCGCTCTTCTCTTCTTTGGTTGCGGCGCGGTTCTCCACCTCGCGAGTCTTGTCTCCTTCCGCCGCCAGGGCGTCCTCCGCCGTTGCGAGTCCGTTCCGGCGCGTCGACTTCTTTGATCTCCCAGGTGGCTTCTTTAAGGATGGGAGACCATTTGCGCATGTTCGGCGGCGCGATGATCGTGATGGCCTTTCCCTCTCTGCCAGCACGGCCGGTTCGCCCGATCCTGTGCGTGTAGCTGGTGATATCCCTCGGCGCGCCAATGTTGACGACGTGGGTCACGTGCTTAACGTCCAAGCCGCGAGAGGCCACGTCGGTAGCGATGAGGGCCTTGACGTCGCGTGAGCGGAAGGCATCCATGACACGGAAGCGTGCATCTTGTTCGTATCCGCCATGCAGCGCTTTGACGGGGAAGGGGCTGCGCTCGAGCTTGCGGAAGAGGCGGTCAACCTCGACACGGCGATCACAGAAGACCAAGAAGACGGAGTCTTTGTCTGATTGCTCTAGGAGACGGAGGACGGTCATGGCGCGGTCTTCCTCGCCATCGATCTTGTACCAGAGCTGTGTGACGGTCTCTGCTGTAGCGTGTCCGCTGACCGTCGCGATCTCTACGGGGTCTCGCGTGTAGTCCCTCGCGAGCTTCAAGAGAGGCGTCGGGAAGGTCGCTGAGAACAGCAGGGTCTGACGCTCGTCAGGTGTTTTTGAGAGGATCTCTTTGATGTCGTCGATGAACCCGATCTCAAGCATCTCATCGGCTTCATCTAGAATGACGAACTCTGTCCACGGGAATGAGAGGAACTTTTGACCGTAGAGGTCTAGGACTCTACCTGGAGTGCCTACCACGATTTGGGCGCCGGCTTGGAGGGCAGCGACTTGGGGTTGCGCAGGTTCTCCGCCGACGATGAGAGCGACCTTCAGGCCGATCTTTTCTCCGATTGAGGTGCACACTTTGGCGATCTGCTCAGCGAGCTCTCTGGTCGGGCTGAGGATGAGTGCGAGCACTGACGATCTGGTCGGGTCAAGCTTCGTGAGCATCGGCGCAGCGAAAGCGAGCGTCTTGCCAGTGCCAGTCTGCGCACGCGCGATGACGTCCCTCCCCTTGAGCACGTGCTCGATCGAGATCGCTTGGATGGGCGTGGGCTTGACGATGTTGTCCTCGTCGAGCGCCTCGAGGACCTCTTGCCTGAGGTCCCAGTGGCGGAAGCTCTCGATATCGGGGACATCCTCAGTCGGCTTCAGGGGCTCGACCGGTCCACCGCTAGATTTACTCTGGCTAGGTTTGCGTCCACCGCCGCCTCTTCGTCCGCCGCTTCCTTGCTCGGGGCGACGCCCGCCTTGTCTTTTGTCGTTGCTCATATTTTTGGGGTCTCGATCGCTCCTGACGGAGTTCGAAGACGAACAGCATAGGTGGGGAGCCCACATGTGGTTAGGTCTTGCGCCTAATTCTCGTTCCTTTCCGAAGAGAGGTCTAGAGGCTCGTTCCTGAGGTCATTGGTGGGTATTGTGCTTCTGATGGACATCGCGACATGGAATGTGAACTCCGTACGGGCGCGCCTGCCGCGTCTATTACCTTGGCTGGAGCAACGTCGTCCGGACGTCGTCTGCTTGCAGGAGACGAAGTGTTTGGACGAGGTCTTCCCTAGGGAGCCCATAGAAGACCTCGGCTACCACATCGAGTGCTTTGGCCAGAAGACCTACAACGGGGTGGCTATCCTCTCGAAATCGACCCCGGAGGACGTGATTCGTGGACTCCCTGGAGAGGGCGAAGATGCGGACAAGCGGGTGATCGGCGCGATCGTAGATGGCGTCATGATCCTCAATCTCTATGTCGTAAACGGGAAAGAGGTCGGGAGTGACAAATACGCCTACAAGCTCGAGTGGATGGATAGAGTCGCAGAGCTCGTCGCTTCGAACTATCCGATGGATGAGAAGGTCGTTGTGACCGGTGATTTCAACGTCACCTTTGATGATCGCGACATCGCAGAGCCGGATCTTTGGCGCAATAAGATCCTCTGCTCTGAGGCCGAGCGGGCGGCAATGGCGAAGATCATGGAGCCAGGCTTGAGCGATGCATTTAGAGTGCACTGCGAAGAGGAAGGGCAGTTCACATGGTGGGACTTCAGGACGCGCGGATTCCAGCGTGGGAATCGGGGCCTACGGATCGATCACTTCTTGATGAGCCCGCCCGCGATCGAAGCTTGCACGCAGGTGATGATCGACAGAGAGGCGCGTGACGGCGAGAAGCCCTCGGATCATGCGCCGGTGATCGCGACGCTCTCCTGAGAGGGTCAGGTCGCGATGTGCTTCGCGAGCGCGATGTGAGCTCGTCGACCCGCGTCCGGCTCGGCGAATGCCGCCTGCATCTCTTCTGCGGGCAGCTTGAGGAAGTGCAAGAGCAAGTCCGCGAGCGGTGCCATGGGCGCGTCCATTGGGATCTCTAATTCTTCATCCGAGCGCTCATTGATCGCATGACGGAGGGCGAGGGTAACCGCGACCGCCCGCTCGCCTGTCGGTTGACTCTCTTGGATGCCTTCGTACTCGACCATTCTGTAGGGCTTGTCGCTCTCTACTTCGCGTAGCCGCACTCTCTTGATCCCGTGCAGCGTCACGAGGAAGCGACCGTCTTCGAGGTGGTTGTGTCCAGCGATCTCGCCCAGGCCTCCGACGTTGTAGAAGGGGGGGCTCTCGGGCGCCTCGTCCTCATGCCCGGCTTGAATTGCGCTGATGACGAGCCATCCGCGCTGATCGAGGAGGTCGTCGATCATTTGGCGATACCGCGGCTCGAAGACGTGCATTGGGAGCAGCGTTCCAGGGAATAAAAACACCCCTGGAAGGGGAAAAACGGGCACTTTTGCGGTCTCCGCCCCGATCGGGGGCCAAGCGTCGGGGAAGGATTCGGCCATGGCTTCAGTCGCTTCGATCCGCTGTTTCTAGCACCTCGAGGAGCGTCTCTACCTCTGAAGGGAAGCCACGCTCTGAATAGGTCTGAACTAGGTTGTTCACTTGTCGGAGGAAGAGGCTCTTGTCGCTCGCAGCCCGGAACCAGTTGGGCTCGAAGCAGATGTCGTGATTGGCGAGGTAAGCCATGAGCGCGCCCTGAGAGCGGACTCTTCCCCCGTGGAAGCAGTCGATGATGCGCGACCTCCGCAGGCCGTAGATGCGCAGCATGACATGGCCGGGGAGAGGCAAGATCGACGCGCGCAAGCCGACGCGGCGTGCTACGAAGAGGTAGATCGCGCAGAGAGAGAGGGGGAGACCTGAACGGGTCTCGATGACCCGATGAAGATGCACGTTGTCTGGGTGGTGATACTCTGCGTTTGTCCCGTTGAATCCGACCGTCTCTGAGAGGTAGTCGGTGAGGATCTTTGCTCTCTCGAGCTCGGTGCCACAGTCCACCGAGAGGCGCATGACCTCGTCGGCGAAGGCGTCGAGCGTGCGCAGATAGGGGCGAGCGTCTAGGCTCGGATCTTGTAGGCGAGCGAGGAGTATGAGTCCGGCCTCTAGGTCGAGCGTTGAGCGGCTCGCGAATGAGATGAGGCGACGGCGGACCTCTGCTCGACCCAACTCGAGGAGGAGCGTGCGAGCATGTCCTCTCGTGCGCGCGTCGTGAGATCGCCCAGCACGTTCAAGCAGCGGTCTCCCGATCTTGCCTGCGGCATGAAATTGCCTGCGGAGCTCGTCTCTCACGAGCACAGATTCATCTCCTAAGAGCTTGGCGATCGCAGCGAGACGTTCTCTGTCAGCGCCTTGAACAGGCTTCGCTTCCAAAAGGAGCGGGGCGAGCGCAACTTCAGCACCGCTGATCTGCTCGTTGTGCACTCCCTTGATGTGGGTGCTGCCCGCGTTCTCGTGGGCTTCCTGATCGTGGCTCTTCAATGAGGGGTGATGTCTCTCTTGCGGTATGAACTTAACCTGCAGCGGCCAGGAACTCCCTCCCCGAGATCAGCAAATCGAGGGACCTCACTCGTTCTCGCTTCTTATTGGGGCTAAAAACGCCCCGCATTCGCCCTTCTTAAGGGGTTTGCTAAGGAGTCTGGGGGTCCTCGTTGCCAGGCTCCCCACGCCCATATATTCTAGTTGCTCGAAAACCCCGCCAAGTCCCTCCAGACCCTCCACGTTCAGTCAGCTTTGAAGAGGTCAGGTCGGCTCGGGAATCTTCATGAGCACCCATCAAAATAGCCGCCGCGTGGTCATCACCCACGCCCTCCGAACCCCGATCGGGAGATATCTCGGCGCCTTCAAGGGCTTGAGCGCTGCCGACCTCGGGTCGAGCGTCGTCGGAGAGCTCGTAAGGCGAGCTGACTTGCGACCCGCTGATGTGGGCGAGGTCGTGATGGGGAATGGCCGGCAGGCTGGCGGTGGGCCGAACGTCGCCAGGCAGATCGCTCACCGATCAGGTCTCGGAGACAGCGTCCCCGCTTGGACAATGAACATGGCCTGTGGCTCAGGGCTGAAGGCGCTGGAGTGCGTCGCCGCTGCGATCAGCGCAGGCCGCTATGAGGTCGGGATCGCTGGTGGGACCGAGAGCATGAGTGGGCTGCCTTTCTTCCTTCCGAAGATGCGCACCGGCTACCGCTTGGGCCACGCCAAGGTGGTCGACTCGATGTACAAGGACGGCTTCGTCTGCCCGATCGCCGACATGGTGATGGGGGAGACAGCTGAGGGCTTAGCCCAAGAGCTAGGGATCACGAGGGCCGAGCAGGACGCCTTCGCGCTCTCCTCGCAGCAGAAGGCAGGAGCTGCGATCGCTGCTGGTCGCTTCGAGGACGAGATCTCTCCCGTAGAGGTGCCTCAGCGAAGAGGCGAGCCTCTGATGGTCACAGCCGACGAGCACCCGCGCCCGGACACCAATCTAGAGAAGCTCGGCAAGCTGCCACCGGTCTTCGATGCTGAGAAGGGGACGGTCTCGGCCGCCAACTCCTCTGGGATCACTGACGGGGCAGCTGGCCTGGTCTTGATGAGCGAGGAGGAGGCTCTTCGCAGAGGCCTAGAGCCCCTCGCGATCATCGGAGAGAGCGCACAAGCAGGCGTAGACCCCTGTCGGATGGGCATTGGGCCTGTTCCTGCCGTCGCTGCGCTCGAAGCAAAGA
>Ga0302119_10001432_pt1 | contig 10714 bp, 5 predicted proteins | sample AG5_Tmax_MG_FD_203114 | JGI IMG/M metagenome (GOLD analysis project Ga0302119, IMG submission 203114) | Marine microbial communities from Western Arctic Ocean, Canada - AG5_Tmax | ecosystem: Environmental > Aquatic > Marine > Oceanic | place: Canada: Western Arctic Ocean | collected 2017-10-01
CGTGATGGTCTCGTAGGGGGCGATGTTGAGAGCGACGCCGTAGTTGTTGATGGGGGTCGAGACGCGCCAGTGGTAAGTGAGCTTGTCGCCGGGAGCCTTGCGCACTTCCAACAGTCGGCCGTTACTGGCGACGATCAAGGGGGCGGGCACAGTAATCACGATGTCCATGGAATCCGGCTCGTCGGAGGGGTGGTCCTTGCAGGGCCACCAGACATCCGCGCCCTCGCCCTGACAGGTGGTCGCGATCCAGTGCGATCCGTCGGCGGTGCGAGACCAAGTGAACCCGCCATCCCAAGGCGGTCGTGGAGCTTCACGCGGGACCCCGCCGTACTTCACGTGCACAACAAAGGTCTCGCCCGTGCTACGGCGGGAGAGGGGGATCTGGATCTCGCCGTCACGGTGACGGAAGGAGACCTTGGACAGTACGAGAGAGTCGGCCCCAGGGGCACTGATCCAAACCCCGTCAACCGTCAGGGCATCATCTAGGTCCAGCATGATCGCACCTGTCGATTCCAGGAGCTCGGCCTTCATGGTCAAGGTCCCGGCGATGCGCTTCTCGTCGGGGAAGATCTCAAGCTCCAACCGGTAGTGCTTGACGTCGAAGACTCCCTGCGCGCTGTTGAGTTCTCCACCCGATCCCTTTGGCGGAGCTGGGTCATTCTCCTGCGCCGCCACAGTTCCCGAGGTGACGAAGAAATAGAACGCCGCGCTGCACACGGATCGAGTGAGGTGTTGAATTGTCAGAGCCATGATGGGCGCGAGGATAACTTACTGGCACAGGTCGGGCGCATCTGGCTTGGTGAGTCACCTCTGCGTAGGCTGCTCCAATGGCCTTCCACCCACTGCGATCCACTATTTGCCTATTAGCACTCTGCGTCACTCAGACGCGAGCCCTCTGCGGCTCTCAAGAAGGGGTGCCCGATACCCGTGCACGGTACCTGGAGCTCTGCGCTCGGTGCCACGGTCCGGAGGGCGCGGGCGATGGGACGGCAGAGCTGCCGCGACCCGCGCGCTCCTTCAAGGACGGTGGCTTCTCATACGGCAACACGCGCGCCGCCATTCTCCGCACCATCACCTTTGGCATTCCTGGCACCCCCATGCCCTCACATGCTGGAGCCGTCACGAAAGTCGAGCTGGCCGCCCTTGCGGATTACGTCATTTCACTCGGACCCGAGCGCAAGACGGTATCTGTTTCCGAGACCATCCTGCAGATCACGGATCGCGCCCAAATCGTCCGCGGTTTCCTGCCCCCCATTATCGATGGAGCCCCCCAGAGGCCGCGAGGCCTATTGATTGGGCTCACTAGTGGCGCGTCCTTCGAGTATCGCGCCGACGACGTCCGCTTCGTCGCCGTGCGGCAAGGAGACTTTGTTCAGCGCCGAGACTGGACTGAACGCGGAGGAAAGCCGCTCTTGCCCCTGGGTAAACCCACGCTTGTCTGCGCGAAGGGTGACCCCGGCCCGAGCTTCGTGGCGATTAGCGAGTCGCCCCAAGGTATGGAGCGCGAGCCACTACAAGCCCGGTTGAAGCGCACCTGGACAGCCGGACAAGACGCAGGTCTGCATTATTGGCTGCAAGATGGTGCGGGGAGCATTCTGGCCAAGGTTCAAGAACAACCGCAGATAGCTGACACGGAGGCCGGCGCAGGTTTCATCCGACTCCTGCGCGTGGAAGCCGGGGCTCTGGCCTGTTCCCTGGAATTCAACACGTCCTACCTGTCCCAAGATTGCGGCAATCCGACGGCAATACTGGAGGCCAGAAGCGACCAAACACAAGCCCACGTCTCCGACCGCCTTCAGAGCGATGGCCTGAGACGTCTGGTCGTTTTGCGCGGGCCTAATAGCATGCGGATGCAGCCTCGTAGCTTGCGCTTGGACCTAGAGCCGGGACAAGTAGTTGAATTCGAAGTGACTCTAGTCACGGCACTGGATGCGGACGATGACACCTTGCAAAGCCTTTTGGAGCAGACCCGATGAGCCCCTGTCACCTTTCCTTACTCCTACCCCTTCTTGTCTCTTCGGCCCTTGCCACCGAGACGGCTCCGATCGAAGACGAGAACGACTATTACACCGTTGAGCATTTTCCGGTCCCCCCGGGTGTGAGACTGGAAATCGGCGGCATGGGACTTCTGCCCGGTGGCGAGTTGGCCGTCTCGACCCGGCGTGGTCAGGTTTGGATTCTTGAAAATCCGGAAGTAGAGGACGTCAACGATGCCCGGTGGAGGCTCTTTGCAGAGGGCATGTGGGAGGGACTGGGAATGAACGTCGTCGACGGCGACATCCACGTGGTGCAGCGCGGCGAACTCTCCCGCTTGCGCGACCTTAATGGGGATGGGATCTGCGACCAGATTGACACTCTGTGTGATGATTGGGGCCTGTCAGGCAACTATCACGAGTTCGCCTTCGGTCTTCCCCGAGACGAAGCGGGGAACTTCTTTGTCACTCTGAACGTGGCGTTCTTTAATCCCCAGTGGTGGCATGGCAAATCCGCAGTGCCCTACCGCGGCTGGGCGTTACGTATTTCACCCGATGGAGAGATGACCCCTTGGGCCAAAGGCTTCCGTTCCCCGTGCGGCGTTGGTCAGAACGCACAAGGCGACATCTTCATAACGGACAACCAAGGAGACTGGTGCGCCTCGAGCCCGATTTACCATCTAGTCAAGGACGGCTTCTACGGTCACCCGGCCTCCCTCGAGTGGACGCCCGAGTACCGCGCCTCCGGCACTCTCGCTAGCGATGAGGTGCCCCCGCCTGCGGCCGCAAATCAACGACGCCCGGCCGCGGTCTGGATCCCCTACGAATGGTCGCGCTCCACTGGGAATATGGTGCATGACAGTACGGACGGGGCCTTTGGCCCGTTCGCTGACGATCTGTTCGTCGCCGAACTTACAAACGGTATGGTGCTGCGCTGCAACATGGAGAAGGTGCGCGGGGAGTACCAAGGCTGGATTCAACCTTTCCGTCAGGGCATCGGTTCGGTGGCACGCGTCCTATTCAGTCCCGATGGGACTCTCTTTTGCGGCATGACCAATCGCGGCTGGGGTGGTCGAACTCCGTCAGATGGATTGGCGCGGGTGCGGTGGACGGGTCGCTCTCCTTTGGAAATTCAGGACGTCCAACTTCGACAGAGTGGATTCGACGTGGAGTTCACCAAGCCTATCTCTGCCGAGGTGGACCTCGGGAGCGACTGCGCGAGCGTGTACCAGTACGACTACAACTACTGGTGGGAGTACGGCAGCCCTCCTCAGCACCACACCGTGGTAGAGGTGACAAGCTGCGTCCTGTCTGAAGACCGAACCCACCTGAGAGTCGAAACCGTCGGGCTTACGCCCGCCATGGTTGCGCGGGTGAAGTTCGAAGGCCTCGTCGGAGATCAGGGAGAGGCCCTCTTGCACCCAGAGTTCGCCTACACCATCAACCAGTTACCTGAGGGGCCTATCACGAACCAGCATGTAAGCAAGATTGTGCCCCCACCGCCCAGCAAGGAATCCGGCCAGGAAGGTTGGCTGATGCTCTCCTGGGGAGACCCCATGGATCGTTTTGAATCCGAAGGTTGGGAGTTAGTGAATGCAGAAATCGCCCGTGATGAGGGAACCCACTTCGACATCACTACAGGTAATGGAGCTTTGGTGAACACGGGTGACCAACCGAGCCACTACACCAGCAAGAACAGCTTTGGTGACTGCGAGTTACACCTGGGCTTCATGCTACCTGAGGGTGGCCGCTCAGGGATTCTGTTGATGGGGCGATACGAGGTTGCCTTGATCGACTCACCCAAGGGGAATGAAGGCGAGGCCGGGCTTTGCTTCAGTATCAACGGCGCAGAGTCATGGGACACCATTGCCCCGCGCTTCAATGCCTATCGGCACGCCGGTGAGTGGCACGAAGTGGACCTTCGTTTCCGCGCCCCTCGATTGGGTAAGGATGGCAAGGTCAGCGATGCGCGCTTTGAGCAGATTTTGGTTGATGGGCGGACCGTACTGGAAGGCATCAACGTGCCCGGAGTTTCCGCGACCTCGATCTATGAAACGGAGGTACCAGTCGGCCCCGTTGTGCTTTGGGGCGAAGGAAGCGAGGTGGCATTTCGGGACATCCGGGTGCGGCCCACGGGGCGTGGACACCCCTCTCCCCTGCCCCGCACCGGTAGCCCCAAGTGGTCACCCGTATTCCCCGAAGAACAATTCGACAACTGGATTCTCACTGGCGATGCCGAGTGGGAATTGGACGATGTCACACTCGTAGCCAGCGGGCCCAAGGGAGCGTTGGTCTCTACACGCAACGACTACCGCTCGTTTGACCTGCGTGCGCGGATCAAAATTTCCGATGGGGGCCAGGCGAGCCTGGTCTTCCGAGTTCAAGATCCCCTCGAGATCGTGGAGGGCTACTCCGCGCTGATCAACAGCACCTTCCCTAGCATGGAGAAGACCGGCAGCCTTGCAGGTCTCAAATCCATTCGAGCCCAATTGATTCCGTCCGACACCTGGTTCAACTACTTCGTCTCGGTACGGGAGGTGGAGGGCGGCACCCACATCCGCATTTGGGTCAATGGTGTGATGCTCACGGACTACATGGATACGGAGCGCAAATTCGGCCCAGGCCGCATCGCGATAGAGCACGGCCACGCAGCCTCGACAGTCAGCGTCGAAGCCCTCGAGGTGAGGATCGTGGACTGACGCTCAGCGCACCCAGGGCTGAGTCCAGGCCATTTCCCTATCGCCTTCTGCATAGGGATTGGGGTGCATGCGTGAGGAGGTCACCACGCCTCGCACGTAGAGCTCGTCGCCCTGGGGTTTGAATTCCGCGCTCAGACCCTCTTGTTCGGATAGGACCTCCCCTACCGGACCCAGGACCCCATCCACGATACGAGTACCCACGAAACGGGTGACGAACGTCACCCCCTCTTGAGGCCTGATAGAGACTCGATAGGCATCGTTGCCCATTTGAACGTCGTCCAGGGTCACGCCACTTGAAGCGTAGAACTCTCCCGCCTGCATGGCGCGCACAATCGAGTCCCCATCCAGGTTGGCACTTCGCACCATGATCCAGCCGCGTCCGGACTGAGAAGTTAGCCCGCCGTAGTAGTCGTGAGCATCATCCGTGGCCACGCCGAATAGAGGTCCGAGCCCGAGAGCCGTCAAGCGCAGGGTCAGCGCCTGGTCCCAAATGGACTCCGTGGACGGATGTGTCTCGTCGCCATGGCTGCGAACTCCGCGGTGACCGTTGTACACCTCAAAGAAGCGGTCCGCCCCCATGCGCGCCACGTCTTGCCAAGTGACACCCCATCCGAAGTTGGGATGATTTAGATGAGCTAGTACGGGGCGTCCACTCTCCTCGCCGTGAGCAATGATTGCCTCAAGGCTCTTATTGAGAAGGTCGCTTACCGACTCGCCGCCGCGCGGGGCAATGTAAGCCTCGATGTTCACGGCGTTGATGTGCACCGGGTAGTTGACCGGCTTCTCGCCGGTAGAGCGAAAGTGACTGGTCACTTCCTCACCTTGGATGAACAGGAACTCACCCGGCACTTCGAAGCGCTTGCGAAGTTCAGGCAGGGTCAGCAGGCGCATTTCCCGACCCGTATCCGTCGTCCGCAACTGCACGGCCTCTTCGCCAAATGCCGCGATCAAGCCTTCCAATTCCTTGGCGCTCAGCCGGCTACTGCCGTCCTCGGAGACGGGAAACCAGCGCTCGCCCGCCTGAAGGGTGTTGTGGTCAGAGAGCACGAGGAAGTCATAGCCTCCGTCCACGTACTCCTTGGCGGCCCACTCGGGTGCAGCTCGGCCGTCACTCCACAAAGTGTGGGTGTGGGTATTGCCCTTCCACCAACGTGTTTCGGGCGCATCATCGCTCGCCACCAGGGCGAACCAGAGCAGGGAGCATGACAGGATGGTAATCAGGGATCGGATCATTGAATGGGCCTCGACCTAGAGGCTACTCCAGCTCCCATGAGCGGTGTGAAAGCACTTGCGGTATCCTCAGCGCATATGGAGCTCACCATGAATCGAACACTACTCATCATCGCTCTCTGGCTTCTGCCCGTCCCCCACCTTCATGCCCAACCGGGCAGCCAGGACAAGATCCCAGTCTTGATCGTTTCGGGGGCCAACAACCACGACTGGCGATGGACTACGCCCTCGATTGAGTCCATGTTGGACGAGAGCGGTTTGTTCGACGTAACGATCACCTATGACCCCGCGACGGATCTTGCGGATGAGAAGGCTCTCGCCCGCTATCAGGCCCTGGTGCTCGACTACAACGGACCCCGCTGGGGCCCTGCTGCTGAAGCCTCATTTCTCAAGGTGGTGCGAGGAGGTGTCGGTGTCGCCGTCATCCACGCGGCCGACAACGCCTTTCCCGGATGGGTTGAATTCGAGCAGCTCGTCGGCCACCTCTGGCGACAGGGCACCGGCCACGGAGAATTTCACTCCTTCGGTTTGGAGGTGCTCGACTACGATCATCCGATTACCGCCACCATGCCCGACTTCGTCGACCACCCCGACGAGCTCTACCATCGCCTGGTGCGAGTGGATGGGTTCGAGCGCAAGGTCATCGGCGTTTCACACTCAAGCAAGGAGAGCGGGGGTACGGGCAACGATGAGCCCATGATAATCGTGGGGACGTTCGGTGAAGGCCGGTTCTTCCATACACCTCTCGCCCACGTCTGGGCCGGGCAGGAGCAAACGAAGGTCTCACATTACGATCCGCAACTGCGCACGTTGATCGTGCGAGGCACTGAGTGGGCCGCCACGGGTGAGGTCACAGACGGCCTCCCGCAACCCAACCGCTTGAGCCTGGAAGAAGCTCAGGCCGGCTGGCGCCTGCTCTTTGATGGCCAGTCCACCCGTGGCTGGCATCGCGCTCGAGGCGAGGGGTTCCCGGAAAAGGGATGGAGCATCCAGAGTGGGTGTCTGCGCAATACCTCCGGTGGCGGCGATCTTCTATCGGATGACATGTATCGCAACTTCGAACTGGCCTTTGAATGGAAGGTGGCCCGGGGCACGAATAGCGGCGTCAAGTACAGGGTGCGGCGCGAGGGCAATGCCCTACTCGGACCCGAGTTCCAAATCCTCGACGATGCGGGCACCAATGAGGATGACAATCCCCTCTCCGCCGCAGGCGCACTCTATGCCATGACCCCGGCTGGGGATAAACAGCTGGAGCATGCGGGACACTTCAACCAATCACGCATCGTCTGCCGCGGAGGACACATCGAACACTGGCTCAACGGCCAGCGGATTCTCAGCGCGGACGTCGGCAGCGCCGACTGGGCCTCCCGGCTCGAGAGGAGCAAGTTCAAATCCATACCGCAGTTTGCCAGTGAGCGGCCTGGGCACATCTTGCTTCAAGATCACGGCGGCGAAGTCTGGTACCGCTCCATTCGGATACGCGACCTGGACCTAGAGGAGGGCTGGGAGTCACTGCTGCAGGAAGAGGGCCTTGACGGTTGGACCGTGGCGGGAAAGGCCCGTTACGTCCGAGAGGGTGACACCATCATCGGAGACGTGAACGGCCACCAAGGACGGAACTCGTTCCTGGTCACCGATGAGATCTTTGAAGATTTCCAGTTCCAGGTGGATGTTCGTGTGGACGAGACCGGCAACTCTGGCATCCAATTCCGCTCGGACTACCGCGAGCAGGATGGTGTCGTTTTTGGCTATCAGGCCGAGATCGATTGTGGCACCCGCGCCTGGTCCGGAGGCATCTTTGAAGAAGGCCGCCGCGCGTGGCTCGCCAACCTCAAGAACCACCCTGCGGGACGCGAGGCTTTTCGCCTTTCACAATGGAACCACTACTTCATTCAGGCCAAGGGCAACGACCTGCGCATATGGGTCAACGGACTCCCAACGGCACACCTTGTGGATGATAACCCCTTGCTGACGGGGTTCTTTGGCCTCCAAGTGCACGGCGGGAATAGTGGGCGCTACCTCTGGCGCAATCCCCAAGTGCGGCGCCTGTAGCCTCAGCGCAGCTCGTCCAACTCTGCCGCTGTCCAGGCATCCGCGCGAGGGCCGCACTCTTCGAGAATGCGCTCCACAGATTCAGCCGTCACGGGATCTGCGCCATGGCCCCACTCACGACGAATGTAAGTGAGGATGGAGGCCACCTCCTCGGGGCTGCCGGCGAAAGCGGGCATCTCCATGTCCCACTCCTTGCCGTCTACCCGAATCGGGCCATGCAAGCCGTGGGCCAGTATTCGCACCAAGCTATCCTCGCTCCCAAAGACCCACTCCGAGCCGCGTAAGGGAGGGGCCATTCCTGCCTGACCTCGACCCGAGGCCTGATGGCACGTGGAGCAAAGGTCGCGGAACACCAGTGCCCCGCGCTCAAATCGTTCTTGCTCTGCTGAAGTCATGGGTCGAACGACAAGATCCTCCGGCAAGCCAGGCTTGCCCGGCCAACCAATAGCCTCCAGAGTCCCAGGCCCTCCCTTGCCCAGAAGGGCAGACAAGGCCTCCAAGCCACTCGGCTGCGAGGTCACCATCACAGGTCGCAGGCCACCCTTAGGACCCTTGGAGCGACCCGCAAGGATCCCGGCGCAGAGTGCACGAGCGCGCCATTCTTGTTCCGCGCCTTGCAACGACGACAGGTGCAGCAAATTCTCAATGGGCCCCGCCGTTCCCTGACGCACGGCGCACCGGGCCAGCTGTTTCAGCAGGCTCGCTCGACCGGGCTTCTCCTCCGCCCATTCCGGATCGTCCAGGAATATCGCGACGAGGCCGGCTTCGCGGGTGTAGAGGCCACTGATGGCTGCGGTTTGAATCTCAGCAGACGAACAGTCGCTCGTGAGAATCCGGGCTATGGCACGGTCCCCCACCAAGGTCTGTACGGCTCCCAAGGAGAGGACGCACTGGTGACGCAGGCGCGCGTCGCCTGTCCGCATGGCAAGCGCTTCTACAGCGCCTACGATCTCCGTGCGTCCGGTCGACAGATACTCCTCACCCACACGAACGGCGGCCGCGGCCACCCGTGAATCGGGGTCTGCGATGGCCGCAAGAATCAGGTCGCGGTCCACGGTCCCGACTCCCGCCAGCGTCCAGAGCGCGTGCAACCGTCCGAGCGCATGGGGTGATTCCTGGGCCAAGTCGATAAGCAGACCCTCCACGAACGGATCCTCTTCCCACTCCTCCACCAGAATGCGTTGGGCCGTGTCGCGCAGCCAACCGTTTGGGGATGCGAGCGCAGCGACGAGCTCGCTCCAGGTCCACTTGGAGAGGTCGCTGGCCTCGGGGGCCTCGTGGTCTTCACTTACAATGCGCCAGATGCGACCCAGCCCCAAGGGCTTGTCCAAGCCACGCGCCAGAATCTGCTTGCGCAGGAACGTAGTCACAAAGAGGCGGTGCTGAAGGATTCCCCGGTACAAGTCCACCAGATACAGGCCTCCGTCGGGTCCCCCGAAAGCATTCACCGGCCGAAACCGTTCGTCCGTTGAAGCGATGAACTCGCGCCCCTGGTAGGCCAATTTAGCGTCCAGCCCCAGGCTACCTTTGCCCTCCAGGCGATAGCGCTTGACGAGGTTCCCACAGGGTTCGGGGACGAAGGCATCGCCACCGAAGCCATCCCCCAGACCCGTACCTCGGTAAACGTGAGGGCCGCAGGTTCCCGTCACGCGATTAAGGGTGAAGTCGTCGCGCAGAGTCGCCGGGCGGTAGCCACGATTGACCCCCGGAGTGATGCGCACCGGCCAGGTGCTGAAGTCATGGGCGAAACGCTGATTCATTCCCGCGATCTTGCCCAAGCTCGGATTGCGGAAGCTGTAGGCCGATGGAAAGAGATCGCCGCGTAGGGGGTCGGAATTCCCGTTGAACATGACACGACCCCAGTCATCCTTGGTGATGCCCCACTGACCGCCCCCCGTTGTCTGCGCGCGCTCCCACTGGCCGGCGCGAATGCGATACTTGACGTTGCCGTTCGCACATCGATACCAATTGTCGAGCGTGCGCTCGAAGCCATTGAGTGAGTGCTCCGGGCTGGCAATGCCGCCGTTGAATGTGTCGATAACCTCGGTGGAGTCTGCGGCGCCATCACCGTCTTCATCCCGGCAGAACAGCACCTGACCGGGCAATATGACGAGTGCGCCATCCAGACAGGGATGTACCGACCGGGGCAGGACTAGGTCCTTCATGAACTCCACGCGCGTATCCATTCGTCCGTCGCCGTCTTCATCGCTGAGGATCGCGATCTTCCCGATCGGTTCGGCCTCTCCCGTTCCGTCCACGTTGGGCATGTAGCCGAGCATCTCCACAACCCACAACCGTCCGCGTTCATCAAATTCAGCGGCTATCGGGTCGTTGATGAGGGGGTCCGCAGCGACGAGCTCCACCCGCAATCCGGGCGCTAGCGTAAAGGTCGCCAGTTCGTCCTCGGCAGAGAGTGCTGGTGCGGGCGGAATGACTAGATCCGCAGGTACATCGGGTTGCACCTCCCCCTTAGCGTCGCCGTTCTGAGCATGGGCTGGGAGGGCGAGAGCAACGGCCAAGAGACCGATGGCCCAAGCCTCATTCAAGCGTCCCACCACGGAGTGCGACAAGCCCACTACCCTTCTTGTCCCGCTCCTGCGCTGACCGCCGGAGCATCGCCCGTTTGCGAGGTCTCGACAATGGTCAGCCAGCCGTGACGGTCGGTCTTACGACCATGCAGGATGTCAAAGTACTCGTCCTGCAGCTGCTTGGTGATTTTCCCAGGTTTGCCATCGCCGAGAATGTGCCTATCCACGCTGC
>Ga0302119_10001435_pt1 | contig 10707 bp, 10 predicted proteins | sample AG5_Tmax_MG_FD_203114 | JGI IMG/M metagenome (GOLD analysis project Ga0302119, IMG submission 203114) | Marine microbial communities from Western Arctic Ocean, Canada - AG5_Tmax | ecosystem: Environmental > Aquatic > Marine > Oceanic | place: Canada: Western Arctic Ocean | collected 2017-10-01
CTGATGCAAGACTTACTGGCTCAAGGCAATATTGCAGGCACCTTAGCGAACAAGCATAGTTCGGGGACAGAGGTGTTAGTTGAATTCGGTGAAGAACATCTTCGCACGGGCTTCCCTATTTGTTATACCTCTGCCGATTCGGTATTTCAAATCGCAGCCCACGAAGAGTCCTTTGGCCTAGAAAGGCTATACGCCTTGTGCGAGGTTGCCAAAAAGCTAGTTGACCCCCTTAACGTAACCCGTGTGATCGCACGGCCTTTTAAAGGCACCTGTGGTGCTAATTTTGAACGTACTGCTAACCGCAGAGATTTAACCACGCCACCTGTAGGCCCAACGTTATTGGATCATATTCAAGATCAACAGGGCACAGTGGTATCCGTAGGAAAAATTGGTGACATATTTGCCCACAAGGGCATCAGCTATACGGTAAAAGCAGCTGATAACAATGGATTAGTAGACCAATTGTTAGATCAAATGGATAAGGTTAAAGAAGGCTTATTATTTGTCAATCTTGTCGATTTTGATAGCAAGTACGGCCATCGCCGTAACGTTGCGGGCTACGCTAATGCCCTAGAAGAATTCGATGCTAGGTTGCCAGAAATAGAATCTAGGTTAGAACAGCAAGACTTAGTATTGCTCAGTGCAGACCACGGTTGTGACCCTACGTGGCCGGGTTCCCACCATACCCGTGAGCATGTGCCAGTGATTTTCTACGGCAATCACTGTGGCGCCCCCGTGCAAGCTGGCGACTTAGGCGAAAGAGCAAGTTTTGCCGATATGGGACAAACTATGGCGCAGCATTTAGGCCTTGTGCCCTTAGCGTATGGCCTTGCCTGCGAGTTAAATTAAATTTTTATTACTAAAGTAAACGAGTATTTCATGTCCGAACTATTACATAAGCAAATTCAACAATTACCTAAGGTAGAGCTTCATAGCCACCTAGAGGGCTGTATTCAACCAGAGCTAGTGCGCACCATTGCTGCACGTAATAGCATTAGCCTTAAAGATGGTCTGTTCACCGCCGACGACATGTTCGCATGGGATGACTTTGTTGGATTTTTACAGGCTTATGACGAAGCCAGCTTTTGCCTACGTAAGCCGCAAGACTATCGCGACATTATGTACACATACATGGAACAATGTGCTGCAGAAGGCACAATTTACGCCGAAACATTTATTTCTCCAGATCATGCCGCCACTGTAGGCATGAGCTATGACGACATGCTATCTGGTTGTGTTGCGGGTATTAACGATGCCGAACGCGACTTTGGTATTGTGGGTCGCTTGATCGTCTCTTGTATACGCCACTTAGGCCCAGAGCAAGCCGTTGTAGTAGCACAGCAGCTTGCCGACAACCCTCATCCTTATATTGTAGGTTTTGGTATGGGTGGTAACGAATCCATGTTTACTCAAGCCGACTTTGCCCCTGCATTTAACATTGCTTTTTCAGCTGGATTTGCCTGCACTACTCACGCGGGTGAAGTGTTAGGCCCAGAAAGTGTATGGGATGCTATTGATAACTTGCCAGTGACACGTATTGGCCATGGCGTGCGTAGTGTTGAAGATCCAGCACTTATGGCAGAACTAGCCAAACGTGGCATCGCCTTAGAAGTTTGCCCTGGCAGCAATATAGCTTTATCTGTGTACCCAGATCTTGCCAGCCATCCGCTCAATAAAATCTTACAAGCGGGAATTAGTACCAGCCTTAACTCTGATGATCCACCGTTCTTCGACACTACTGTAGGCACTGAATATCACTCTGGTGCCAAGGATTTTGGTTTAGACCTGGAGCAGCTGCGCAGCATTTCTCGTATGGCCATGGAAGCGTCCTTTGCAGATGCGGACACTAAGACTCGTTTGTTGGCCGTGATTGGTTAATAATTAGAGCCCCTTAACATTACTTGGAAAACATTATGGTTGATTCCCCAATACGTCCTTTCCACCTCGCCGTCCCCATAAGGGATATTGCCGAATCGAGGGTTTTTTATGGTCAATTACTTGGTTTGAGTGAGGGTCGTTCTAGCGAAGAATGGATTGATTGGAATCTCTACGGCCACCAGTTAGTCACCCACCTTAATCCAAACTTAGGTCCAGAAGGTAAAGTCTCTGTTCATGTTAATGGGGTTGATGGCAAAGGTGTTCCAGTGCCGCATTTTGGGGTAGTGCTTACACTTAAAGACTGGCAGCAATTGGCGCAAAGGCTAACGGGCAAAGTGGCGTTCATTATTGAGCCCCACACTCGTTTTAAAGGCGAACCGGGGGAGCAATCCACCTTATTTTTTAGCGACCCTAGTGGCAATGCGTTGGAGTTTAAAGCCTTTGCAGACTTGGGCCAGTTGTTCGCTAAGTAATATACCCTTTGGGGTTGGGTGATTGCTAAGTTCTGTTGTCTATGACTCGCTTTGCTTTGCCTTCAGAGCGGGGCAGTTGTTTGGGGGCTTCGATGACAATAGTTGCAGAGATGCCAATAAAGGTTTTTATTTTATGGCTCAGTAGTTTAATGAGTTTTTCATTACCTTGAGTCGACTGTCCCGGCTCAGACTCAACCCTCACGGTCACCGTATCCATGTTCCCTTGTTTGTCGATTTCGATTAAATAATGTGGTGCAAGCCCTTCAATCGCACACACTTGTTCTTCAATCTGGCTTGGAAAAACGTTAACCCCACGGATGATTAACATGTCATCACTGCGGCCTGTTATTTTATCCATACGCCGCATTGTTCTGGCTGAACCTGGTAGTAAGCGGGTAAGATCTCGGGTGCGATAGCGGATCATTGGCATCGCTTCTTTTGATAAGCTGGTAAATACCAGCTCGCCTTCTTCTCCGTCTGGCAACACTTCACCTGTTACTGGGTCAATGATCTCTGGGTAAAAGTGATCTTCCCATATGGTAGGCCCATCTTTGGTTTCAATACACTCTTGTGCCACACCTGGCCCCATCATTTCTGACAAGCCGTATATGTCCACTGCATCTATAGCCATACGATTCTGAATGTCTTCGCGCATAGCGTTGGTCCAAGGCTCTGCACCAAAAATGCCGGTACGTAATGACAATTTCTCAGGATTGATACCTTGACGATAGATTTCATCAGAGATATTTAACATATAAGACGGTGTTACCATAATGATGTCGGGGTCAAAATCTTTGATCAATTGAACTTGTTTTTCAGTTTGACCGCCACTCACCGGAATAACAGTGCAGCCCAATCGTTCAGCACCATAATGCGCGCCTAGGCCTCCAGTGAATAATCCATAGCCATAGGATATATGTACCTTATCCTTTGGCCGTCCACCTGCAGCATATATTGATCGCGCCACTAAATTCGCCCAAATATCGATATCCTTTTGGGTATAGCCAACTACTGTGGGTTTGCCAGTGGTACCACTTGATGCATGAACACGGACAATTTGCTCCATGGGTGTGCAGTACATGCCAAAAGGATAGTTGTCCCGTAGGTCAGATTTGGTTGTGAATGGGAATTTACTGATGTCGTCAAGGGTTGTTAAATCGTCTGGATGAACACCAACATTATCAAACTTTTTTTTGTATACAGGAGAGTTGTTATAAGCGTGTTGAAGCGTTTGCTTTAGGCCTTGTAGTTGTAAATGGCGTAGTTCATCCAAACTAGCCGTTTCAATAGCATCAAAGCCTATTTTATCACCTGTCATGTCGCACTCCAAAGAAAATAGTATGGGTCAATTAAGCGTTTAAAATCATATAGTACACTTTATTTGTCTTTATAAATAAAGTGTATCACAATGAAATTTAGATGTACCTTGTTGCGTTTCAATTTGTCTTTTTGAAGGCCTATTTTGGGTGGCGTTTGTTTTTGTGTGTAGAAGGTTCCGTTGATTTAATATTAATGATACATAAATTTGACTTAAATTAATTTAGATGTATCATTAGTGGCGATGTGTTGATTTTTAAAGTGGGGTGTATAGCCGTGCTTCTTAGTAAGAGTTATATAATGAAATCAAAGAGTTATGCTTGTGGTTCGTGGATTCAAGGTGGCCCTGGTGGCACCGAAGTACGTGATGCTGTCAATGGAAAAATCATCTGCAATGTCAGTAGTATAGGTTTAGATTTTGAAAAGATGGTTGAGTATGGACGTACTCTTGGTAGTGTTGCCCTGGGTGACATGACTATTCATGAGCGTGCCAATGCAGTAAAAAATGTAGCTAAACACCTACTAACTAAAAAAGATTACTTTTACCAAATTTCATCGAAAACCGGTGCTACTAAATTGGATAGCTGGATTGATATTGACGGTGGCTTAGCTACTATGTTCAGTTATTCGGGTATTGCTAGAAGAGAGTTTGCTAATGAAAAGTTCATTGTAGAAGGGCCTCCAGAGCCGCTTTCGGCCAATGGCACGTTTGCAGCTCGACACATCCTAACCTCAAAAAAAGGCGTTTCAGTTCACATTAATGCGTTTAACTTTCCGTGTTGGGGCATGCTTGAAAAGATTGCCCCCAGTTTAATCGCGGGTGTACCTGTTATTGTGAAGCCAGCAACGGTTTCTGCGTATTTAACTCAGTCAGTGGTTGAAGAAATTGTTGCTTCTAAGTTATTGCCTGAAGGCGCTATTCAATTAATTTGTGGTGGTGTAGGTGATTTACTAGATCATCTTAATGAACAAGATGTGGTGACCTTTACAGGCTCGGCAACCACAGGTAAAAAATTACGCTGCCACCCAAATATCATCGACAACAGTATTCCGTTTAACATGGAGGCGGATTCGCTTAACTGTTCTATTTTGGGTGAAAGTGTATCTGTTGATGACCCAGAATTTGCATTATTTATTAAAGAAATCACCACAGAAATGACCGCCAAAGCGGGTCAGAAATGCACGGCTATCCGTCGTGTTATTGTGCCAGCTGCTAAAGTTGACGCAGTGACTGAGGCATTAAAATCACGCTTAGACAAGGTTGTGATGGGAGACCCTACTGCTGAAGGTGTTCGTATGGGTCCTCTAGTGGGACGCAGTCAGCGCGCAGATATTCGAAACGCAGTGGCTGCACTGAGTCAGCATTGCGAGGTTATGTATGGTGGTAATGACGCTGACATTCAGCTGGTGGGAGACGGCGTAGTAGAAGAGGCTTTTTATCCTCCTACATTATTATACTGTGCCAAACCATTGGCTACTGATGCACCTCATAGCATCGAAGCGTTTGGCCCCGTTAGTACCATTATGCCTTATGACTCTATTGACCAAGCTGTTGCAATTGCACGCTTGGGAAGAGGCAGCCTGGTAGGGTCTATTGTCACTTATGACGACCATGAAGCAACACAAATTGTTATGGGTGCAGCGGCCTTTCATGGCCGTATGTTAGTACTTAATCGTGATTGTGCTAAAGAATCGACAGGTCACGGTTCACCATTGCCTACGCTAGTCCACGGTGGTCCTGGTCGAGCTGGTGGTGGTGAAGAACTTGGTGGGTCTCGTGCTATAAAACATTATATGCAACGCACAGCAATCCAAGGCTCGCCGACTACCTTAATGGCAATAACACGTGAATACATGGCGGGGGCGAAAACATCCAGCACTGATCGACATCCATTCCGTAAGTACTTTGAAGAACTTGTGGTGGGGGAAAGTTTAACCACCCACCGTCGCACTGTTACTGAGGCTGATATTGTTAATTTCGGCTGCCTATCAGGCGATCATTTTTATGCTCACTTTGATGAAATAGCGGCTAAGGATTCTTTATTTGGACAACGTGTTGCCCATGGTTATTTTATTATTTCAGCAGCGGCTGGAATGTTTGTTGATCCAGCCCCGGGCCCTGTTTTAGCTAATTACGGATTAGAAAACTTACGTTTTATTGAACCGGTGCATATCGGTGACACCATACAAGTAAAGATAACTGTTAAGAAAAAGATTAAAAAAGACCGGCGCCCTGAAGATAAAAGTCCTACGGGTATAGTGTTATGGGACGTAGAAGTAACTAAGCAAAATAAGGTTATCGTAGCACTGTATGACATTTTGACATTGGTTGAGCGCAAACGCGATTAATGGCTATTTAGGTTGATGGCTGCTGGCATTAAATCGAGGCCGGTTTTGTTGAACCTCAGCTAATGGTTGAACTTGTTGTAAGCTGGTATGGCAACGTTTTGTGAGGGTTTGGTACTCGAGTGTGCCATCGCTTTTCCAAGCCACTTCTTGATCGCTTAGCTGACGTTTTATAATGGCAGGGCTGCCAGCAAGTAAGCTTCTTGGTGGGCATTGAAAACCTGATTTAACAAAAGCGGTGGCAGCGACAAGCGATTCGTCACCAATGATAGCGTCGTCCATGATGACTGCGTTCATGCCAATTAAGGCATTACGTCCAATGTGGCAACCGTGCAAGATTGCTCCGTGACCAATGTGGCCATCTTGCTCGATGACACAGTCCTTATTAGGGAAACTGTGCACCACGCAGGTGTCTTGAACATTGCAGCCTTGGTTAAGTATTATTCTGCCAAAATCGCCACGTAGAACGGCATTGGGGCCAATGTAGCAGTCTTTGCCAATAATGACGTCACCTATTAAAACGGCGGTAGGGTGCACATAGGCGCTAGGGTCGACAACAGGAATAAGATCTTCTATAGCATAAATTGGCATAGTGGATTCCGAGTAAATAGTTAAACATCTTCAGTGATGCTTTATGGTTACTTATATAAACAATAGTGTCCAGACATTCAGGAAATTAACGAGGAGTAGCTAGTGGAATTCGAAACAATCACTTATCAGGTCAATCGTGGTGTTGGTGTACTTACTTTAAACAGGCCAGCAACACTAAATAGCTTTAATGGTTTGATGCATGAAGATGTTAAAACAGCCATTAAAGACGCTCAAACTAATGATGCCGTTAGATGCCTGGTGATCACGGGTGAAGGTAGGGGGTTTTGTGCTGGCCAAGACCTAAGTGACCGAGCCGCTAAAGTAACAAATGATGGACCAGATCTAGGTGATTCTATTGAAAAATATTATAACCCTCTAATCCGCAATATTATGACCATGGAAAAGCCTGTAATTTGTGCTGTGAACGGCGTTGCTGCTGGCGCTGGTGCCAGTATTGCACTTGCTTGCGATATTGTACTTGCAGCCCGTAGTGCAAAATTTGTGCAGGCTTTTAGCAAAATAGGTCTGGTGCCGGACTCAGGAGGCACTTTTAATTTACCTCGTGCCTTAGGTTTACCAAGGGCAAAAGGCTTGGCACTGTTAGGCGATAAATTATCGGCTGAACAAGCGGAAAAGTGGGGCATGATTTGGCAATGTGTGGACGATGACGCTTTAATGGAAGAAACACTGGTGCTTGCTGAGCGACTGGCTTCTCTTCCCCCCCTAGGCTTGGCTATGACTAAAAAGTTGCTTAATGATTCGTTTTCAACCCCATTACATCAACAATTGGAAATAGAAAAAGAAACCATGCGCTGGTTGGGCAAAACAGACGATTACCAAGAAGGCGTAAGTGCATTTATGGAAAAACGCCAACCGAGTTTTACAGGGAAATAACATGAGTGAATACATGCAGGAGCAGCAGTTAGCTGAGGATTGTGCACAGCATATGTTTTCCCATGACGCGGCCTCTAAAGCTTTAGGCATTACCATCGAAGCTATTAAACCCGGTTGTGCAACAGCCACGATGACCGTTACAGATACAATGCTAAATGGTTATAAAACCTGTCACGGTGGCATGATTTTTAGTTTGGCAGACTCTGCTTTTGCTTTTGCGTGTAACTCTCAAAATCAGGCTGCCGTAGCCGCGGGCTGCACCATTGATTTTTTACGTCCTGGAATGCTGGGTGACCAGCTAAGTGCTGCCGCAACACAGCAATATCAAGGTAAGCGCAGCGGTATTTATTATGTGGAAGTAACCAATCAAAACGCCCAATTAGTGGCATTATTTAAGGGTAATTCGGCCCGAATTAATGCCAATGTATTACCTGACGCAACGACACCAAAAGCTTAACTGCTTGATATAATACGCCCTGACAATGGGATCTGAGGAATAACTAATGAATGATGCCTTTATCTGTGATGCCATTAGAACACCGTTTGGTCGATATGGCGGTAGCCTTGCCAGTGTTCGTGCTGACGATTTGGGTGCGGTGCCTATAAAGGCGCTTATGGATCGCAATCCTGGTGTTGATTGGGCTTGTGTTGATGATGTTTTTTATGGCTGTGCCAATCAAGCAGGTGAAGACAATCGTAACGTTGCTCGCATGAGTGGTTTATTGGCTGGTTTGCCTATTAATGTGCCTGGGATGACACTAAATCGGTTGTGTGGTTCTGGTATTGATGCTGTAGGTACGGGCGCTAGAGCCATACGCAGTGGCGAAGCAGACTTAATTATAGCGGGTGGTGTTGAGTCAATGTCACGCGCACCGTTTGTGATAGCAAAAGCCAATACGGCGTTTAGTCGGCAGGCTGAAATGTTCGATACCACCATAGGTTGGCGTTTTGTTAACCCTCTAATGAAGCAGCAGTATGGCGTTGATTCTATGCCAGAAACTGCTGAAAACGTGGCTGAAAAATTTAACATCGATCGTGAATCTCAAGATGCATTCGCATTCTCAAGCCAAGCACGTGCTGCAAAAGCACAGGCCGATGGTATTTTTGCAGAAGAAATTGTGCCAGTACGGATACCTCAACGGAAAAAAGAAGATATTGTCTTTGCACAAGATGAACATCTCCGACTAAGTAGCCTAGAAACTCTGAGTAAATTGGCTACCCCATTTCGGGATGGTGGCAGCGTAACGGCAGGTAATGCGTCTGGTGTTAATGACGGCTCATGCGCCTTGTTATTGGCCTCAAATGAGGGCGTTAAGCGCCATGGCTTAACCGCAAAAGCCCGTATTGTAGGCATGGCAACAGCAGGTTTAGAACCTAATATTATGGGTTATGGCCCCGTAGCGGCTACGTTAAAGGTGCTGAAAAAAACAGGCTTGAGTCTTGATCAAATGGATGTGATCGAATTGAATGAAGCCTTTGCGGCGCAGGGTTTAGCGGTAATGCGAGCCTTAGACATCCCCGACGATGCAGTCCATGTTAATCCAAACGGTGGCGCCATTGCCTTAGGCCACCCCCTTGGGGCTAGTGGTGCTAGATTAGTGACAACAGCTATGTATCAGCTGCATCGAACTAAAGGTCAGTATGCCTTATGCACTATGTGTATTGGTGTGGGCCAAGGCATAGCTCTCATTATTGAACGCGTATAAATAAACTAACGAATTAACCCTGGTTAAACATGGTGAATAAAATGATCACAAACACGACACCCGAAACAGAATTAGAACGACTATTTCAGGCGAAAATTGACGCCGAGCAAAAAATCGAACCTAAAGATTGGATGCCTGACGCCTATCGTCAAAATTTAATTCGTCAAATGTCGCAACATGCACATTCAGAAGTGATTGGTATGCAGCCAGAAGGGAATTGGATCACTCGTGCGCCTTCTTTACGACGTAAAGCCGTGTTGCTGTCCAAGGTTCAAGACGAAGCAGGCCATGGGTTATACCTGTACAGCGCAACAGAAACCTTAGGTATTTCTAGGGCTGAAATGATTACTGCCTTGCAAACTGGAACAGCTAAATACGCCTCTATCTTTAACTACCCAACCCAAACTTGGGGTGACATGGGCGCTATTGGTTGGTTAGTTGATGGCGCTGCTATATGTAACCAGGTTTCACTCCAGCGCACGTCTTATGGGCCATATGCCAGAAGCATGATTCGTATTTGTAAGGAAGAAAGCTTCCATCAGCGTCAGGGGTATCAAATCATGATTGAGCTTGCTCACGGTATGCCCTCTCAAAAAGACATGGCACAGGATTCCCTAAATCGCTTTTATTGGCCATCGTTAATGATGTTTGGTCCCCATGACTCTGAGTCAGCTCATTCAGCGCGGTCCATGAAGTGGAAAATAAAACGTGAAACCAATGATGACCTACGCCAAAAGTTCATTGATCAAACTGTTTCTCAGATTAACTATTTGGGCCTAGAACACCCGGACAAGGCATTGGAGTGGAATGAGGAACGCGGGCATTACGACAGCGGCGATATTGATTGGGATGAGTTTTACAGTGTCATCAATGGTAATGGCCATTGTAATCGTCAACGGATACAACATCACGTTAAAGCTCATGAAGACGGGGTTTGGGTGCGTGAAGCTACGGCTGCTTACAACCTAAAGAAAGAACAAAGGCTCGCAAGAGATGCGGCTTAATCTTTAAGATAATTAAGGACCTCGAGACATCATGACTATAGAAAAGCTTGAATTATTTGAAGTGTTTGTTCGCCCAAAACGCGGACTTGATCATAAGCATGTAGGTAGCCTTCACGCTGAAGGCAGGGAACAGGCGTTAGAGTATGCTCGTGACGTTTATACCCGACGTACTGAAGGTATTAGCATTTGGGTAGTTAAGTCACAAGACATTACTGCATCACAAGAAGATGACAGTGAATCTTTCTTTGATCCGTCGGATGATAAACCTTACCGGCATGCCACCTATTACCCACTGCCTAAAGAAATCAGTACTATGTGAGCGGGAGCTTCTTTATGACGCAATCTACTCAAGATACAGTGGATAGTAAGCAAGACTTAATTAACTATGTTGTGCGTTTGGGGGATGACTCCATCGTGCTAGGACATCGTATATCAGAATGGGTCAGTGAAGGTCCCTTTCTAGAAGAAGATATCGCACTAGGTAACGTGGCGCTGGAC
>Ga0302119_10001441_pt1 | contig 10682 bp, 3 predicted proteins | sample AG5_Tmax_MG_FD_203114 | JGI IMG/M metagenome (GOLD analysis project Ga0302119, IMG submission 203114) | Marine microbial communities from Western Arctic Ocean, Canada - AG5_Tmax | ecosystem: Environmental > Aquatic > Marine > Oceanic | place: Canada: Western Arctic Ocean | collected 2017-10-01
AAGTGGGTTTGTACCATTGACCAAGACTTCCACGCCATCATCTAGGCCATCCCCATCAGTATCTCTTACGAGTGGGTTTGTGCCATTGACCAAGACCTCCACACCATCGGAAAGAAGGTCATCATCTGAATCTGAATCTAAAGGATCTGTGAGGTTGACGAGAACTTCGATCCCATCGTTTAGCCCATCTCCATCAGTATCTTCGTTATTTGGATCAGTCGTTGAGTTCATTACTTCATAACCATCGGAAAGAAGGTCATCATCGCTATCAGGGTCGTGAGGGTCAGTCATGTAGACATCCGTTTCGTTTCTGTCAGTGAGTAAATCTCCATCTGAATCAATATCTCGCTCAGTACCGTAAAGCACTAAACCCCATTCATTCAAAGTACCGACATCGTTGTTACCTTGGTCTTCCAAACTCAAGGTCCATTCTCCACGACTTTCTTCACCCCAATGTTGAACGGTTGAAAAACGCCAGTCTGCATAATTATTATTGGCATCTTCGTGCTTTTCAGAGAGAACACTTTGCATGCCTGAAGGAGAGGTAAGGATTATTTCCAAATCACCTCTAAAAGTGTGATCAATATCAACAAAGATATCGATGTTTTCTAGGTGAAGTGGTTCTGTAATGTTGACCGATACGTTGACTGGAGAGCCAGAATTGTCAGGGATGTCTAGGTTAACGGTTTGCATTCCGGACGAAATGTTGACTTCCGTGTCAACCACTGTCCATTGCGCTGCAAGTGCTACGGCTGCAGATGCATCCACCACGCCGAATCCATACTTATGACTGACGAGATGTCCATTTCCGTTGGTAGTCCATGATGAATCACTTGCATCATTTTTACGAGATGTTTCGACTAGCACATGTTGTACATCTCGCCACGAAAGATTAGGATTGGCTTCGAGCATCAGTGCAATCACACCAGATACGAGTGGAGTAGCCGATGATGTGCCACCAAATGTATCGGTATAATCGGTGGATGAATAGCCACCTGAACCCTCAATATCAGTTGTTGTGATCGCTTCACCATCACCGTTTGATGGTGCAGCAACAAGGATGTTAGCACCTGGTTCAGCGTAATACGATTGTTCACCTTTGTAGGTTACAGCAGTGACAGCAATTGTATAACGAAGGTTAGCGTATCCGTCGTAATTAGAATCGTCATCATCACCCAAACCATTTCCTGCAGCCCATGTGATGATACTTCCCAAACCGCCGCGGCCACTTTGAGCACCAGCTTCCATTGCAGCCAACATCAATGGTTCTGGACCTTTCAATGTCATACCGTTATCACTAGGACCCCAGGAGTTTGAATAAATATCAATCGATTGCCGTTCGTGACTCAATGCATTTGCTTCTCGGATATCAGTAGTACTGCATGAAATCAATTGTAATCCTGCTAATCCTGCTTGTGGAGCTGCACCTGATACGCCTAAACTATTGTTACCAACTGCAGCAGCGACACCTGCAGCGGCTGTTCCATGTGCATCTGAGGACGAAGGGGTAGGGTCATCATCATCTCCGCAGAAATCGTAATCCAATGATGATTGATAGTAATCATCGAGGTCAGGATGATTCCAATCTAATCCGTCATCAACGATTCCAATAACAACACCTGCTCCTTGGTAACTATTCCATGCACCGCTCAAATTAGCATCTTCACCCACTGTCCCACCCGATTGTCCAGTATTTTCTAAGTGCCATTGGTCTGAAAACTTTGGATCGTTTGGTACCCAGCGTGGTATTTGCTGATATTCTAGTAATGGATAGGCTGCCTCAATGATTCCTTCTTCCTGCATCCCCTCAACGATGTGTTTGCCATTAGTTCCGAGCTCCATCAGCCATGCACCTTCGAGTTGTGGTAATTCTAAACCGACAGGAATACGGCCAATAGCGACCCATGAAGTTACGTTTGATAGAGTTTCATCAGTATATTGTGACAAATCACTAACTCGAGCGAGTGACGATTGTACTGCTTGTGAGTAAGTTGAAACAATTGAAATCTCATTGTTCGGCGTTGCTGCAGAAATCTTGGCATCAACTTGTGAATAAAGTGTATTATCTTTATCTTGAAGGCTGCTTTCAAGAGGAAATACCGATAGGCAAAGGAGCAGGACCAACACGATTGCCTGCGACTTCATGCTTGGCCCTATTCAAGGTCCCTCATATTGCTAACGGTGGGATATGCAGGTATTTCACAAGAATGACACAACTTGTATTGAAATATATTCCTATAATCATTTTAATCAAATACAAGTCTCAGCAGAGATGATGTATACAACGCTACCGATACGACCACAGGCGGGTCTTGTAACAATCATCTCTTCGTCTTGAGCGAGGTACTTTTACCAATGTAATACTCAGAATTCATCTTCATCTTCTTCTTCTTCTTCATCTTCAAGCCACTTTGAATCCTCACCTTCGGCGATTCGGCGTGTCGCAAAGAATAGCAATCCAACGCAAACAACGCCAAGCAGCCCCATCCCGAAAAGTGTCATCATCGATTGAGATGCAAAGAATCCCTCTGGTTCTGGAACTGGCTCGACCTTAACATTCAACGAAATGGTGTTGCCCTCATCGGACTCGTCAATAACTTGACTCGAATCTATTAGCACTACTAGGTCCAGTTCACCTTCCCAGTTAGGCATCCATTCGAAGGTCACTGTCATCATCTCACCGTTCAGCATTGATATTTGGATTGTTTCAACTTCTTTAATGATGATTCTATCCTTGTGAAGAGTATGAGTCTCCAAAGTAATGTTGAATGCGGTAGCATCGTGGGCACCGATGTTGAAAATCTCAATACTGACGGTAGTCATCTGGCCGAGGACAGGTGAATAATCCGGCATAGTAATCCGTTCAGCACTGATGTCGGGTCTAGTCTCGATTACTTGGAAGCGAAGTGGCCAAGTCTTGGCTGAACCTTCACCTGTCAAATTATTTCCAGCCAAATCAGTAACATCAAACCAGCAATCGAGGTTTTCACCTTGAATGGGCTGTGAACTTAGGTTCACAAGATACCGGCTGACTTCACCTGGAATAATTATGGTAGCTGTTCCCTCTATCATGTCTCCAAATGATTGGAGGCCATTAGTCTGGATGCATTGAACCAGAATCCCTTGCTCCGACAGTCCTGAATCCGCTTCTTGAATATCAAATTGCAACTGGATTTCAGTTGAATTAGTAGATATCATCGTCGGCTCGTAACCTACTATCAAAGGTGCTTCATCATCAATCTGCAGACGAATCGGTTCAGGACTTGGATTCGCATATCCCATGCCACCATTGACTTGGATGACCACGCGGTACAATCCACTGCCAAGGGCATCCATCGTCCCTTCAAACCTGCCATCGGCATCTGTCACCACTAAGAGAGGAAGATCGAGAGGGGATTCGAACATCACCGAATATGAACCTGAAGCTGGCGCTAAGTCTGCAGCGACATAACGCACCCTGCCCTCCACCACCAGTCTCTGGCCGAGTGTGACATAATCATCATACACAAGTAGACGTGATTCGGCACCGAAGGTTCTCATCGAAGATTCGACTAGTATGACATCGGCATTAAAGCGCCAGTAAAGTCCAGTGTCAGTGATATGCTCGCCTGATGAATCAATGAACTTGAGTGTAATTCCCATCTCATCTATCGACATATCATCAAATAGCGGAGATGCGGTGAATGAGAGATTGAGAGTAATTTCATCTCCTTGGACTTCGAACGTGAATCCTGAAACCTCGAGCAATGAATTACTTGACTCGAATGACCCATCTTTATCGTAGGACAGTGTATTACCTAGACCAAGATCGATGATGATGCCTTCGATATCATCTAGGCCGTTTACATCTCTAAGGCTGATGTTTAGCCAACCGGGATGAGCAGGAGTAAGAGTGTCACCACCTGGCAAGTCCATATTGACAGATATGACCTCAGTTGGAGAAGGGACCAGTGATATGTAATGCACCAAATCTGCTTCAAATCCAGAGCCGCTCAAGATTGTATTACCGGTCTTGTCAAAGCCTTCAATGAACAGAGATACCTGCTGACCGTGTGAATTGTATGTATCATCATATTGAGCGTGGAAAAAATCACTCTCCCCTTCCCTGAGTAGTGGCTTCTGACTATATTCCCCTATTTGGGGAATGCCATCGCCATTATCGTGCAGACCTTCTACCCACCACCTCAGACTTAGGCTTCCAAGGTCAAGCCCGTCGCTATCGGTGCCGTCGGTGATAGTCGCATTGAACAATTGTTGGGATGAGGGCAGGATTCTTTCACCAAGTGGCGCATTTGCTTGGAAACCTGGCTTTGTCGCATCGATGTTGAAAGTAAGTGATGCAAGTCCTGGCTCAGTTGAATCATATGGCCCAAAGATATGGGCTGCAATGGTAAATCCGTCATAGTGACTATCCTGTGGAGCAAACACCTCGATTGAGTAAGTACCATTGAGATCTACTGTTGCATTCGCATTTATATCCACTAGTTCAATGAGAACATCACCTGGGAGTGGATGACTGGATTGATTGAGGAATCGTACAGCACCTCCGACGCGCAGTAAATCGCCACCTGCGACCCATTCGTCAGCATAAATCTGTGGGCTGCCCTCGGTCGGAATACTCATATCCCATACTGTGAAACTGGTAATTTCCATTCTGTGTTCATGATCTGTGGTCTGGCTTGAAAGCCTACTTGTGTGGAGCGTATCAATGGTCTTCGCCTGAGCCTGCCAAGCAACATCCTGTTCAGGCAACCATGCCCAACTGACTGTGAGATCCCACGTCATGATACCGCTCTGATTGTTCAATGCCATCCACGAACCACTGATATTGCTAACAAGTCCGGCAGGGTCATTGACCCATGTAGTGTCGTTTACAAAAGAATAGAATAGCGTTGGTTGACTGGTACTGTTCTGAAGTTGAGGAATCAAAGCAAGCCACGATAAATTCGATATACCTTGATATGAGGTCACATCAATGCTCAAAGTCCGAGATTGACCATCGGGGACAATAGTCTCTCCAGGCAGTGTAATTGTTGTGATGGAGGGTGGGCGATCTCCCTGCCCCAACCACAGGTTGAGTAATTCCACCTTTCCGGCACTGCCTGAACTGACATTAATGATGATACTGACATTGCCAGCGGCATCTGGCGTGAGATTCGAAACATGTTGATTCAATTCACCAAGCAGGTCTGAATGAGGCGATACCCCGACTGCTGCAGTCCAGTCATATTCGATGTCAATCTCGTCGAGAACCAATGTGGCATTCGCACTCACTTTAAGCGGAATGTCGACGAATTCATTACCCCACGCATCGGTGAAACTTGGAGTGGCATTGCCGAGATATGAATTCAGAGAGGCAGAAAAATCGGGGACTGTCGATGCATTGCTGAGATTTCCACTATGATTCCACTCCCAATTACCATCTGCGCCAACATCGAGGGCGGCCGTTACATCATCGCTACCCTCGAAAACAACGACCAATTTCGGCCCATGTGTGGCGTTATCCCTAGATGTGATAGTCAATCTGGACCCATCGGGCTTGTTGGTGTTTTCATCGCCAATGAGAATAAGTCCATTATTGGTCACATTACCATTAACCCAATTCTGTACCAAATCAGTCAAGTTTTGATTATTGAAGTCGAGCCAGTTGTACTCGAGATTTGCAGGACTGTCCGTTACACTCGCAACTGCAACATCTCGGTCGGTCGTGCCAGAGGCACCTGCGGATGACCAAGAAGAATCGCTGCCCGTGAGGTTGTCAATCGCTTTATTCCAGGTTACGCCCGCAGCTTGTGACACCTGTGAATTACTCTCAAGACCTTCCTCCCAATGTTTCAGTAAAGGATGGACTGAGTAGGTGTGCTGGATGCTCACAGGAGTTGTGGTCGAAGCCCGATTTACAGCATCTTGAACATAGAATGAGAGGTTGGCATCTAGAACTGTCGCTCCAGGTAATAGGCCCAGATCGAACCAGTATACTCCCCGATAAATATGCCAATTTACCCACTCTGTTTTGCCAACATGGGTGGCGCTTTGATTACCGTAGTTACAATCTGCGTGAGTCGTGTTACCATAGGTTGGATTTGGTTGATGCAAGTAGGAATCTCGTACATCACTACCAGAGATCGTCAGTTCGCTCAATGTCGAAAACTGCATTGACGCAGAGGTTATTGTGGCATTGATTGGCAGACGGAGGTGGTAACTCGAATTATTGCCGGTGGACATGTTCAGTCCGGCCCGCTTATATCCGTTTGAAAATTCATCCAGATGCCCATAGGTGCCATTCCCAGGACCGCCCCAAAACCAATCCATATCACCGTCATCCCCAATGTCTAGCCCGATGGATTCGGGCCTTTCACCGCTTGAATTGGCAAGACCTCTGATGTCGAGTGCTGCAGTCGTGATTACCGAACTAGCACCGATGCTGATGTTGGTACTAGAATCATGTCCTGGCCCATTGAAATCAAGCAAAATAGAGACCTGTGAGACTGAATTACCGAAATGATTAGTTGTACCTGCATTGGCCTGAAACGCCGGAAATGAACCCAGCAACAGCAGTGCAAGCAGCAGTGCGCGTCCCTTCATGATTTGTAATAATCGTACCTCACCAAAGAGATTTGTGGTTACATCCTCAAGGGTTCACAGTCCGTCCTATACAACGCTGCCGTTAGATACGCATACCTATTCAAGGGGAGCATCAAGCCTGGAATGTAGGATAATACTGCCTTGTATATGCCATTGCATCTGCAGCAGGATATCCTTGAGCGACTAAGCCATTGTAATATTCACGAGCTGGATCTGGTTGTACAACTGGTTGAGGTTGAGCAACTACTGCTGGCGCTATAGCAACCGGTGCAACATACTGTTGTGCAACCGCTTGAGTTGGCTGAGCAGAGAAATCAGGCATTGCAACCGCTTGAGTTGGCTGAGCACCCATATTAGGCATCTCTGGCATAGGTGAGCCTGCAGTCCAAGATTTGTCTTGACCTTCTTCTGGCTTACTCCTGAGCATTACAAATGCTACTACACCGATAACGATGAGTACTGCAGCAATTCCACCAACAATAACAGTTGAGGACATTGAGGATGATGAACTTCCACCATCAGCTGCTTCCTTTATCCAGCGAGTAGCATCATCAGGGTAAGCATCTGCTCCCTCTTCAATAGTCCAACCTTCACTTGGGTTTGACCATCCATCACCATCTGCATCATAGCAGCCAGTTCTGTCATTGGATGAATTACCATAGATATTCGGACATGCATCGGCACCCATTTCAATAGTCCAATCTGTATCAGGATTAGAGAGGTAATCTCCATCTGAATCTGGACATCCGGAACGATCTATCTCTGACATACCAAATACGTTAGGACAATTATCACCCTTGGTTCCTTCTGCGTTATCACCAAATGTATCTGAATCTGAATCGGCCCATTGTGTTGGGTCATTGACGAAAATTACTGCATCTGCCCCTTGTGCTGGACTCCAATCAAAGTCAGGGTCTGAACGTCCATCTCCATCTGAATCCAAGCAACCAAAGCGGTCTACAGTTGAATTTCCAAATTCAGAAAGACAAGCATCTGGCTCATTACCTTCAGCATTATCTCCAAATCCATCACCATCGGAATCAATCCATTGTGTGGTTTCTTGTGGTAGGTCATCAATTGCATCATACCAGCCATCATCATCCGAATCTTGGCAACCGAGGAATCCTCCTTCAGATGAAGTTCCAGAAAGAATAGGGCAATAATCCTGCCCAGTTGCATCTGCATGATATTGACCTGGCCAAGATGGGTTTCTATCATCCCAACTCATATTTGCCCAGTTATCACCAAATCCATCTTCATCATAATCAGACCATTGGGCTGGGTCATTAGAAAATGCATCAGCGCCGTCTTCTGTGGTCCAAGATGAGTCTGCATCTGAATATCCATCTTCATCTGCATCAAAGCAACCTAAACGGTCTTGTGTTGATGTCCCAGACATGCTTGGGCAATCATCTGCGGATACACCTTGTGAATTATCACCATATCCATCTCCATCTGTATCATCCCATTGAGAAATTTCGTTAGGGAATGCATCATCAACATTAGCCCAGCCATCTGCATCCGTATCCAAACAAGCATTCTTGCCACCTAATGTAGAGTTACCTGCTTGTGTAGGACAGTCATCGAATAAGTCAGACCAACCGTCACCATCTTGGTCGACACAGCCTTGTTCGCCCAGTGTTGAGTTTCCTGCTACAGTTGGACAATCATCCAATACATCGTCAACTGAGTCAGCATCGTCATCTAAGTCTTCATCGCTATCACGGCAGCCATCACCATCTACATCTGTTGCTTGGTCGGAAACCCAAGTAGGTCTAGGAGGATTATATCCAGTCCATTGGCATAAGTCATTTACATCCTCGATGAGATCATTATCATCATCCAAGTCTTCATCACTGTCACGGCATCCATCATTATCCCAATCGGTTGAAGCGGATGGGTTGGCAGTGTCTTGAGTGCTAGTCCAATTATATGCACCACCACGGGCACAATTATCCGGGAAATTATCGGTTAAACCATCATTATCATCATCTGAATCACATGCATCTCCTTCACTATCAAAATCGGTATTTGCTTGTGTAGGGTTTGAATCGGAAGGACAATTGTCATTAATATCAGGAATGCCATCATTATCCATGTCTTGCTTTGTTGCAGGGTCAAAGGCCCAAAGTAATACATCGTAACTCCCAGCTGTAGTTACTGAAAATGTTCCTTTGGTTACTGTTCCGGAAAATCCACCAGCAACAGTAACTATATCCGACATATTGACACTAATTCCACTTGCGACTTCATCAGCTGAACTTCCAGAAGTATCCAGCCATGACCAAGCACCAGTGGAGTCTAATCCGCCTAGCAAAATATCAGTATTACCTGTTGGAGATGCAGTGTTGCTACCTGCAGTGAAAGAACTGCTAATTGTTGCAGAAACAATAACTTCTCCAGTGGATAATAAAGCGACACCGGAGAATGAATCATTATCCGAACTTCCTCCAGATGTAGCCCAACCATTACCGCTTGCTGAATCCATTATTAAGAAGGCATCTCTATTTCCTTGACTTGCAGAAAGCGACCAGCCTTGACCTTGGAGAGTTCCACCAAATCCACCGACATAGTACATATTACCATTCATATCTTCTGTAATACCAGTGATAATTACAATCTCATTTGGCACGCCATACCCAACCAATGTCACTATTGCTCCATTAGTATCGAGTTCTAAAAGAAATGAATCTGCAACTCCCACATTTGCATATAATTGTTGACCGAATGTAACTGCGTTTTGATTGATTCCAGCCAGGATGATTTCACCGGTCATTGACGTATGTAAATCTAAGACACCTGTATTTCCACTACCGCCACTAATGACCCAGATTAATTGCCCATTATTACCGTCATATTTTGCTACGTAAAGAGATGGTGAAACTGCGTTGATACTCGTCCCTCCAAAATCAGTATTGCCATCAAATTGTCCAGCAATAATAATATCTCCATTCATATCTAGTTCAATTGCATCTACAGAACTTGTATTGTTATTTGTTCCAGTTGTTGCGTGGGAATGAGCCCACATAAAGTTTCCAAATGGATCCGTTTTTGCTAGGTAGCCATCACCTGCTTGACTAGTTATTGTTTGAATTCCAAATTGTACTGAGCCGCTAAAGAATCCTCCGATTACAGCCTCGCCGCCGATTCCAGCACCTACATCAGAAACGAATGAATATCCATTTGCGTGGTCTCCTGTGGCGACCCAATTCCAACCACCTGTATCTGAAACTGAAGCTAAGAAAAATTCACAATATCGACTTAGTATTTGAGCACAAGATGCGTGATATGGACTAGTAGGGCTGATAGTTGTTTGACCAAATGTTGCAGCATTACCAAATTCTCCAGCAACAATATTACCGTTACCAAACCCTGCCATAACTGAAGCATATTCAAAACCAGTACCACCAGCATCGGTCAAGTAATGATTTGCCGTTGCCCGACCAGAGACGGACAATAAATCAAGTTGTTCCAATTTTTCCGATTCTTCTTCGATACTTTTCTCATCATATAGCAAAACTGGAGTAAGTACTGAGAATAGTAGAATGACGATTATACTGCGGGCAATTACACTCTGAGATAGACTGCGCATAGATATCGGGTCATGCCAATAGACCATCAATCCTTGCATAGATAGTTTGCCTTGCTTTCGCTAGACATATCAAAGGTCATAGGGCAAATATTGCTCATTCGATGTTGTCATCGAGTGTTAACAAACTGCTATCGCCTGCATCTACAACACATATGGTTGAAACAGAAAAAGGCTTACCACAAGCGACACCAAGTTCACGGTTTACTTGTGGGGTTCGGAATTTGGTGACCTCTGGATGTGATGCTTGAAGTGCATCAACATATTCAGTCGGGCAGTTTGCTGCAAGAATAATCAACTTTGCTTCACCGCGAGTACAAGCATCAATGGTTTGACGTTGTCCAAACAGTAGTTTTCCAGTTGTATTTGCATTTTTTAATTGTCGGCTTAGATCCATTATATTATTCCTCCATTCTCCACATTTGTTTCTCATGGGGTGGAAATTCATTCAGGGATGTAGAATAGTTCTACACTACCAGTACCAAGTGAAATTGGTTGACCTACGATA
>Ga0302119_10001445_pt1 | contig 10675 bp, 9 predicted proteins | sample AG5_Tmax_MG_FD_203114 | JGI IMG/M metagenome (GOLD analysis project Ga0302119, IMG submission 203114) | Marine microbial communities from Western Arctic Ocean, Canada - AG5_Tmax | ecosystem: Environmental > Aquatic > Marine > Oceanic | place: Canada: Western Arctic Ocean | collected 2017-10-01
GTCAAACGTAAGGGAAGTGGCGATGGTAAGCGGAGAGCGGTGCGCCGTAAGCGCAAATGAAACGAGAAAATTACTCTTCATAATCTGATATGTGCTCAAATTGGTTAGTGCCCCACAGGATGCGGTAGGCGTTAACGATTAGAAGTGTGGGCAAAGCAGGTGACTAGATGATCATCTACCATTCCGGCGTCCTGCATCAACGCATAGCAGGTCGTGGGTCCGATGAAACTGAAACCCATATCCTTCAGCGCCTTACTCATCTCGGAGCTGATGTCAGTGACGACTGTGGTGTCATCCATGGTCTGGCGTTGATTAACTATGGGTTCACCATCGACAAAGCCCCATAGGAAGGTGGCAAAAGCGTCTTCATCCGTACCGAAATTCTCAACGAAGACTTTGGCGTTGTTGATGGCTGACCTTATCTTGGCTTGGTTGCGGATGATGCCAGCATCACCGAGCAGACGCACCACATCGTCATCGTCGAAGGCAGCGACTTTGACCGGGTCGAACCCCTTGAATGCTCGCCGGTAGTTTTCTCGTTTCTTGAGGATGGTTATCCATGACAGGCCAGACTGAGCACCTTCGAGGATGATTTTCTCAAAAAGACGGCGCCCGTCACGGTTCGGTCGGCCCCACTCTTCATCATGGTAGCCAATATAGGCTGGATCTTTTGTCGACCAAGGGCACCTTGTTTTTTCCACCATTAACTAGGGTGCATTGGTAAAGTTGCTTGGTCTTTACCGGGGAGTCAATACGTATTGTTTCGCCACAGTGTGGGTCAACGGGGAGTGACGCAGTTGAATGGAATTGGCCATACAGTGGACGTCTCGGTATTCATTATCTCGACGAATTCTCCATCCGAAGTGAATCCCTGCACCGTGCCACTGAAAGATTGACCGATATAACTGACATCGACATCGTCGCCAAGGGAAAATCCGACCACATCGGCCTTGCCCATCACATCGGCTTGATGGCGCTCAGCGGCCTCGGCTTCAGCCGCCCATTGTGCCGCCAACTCGTCGACCATAGACCTCATTCTAGCATTCTTACTGCGGTTACGCAGTTTTTCGGGTATCTCTTCGAGCACTCTCAGTCGCAGACGTGCCGCCTCACACACCTTACCATGCTCGTGTTCGAGCAATTCATTCAGTGGCTCGGCGGTGTAAATCGATGCTATCGACTCGATGGTCGCTTGTGCCTGCACAAGGAAGCGCTTGCGCTTATTGGCCGCAACGTCAACCTCTTGATCCTGATAACCAAAGGATATCGCAGGGATATCCTCTAAAGCCAGACTATTGCGAATCCGGTGCAGTAAGTCTTCCTTCTCCGAACCAAGGAGTTTTCGGCGCTTGCGGCGCGCTGCTCGGCGCACCTCGTTGTCATCGTGTTTGAGCGCTTCATTGGGAATATCGTCGGCATCATCGACTGCCTTAATAATAACCAATAATTCCTCTTTGCGCTCTAGTTCACTAAGGCGTTTTTGCGCTTGTTGGCGGAGTTCATCATCCTCGTGTTCAAGTAATTCCGAAGGGAAGTCAGCAAGATTGAGCACTTCGGTAAGGTCATAAATTCCTTTCTTGCGCTCTTGTCCCATCCTGCGGGCGCGCATTTTCCCTTGCGCCTTTTCACGGGCGATACTTTTCAGTTCACTGCGCTTAGCCTGTGCTAGGCCATTCACTACGTGGTCTGCATGACTGAGAAGATGTTCGGGAATATCGGATACTGTTTCCAAGCCAACTAATTGTTGCTCAACCTCGGAACGGAATGCGAACATCTGAATCATGTCGTTGGCAGCCTGATGAATTTCCGGGTCATCGATTTGGAAGGCTAATTCGGGAATATCCGCTTCGCTCAGTGCTGCGGCAATCTGCTCGGGAAGGAGGACCCAATCCATGGTCATGACAATTTGCTCATCGACTTCTTCGGTTGCCTCGCATATCTCCTCATACTTCTTTTTCGCCGCCTCGACATTGCGCTCTTGCGCAAACTGGGCGAATTCCTCATAGAGGGACTTAACAGTGAATGTCTCAACCTGGGTCAGCCGTAATTGGTTCAACTGATAGATCAGGCCTTTCTGTTCCAGACGGCGCCAACCTCTGATATTATTATTCTCGGCAATCTCACCGAGTTGTTCCATACTCATGTCCCATAAATCGGCCAAGGGGGGAATCCCTTCTTCCCCGATATCGCCCTCATAGTCACATTTAGGGCAGAAACCCATCTCTGAATCGAATGCTGAGCCGCAATCCGCGCAGTAGGCAACCTGCTTCATCGAAGTTGCGGAAGGGGTTTTTGTTTAACGTATTTTCCCCGGCATTTTTTTCGCTTTTAGAGTTTTTCCAGCAATATTAGCTAGAATTCGGTAAATTACCAGTAGGAAGGAAAAGGTTGCCCCTTCGGCGGCGCACCGCCGAAGGAGCTGTTGCTCCCCTGTCGAGCAGGGTGTTTTGAACTTCAACCGATTACGATTTTACGATTTCAGGCTTCGAGCACGTCGAGGATGCCGTCGTTATCGTCGTCATCATCTTCGTGGTCGTCTAGGCCGTCATTGTCGTGGTCGAACTGACCAGTTAGCGAATTGCCATCGTTAGCCTCAAACCAATCGGTTAAGCCATCGTTGTCATCATCCGTGTCACTGAGGTCCCACACGCCATCGTTGTCGTGGTCGTAGTGGTAGGTGCCGGTTGCGCCGTCGAGTTCGTCGACATCTAGGATGTCGTCGTTGTCGTCGTCGGGGTCGACCCCGTCGTCCATTCCATCGTTATCATGATCGCGACTGTAGTCTTCTCCAGCTGGTCCAACGTCATTCCAGTTGTCTATTCCGTCGTTGTCGATGTCGAGGTCGATAGCATCGTGGATGCCATCGTTGTCGTGATCGTAGATGTTAGTGTTAGGATCACCATCGTTGACCTCTTCGGTGTCGTTCAAGCCGTCACCGTCATCATCGTTGTCTTCGGAGTCTACAATACCGTCGTTGTCGTGGTCCATTGGGTTGTCATCGACATCATCAGGAATACCGTCGTTATCGTCATCGTTGTCGAGGTCGTTAGGTATACCGTCGCCATCGTTGTCGTTGTCGCCATTTTGATCCTGATTGTCAAGTTGCTGACCTTGTTGTTGGTCGGACTGCTCACCTTGCTGGCCTTGTTGACCGTTCTGGGTTTGTCCCTGCTGTTGCTGGTTCTGCCCATTCTGGTTCTGGCCGTTCTGGTCTTGCTGTTGTCCAGTGTCTTGCTGGCCGCCTTGTTCGCCGCCTTGGTTCTGTTGACCCTGTCCGTTGTCCTGCTGTTGACCTTGTTGTCCATTCTGACCCTGCTGACCGGACTGCTGGCCTTGTTGGCCGGACTGCTGGCCCTGTTGGGAGCCTTGGCCTTGCTGGCCTTGCTGTCCCTGTTGACCTTGCTGTCCTTGCTGTCCTTGCCCCTGCTGGCCTTGCTGGCCTTGCTGGGAGCCTTGAGACTGACCTTGGCCTTGACCTTGGCCTTGACCTTGTCCTTGACCTTGGCCTTGACCTTGGCCTTGACCTTGTCCTTGACCTTGGCCTTGACCTTGGCCTTGACCTTGGCCTTGACCTTGGCCTTGACCTTGTCCTTGACCTTGGCCTTGACCTTGGCCTTGACCTTGGCCTTGACCTTGACCTTGTCCCTGACCTTGCCCTTGACCCTGTCCCTGTCCTTGACCGGAACCTTGGCCTTGGCCTTCGCCTTGGCCTTGGTCTTCGGATTCGCCGCCACCTTGGGTGCCGCCGTCTCCGTTACCGGCTTGAGACTCCTGGAAGTCTGGGTCGTAGGCGTCGGGGATTCCGTCACCGTCAGAGTCGCTATACTCACCGTCGTTCGGGTCGGTCGGGTATTGGTCGACATTGTCGTCCTTACCGTCGCCATCCGTGTCGGCGTTGTTTGGGTTGGTACCCATAGCATACTCTTGGCTGTTGGTCAAGCCGTCACCGTCTGGGTCTGCCTGGCCGTCGCCGCCGTTAAGCGGGTTCAATCCGTTGGCAACTTCCCATCCGTCTGGTAGGCCGTCTCCGTCGCTATCTGCATTGTTCATGTTCGTGCCTTGTTGCTGTTCTTCTGCATTAGTTAGTCCGTCTCCGTCCCAGTCAGCGCCGCCATCAGACGGGTCGAGTGGGTCAGAACCGTCGCCACTTACCGCTGCTAGAGCGGATGTTGCGAGAAGTACTGCAATAAGCAAACTCATTATTCTATTTTTCATATTTGATCTCTCCTTTATTTCATTTTTTTTTTTACTGATCAGAGAACCCGCTGTTCTCTCTTTCCATCACTAGTCGAGACCGGCTCGAATTAGCACATGGGATGGTGCGGGCACTTTCTCCCTCAAACAGACCCGAATGGCGGGTGCTGTAAAGGGATAATTTGGGTGAGGATACAGTGCTTTCGCCGATGCCGTTGACACCCTGCGATATCGCCGCAGTGTGGCGATTGTCTCTATTATTCAGCGCTGTTATTTGGTTATCCTCTTGCATCAATTTTCACATTTCGTTCATAGGGAACCCGCCGTTCCCTCTAAACTTCGGTGGATACTAGATGCTTATGAAGCCTGCGCGCGGTGGCATCAACGCTATTTTCAAGCATCTAGAGATAATGAAGGTGAGGAAGTAGGTGATGAACTCGGCAATAGTACACTTGCGGGGTGGGTGCACAGTAAGCGCGCGGTCGTTTCACGTATCCCTTCGTCAGAGAAACGATACTGGCGTAGACGCCCATGGCCTTCGGCTGAAGCAAAGACACCGCCTTCAATCCCAGCTTTGATGGCTAGCCGTGCGAGAGCGATTTTTGCTGCCCTGATGGTATTCGAGGCCTCCTTCAATTCCTCAGATGTGTCACTGGCCAGCGCCAAGCGGTCGATGAGTTGTCCCTGTGATGCGCCTTCGGGGGCGCTGGCAATCATCCCCAGAATAATGAATTGGTCCTTCGTCGAGGCATCCCAACGCTCCCATTTCTCGGTGAATCTCAGTTCGAGATTCAGTAACCAGGATTTCTTCTCGCCTTTGAATTGACGAGGATTGATACTCTTGCCAGAATCGTAGTTGATATCGTAAAACTGGTCACCCTTGGGCAGGACTTCAGAGAAGTGGTGAAACTTCCACTCTCGCTCAAGCCAATTATCGACTTGCGTCAGCAGAAATGGGTCGCTCCCCCGGGTGTGCCAGATTCCCTGACGCAGTAGTTCAGGGGCGATGCTGCGAAAGCCCTCGGGGTCACGCTTGGAAAATATCTCAAAGGCCTCTATCAGTCGCCTAACCTGCTTCTTGCGCTCACGCTCATCTCGCTGATCTGCGGGCGGGTTCTCGGCTGCCATCGTTTGACTTGTAGTCATCCTTATTCAAATCCATTTCGTAGTCCTGGCCCAAGGCCACTACGTGTTGTTACAACGTTCACCCTTCAAGGTGAAATGTGGCTCAGGCAATGGCTATTTGTCTTTGACCGAACCGAATTTCCTTCAATATGGCCTTCACTTAGTTGCCACCGACTAGTGCGTTAGGCATCAAAATCGTACCGACATTGGCCCAATCTGCATTGGCCAGAAATTCTCCGTCGACTAGACGGTTATCGGCAAAGACCCAGGTGTTAGGTTGGGAGGTAAGACGTTGGATGGTCTCCTCCTTGGTCAGTTGTAGGGTCGTGTGTCCGGTATTATCGGCGATCTTTACTGTGGTGCGTATATTATTACTCATTTTTTTCTCCTGCCATCGTATGGCAATAGCACAGGTTCACCACCCAATATAAACCACGAACTCGGATTACCACCAGTATTTTCAGGGAAATCACCCTTAGCAAGCCTCATCCCCCAGCACTGTAACGGACAACTGAGGACTGATGGTGCAACGGTCTAGAATAGCAACACCGGGAGAGGAATTACCCGAGGCATATTTCGCCACCCGTTACCTGACTTTGCGCCAACCGCTGGGTTTCCCTTTAGGAACTGAACACATCGCCGATGATGGGCAAGCCCTACACGCTTGGGTAGAAGTTGATGACGAAGTGGTGGCGGTCGGCCGTGCGCATCTAATTCCACCCGATGAAGATGGTAGTGTGGCAGACCATGCTGGTGTGGATGCACCAACCTGTCCGGCATTTACGCCACTCACTGGAGCGGGCGGTTTTCCTGCCCCTAATGATTTACGGCCGGCCTTTCAAATTCGCCAGATGGGCACCCTCGAGAAATGGCGTCGCCAAGGTTGTGCCAAAGATATTCTGAAACTTCTTGAGACTGGGGCTCGCACCCAGTGGGGTTGTGCCAGCGGGTGGCTTCAGGCGCGGGTGCCGGCGATTCCATTCTACGAGAGGATGGGGTGGGCGGCCTTTGGGCCAACCTACGAGGTAGAAGGAATCGGGCCGCACGTATCAATGTACAAGTTGTGCCGGTGACTTCTCATGTCGTGTAACGAAGATGCCGATGATTGAAATCGGAATCAAAAGACAACCTACGACGGGAAGAAAATCAGCTATAATCTCCAACGCTTCATTACCATAGGGTTCATACTCAATCCAGCGAGCATATTCGTCCTCGTGGGCGAAGAGGAGATTGGCATCATCGTCAACAGCTAACCATGCAACCGACCATTCATTATTACGCCATGATTCGCATTCTAATTCATACCATGTTTCTCCGTCTGCTTGGGTAGTGTGCGACTCTTGTAAATCACCGACCGCGGTCCAGCAATTCCCATCTTTTATACCCACGTCTATCCATGTAATTTGGTCAATTTCGGCACTGTCCGGGTATGATGTCACCTTCATCTCAACCCCATCGATCATGACCTTTTCTTCTAGTTTACTACCATCGTAATCGTCATAGTTTCGGTAGTTGTTGTCGTAGACTAATTCCATGAAAATCGGCACCACCGTCATCAACGAAATTATAGTGCCAACCAGCAGTAATTTGAAACGACCATTGTTAGTACTGATCAGTTGTCTGTACCAACCACTGAACGATAACTTTGGCTGAACCCCGGCCATCACTCCATAGGGAGATGCTGCGACTCCACCAACGCCACCCGGAGTTGCAACCTGCCCGCTCAGCAATGGGGCGACTTGGCCTCCGGGTGAGGCAAAGGCACCGACCACCACACTCGGTGGTGGGGTTTGTACCTCCTGCTCTACCGGCCCATCACCGGATTCCTCTTCCATGGGGGTAATTCAGGCCGTAAGCATTTCATCATTTCCGCAACCGAAGGTCACTACATGTCGTTACGACGTTCAGTCTTAGGAGGGAAAGGTTGTGCCGAGTTCATCCCCTTACCGAAGGCCGTACCTGAATTTGAATCTTAGTGACCCTTCGTTTTATTGTCCTTCGGTGATATTTTCTAACCACTGGCGCAGGCGCCGACAGCCCTCGCGGATATTATCGATATTTGTGGCATAGGAAATTCGACAAAAGCCCTCTCCGCCCTGCATTAAACTGGCAGGCACGATTTGTACCTGTGCCTCTGCAAGGGCACGGCGAGCGAAGGTCTTGTCATCCATGCCGGTGGCGGTGATGTCGATGAGGATGAAGAATGCCCCCTCGGGTTTGTTGGCAGATAGTTGTGGTATGTTAGACAATTCCTCGAATATCACCTCGCGCCGCTCGGCGAAGGCATTGTGCATCGGCATACGCTCCTCATCATCGAACAGGGCGAAAGCCGCGGCCTTCATCAAAAAAGTCGGCACGTGAGTGGCAGCACTGGTCTGACACAGGTGCAAGGCACGCGCTGCATCCGGCGGCCCGGCACAGAATCCCAATCTCCACCCGGTCATCGCCCAAGACTTTGACCAACCCCCGATGGTGATGGTTCTCTCCCATCCTCCTTCGATGGTCGCGGGGGAGGTGTATGGATGGTCTGACCACACCATTGTTGCATAGATCATGTCATCGATTATCCACAGGTCGTGGCGTACCGCCAAATCAACCAAAGCCTTGGTTTCCTCTGGAGTATAGACTGCCCCGGTCGGGTTATTGGGTGAGTTAATGAAGATGAATTTCGTCTTCTTTGTGACTGCGGCTTCCAATGCTTCCATGTCTGGGTGAAACGATGGGCGATGGGTTGGAACGTGTACTGGTGTCATACCTACCAAGCGAATCTGCGCATCGTAGGTCGGCCAAGATGGGGCAATCAGCAACACCTCATCTCCCGGATTACCCAATCCAATCAGCGCATAGAGTAGGGCCTGCTTGCAGCCCGGTGTGACGACCACATCTTCCCAGCCGACCTCAATACCACATCTCTCGTCAAGAAAGCGTGCCACAGTTCTGCATAACTCTTCACTTCCACCAGGGCGGGTGTAAGAAGTCTCACCATCTCGTAGTGATTGAATGGCAACCTCCCTAATGCCCTCTGGGGTGATGAAGTCGGGCTGACCTATGGAAAAACGGATGACTCCTTCGGGAGGAGGGATGAGGAAGTCGGCAAATCCATTGCCAACATTATCCAAATATTGATTCATATCCGGCATCCGACCACCTTTACCCCAATGGGATAGCGTATGCTTGGGGCTACAGCCTTTCAATATGGCGGCTTACATTTCTCAACAAACCACTTTATGTAGGAAATGGAAAGATGGTTTTTAGTGGAGTTGAAAAGTCGGAACTTGGCTACTGCGACTTGTTATCTAGGAAGTCGCGTTGAAATATAACCTGTATGTGGGGCAATATAAGCACGGGTGACAGAGCGGCTATGTGCGGGACTGCAGATCCTGATACCCGAGTTCAAATCTCGGCCTGTGCTCTTATGATACTCTTGTAGTAGTGCACGTTAGGTACTGTATGCCCACAGGCTTGGCCGCGAACTTCCCTCGCTCGTATTGCTTGGTGACGTTTTCACTCAGTCCAGTTCGCTGACTCGGACTGTACTCCATCAATACGCTTGCAACAATACCAATGGATTACGCTTCTGAGATACGCCACAGTGAGCCGCCTGCTCCGAAATTAGCGAAGTATAGGTCACCGGTAGTCGGGTGAAATCTCAGGGGCAATGGGGTTCCGATATCCTTGGCAATGACTGTGGATTGTCCGCTCCATTCGCCATTGGAATCTTGAGTGAAATCGATTCTGATGATTTCGTGGCCTTGGGGGATCGCCGTATTCCACGAGCCATAGACGGTTACGTAAACCGTGTACTCACCACCGGGCAGTGACGAATTTTCCGGCCGGGTATCGATACCGTTGATACTACTGTGTGGAGTCCAGATCGCTATCGGGCCAATCGTTCCTTCGGGAACAGGATGGTCGGGGTCATCATCCGGCCAACCATAATCGGCACCAACCATCAGTAGGTTGACCTCTTCGGGGGGATGGTCACCATCCCAGTCTCGGCCATTATCGGTGAACACGTATCCCATTCCCTCAACCCAGGTGCCATCGTAAGAATTGCGTACCCCGCTGGCCACAACTCCATGTTCTCCCGACCAAGGGTCGACCCAGAGTAAGGCTGCATTGCGGGAATCATCCTCGTCACAGATGTTGCATGTGCTACCGCTGTGCCACAGCAGAGTACCATTGCCGCCATCCATTACTGCATTTGTTTGATGGTTGCCGCTGGGGATTCCCTCGACCAACACCTGTTTCTCTCCCATTGTCCATGAAAGTGGGTCATTACCTGAGATATTCCAGGCCGACAATTTTCCCTTTTCGGAAACAAAAAGTCGCCATTCTCCGGTGTCTGGGTCTTGCCAGGTCAAAGCACCGTGTGGTGAATCTAGGTTTTTGATTATCACATTCGGAATGAATGCGTCGGCACTATTGTAGAGAACTGCAAGCAATGTTCCCTCGTCGCGGTCGCAGATGAGTAGCGCCGAATCGGTAGCCCAATGCAAGCAGGTCGGCCCACCTAGGTCGGTCATTACTTCCTCCAGCACATATCCATCGATGAGTAGGTGTGGGTCGTGAACATCAGCATATGGCCAAATCTCCCGTGCGGCTATCAAACTGAAAATAATCAGAATCACTGGGCCGATTTCACGACCAATGTTTGCCATCTTTATACCTCAGAATGGGGATGCAAATTCATCACAGTTCTCGGCGATTCGCAGCAATTGGTTATACTTGGCTGTGCGGTCACTTCGAGCTGGCGCACCGGTCTTTATCTGGCCAGCTCGAGTACCCACTGCAAGGTCTGCGATGGTGGTATCCTCTGTCTCACCCGAGCGATGACTGATGACCGAGTTGAAACCGGCGGCATCAGCGATGGCCATGGTTTCAAAAGTTTCAGTGACAGTTCCGACCTGATTGAGTTTGACCAAAATTGCATTAGCAGCTTTGGCCTCGATGCCCATCGCCAAGCGTTCCGCTTGGGTGACGAATAGGTCGTCACCGACACATTGAACGCGATGGCCGTCATTCTTGGTGAAGTTCGCCCACGATGTCCAATCGTCTTCATCAAAGCCATCCTCGATGGAAAGAATCGGAAAATCATCGAGCCAGCCCGAGTAAATGTCAGCCAACTCCTCGCCTGAAATTGCTTGGCCGTCGATGTGGTATTTACCATCGCGATAGAATTCAGTGCTGGCGACATCGAGAGCGATGCCGATTTCTTCAGTGCTGTAGCCCGCTCCTTCGATGGCTTTGACCATGTAGCGCAGGCCATCTTCATTGCTAGGCAGGTTAGGGGCGAAACCACCCTCATCACCTAGGCCACCAAGTAAGCCATCGCGCTTTAGTTCACCTTTCAGCG
>Ga0302119_10001450_pt1 | contig 10651 bp, 8 predicted proteins | sample AG5_Tmax_MG_FD_203114 | JGI IMG/M metagenome (GOLD analysis project Ga0302119, IMG submission 203114) | Marine microbial communities from Western Arctic Ocean, Canada - AG5_Tmax | ecosystem: Environmental > Aquatic > Marine > Oceanic | place: Canada: Western Arctic Ocean | collected 2017-10-01
TGGTCCTCTCCCTGAAAAATGCCTGGCAGGAAGGCAAGTGAATGCAATATTATCTTTCTCAAATGATTCATTCCAATTCAATTCAATAATATTTTCTTCTTTAACTCCCCATTTTCTTAAGTGATTACCAACTCCATGAGGTACCACAAAAATATTTACATTATCTTTAATGCGTTTAATCGTTGAGTGGTCTAGATGGTCATAGTGATCATGTGAGATGACTACAACATCAATATTATTTAAAGAGTCTGGATTTATCGGAAGTATTTTATTATATCTTTTTAAGCTCGGAATTGGAACTGGTGCAGCATGACTTCCAAGCATTGGGTCTAATAAGATGATCTTCCCAGATAGGTTTATGATGAATGCGGAATGTCCCAGCCAAGCTATTTTGTAATCTTTTTCATTTATTTTACTAAATTGAGAGTAATTAATATTCTTGGGAATAATTTCACTCTTAGGTTTTCTATTTGTATCATTCCTAAAAAATTCCCATATTGAAACCTCACCTGTCATCATTGGGGTTTTCTCTAAACTTTCAAAGCCACCATCTCTGTAATTTGGAAAAGTCCCATAATATTTTATCTGTTTAGATGTAGGATTAGAACCAAATTGAGGAGCTAGATTCACAAAAGAAACCACTACTATTACCAAAGTAACTAAAGTATAGGAAGTGTAGAGAAAAAAAGACTTTATCATTTACAAACTAGAAAATTTTATAATATATCCAGAGGTCATTTTAGGAAAACTAGCTAACCTAATCAAACTAACTTAAGTTTTTTAGTATAATTAATCGACGCTCAATGCCCTCTAACCAATTCATAATAGAAAGAGCAATGTCAGGCTCATAACTTAATTGGAGAGTTATCGGGCTTAGTCGGGGTTTTTTGTTTCTAGACATTTAGGACTAGCTACGTTATTTGGATTATAATTAAAGCTCTCTTGAATTTGTTGATTAATAATAATCTAATCTTTTTAAGAAGTTTTTAATTCTACAATGAAGTTAGCCAATCAATCAAATCTTGTAAAAGATTTAATATTTCTACTGTTTTTCGATAATTCTTTTACATCCTGTTCTTAGGTATTGATAAAGCATTACGGGATATAAATCTAAATATTATGAGAATGAATTGCCATTTTGGCAGTGAGGGGCGTCAGTGTGTCGTTTAATATTTAATAATTGTCATAGAACATAAACTGGCATAGTAATTGAAACATATATGTTGAGTTATTATCATGGAAAATCAACAAATAAATACAAATCCTGAAACGGGTATTAATCCGCTTGAGAAGTATGGTATTAATCTTACCGAACTTTCTAAAGAGGGTAAAATAGATCCAGTTATTGGATGTGAAGATGAAATTCGTAGAATCGTCCAAATTCTATCACGTCGTAAAAAGAATAATCCAGTATTGATTGGTGAACCTGGTACAGGTAAAACTACTGTAGTAGAAGGGCTTGCCAAACGAATAGTAGATGGTGATGTTCCCGAAAATATTAAGGGAAAACAAATAATCACAATGGACTTATCTGCTATGGTAGCTGGTGCTATGTATAAGGGACAGTTTGAAGAACGACTAAAGAATTTTATAGATGCTGTCAAAGAACAAAACGGTGATATTATTGTATTCATTGATGAGATACATATGATAGTTGGCGCAGGAGGTCAAGGACAAATGGATGTCGCTAACATCATTAAACCCGAATTGGCACATGGAACATTAAAGGTTGTAGGAGCTACCACTCTCAACGAATATCAGAAGTATGTGGAACCAGATGCCGCACTTGAAAGAAGGTTTCAACAAGTTTATATAGCAGAACCAAATGTAGAAGATACCATTACAATTCTACGTGGAATTAAGGATAAGTATGAAGTCCATCACGGACTGAATATTAGGGATTCTGCACTTATTTCTGCAGCTGCATTATCAGATAGATATATATCCGATAGATTTCTGCCCGATAAAGCCGTGGATTTGATAGATGAAGCAGCCTCTAAACTGCGCATGGAAATGAATTCTGCACCTGAGCTTATTGATAACCTTAAACGAAAACTGATACAGTTAGAAGTTGAAAGAGAAGCACTTAAAAAGGAAAAAGATACTAAATCAAAGGAAAGATTGTCCGAGTGTAAAAAGGAAATTAAGGACACCAAGGATCAACTTGGTGTGAATATGGAGGTATGGGAAAAGGAAAAGAAAGCTGTAAGTAACATATCCAAAATTAAAGAAGAGCTTGAGGACGCTAAGTTTCAAATGGAGGCTCATCAAAGAGATGGAAACTATGCAGAAGCTTCTAAATACCAATACGATACAATACCTAAACTCGAAAAGAAAATAGAAGAATATTCTAAGACGTTAGAAAATTCTCGGTTTATTAAACTTGAAGTAACTACCGAAGATGTAGCAGAAGTAGTGTCCAAATGGACTGGGATACCTGTAAATAAAATGTTAGAGGGTGAGAAAGAAAAACTTTTACAGTTAGAAGATCATTTAAGAAAAAGAGTTATAGGACAGGAAGAAGGATTGAAGAAAACCTCTGATGTTATTCGTATGTCCAAGATGGGTCTTACGGATATTGATAAACCGCTTGGTTCATTCTTGTTTTTAGGAAATACTGGAGTTGGTAAAACCGAACTTGGTAAAACATTAGCAGAGGCATTATTTGATGATGAGAAGGCACTTGTTCGTGTTGATATGAGTGAGTTGATGGAACAACATTCAGTTGCCAAACTGATTGGTTCACCACCTGGATATGTTGGATATGATGAAGGTGGATATTTAACAGAGAAAATTAGACGTAGGCCATATTCAGTTATTCTTTTTGATGAGATAGAGAAAGCCCACCCAAGTATATTAAACATTCTGTTACAGGTTTTGGATGATGGTAGATTAACTGATTCAAAAGGCAGGACAGTTAATTTTAAAAACACAATTATTGTAATGACGACCAATCTAACTGAATCTGAACTCAATATATATTTAAAACCAGAGTTGAGAAACAGAATAGACGAGATCGTTAAATTCAACGATTTGAACGAAGATGTAATTGAGAAGATTGTGGATTTGCACATTCGCGGAATGATACAAAACATTGAGAAACAAGGTATTACATGTCATGTTGATGGCAGTGTTCGTAATTATTTAATAAAGAACGGATATCAACCTGAATATGGCGCAAGACCCATAAACAGATTAATTCGTCGAGATATACTTTCGGAAGTGTCCAAGTACATGTTAGAGAATCCTGAAGTGGAATCTATAAATATAGGACACGATAATGGAGTAATTGTGAGTGGGTAAAATTGTGATATACGACCCCAGCAGGTTTTTTGTTTATAGACATTTAGGACTACTACTTTGTAATATTGCTATTATGAAGCGATTTATTCCATTATTTCTACTATTTCTTGGGTTGATTTGGGGGCAAAGCAATAAACCTTTATCTGTAAACAGCCTTTCATGGCTAACTGGTGCTTGGGAGGGTCCAATCGGAGAAAATATATTAGAAGAAGTATGGTTACCGCCTCGCGCGAATACTATAGTTGCATTGGTTCGTTCAACAAGTGAATCTGGTGCCAATTTTGTAGAAATAATTCATATAGAAGAAGTAAATGCTACGCTTGAACTGCAACTCCAACTTTTTGACAATTCATTATTGCCAATTAATCCACAGCCTCATCGTTTTGAATTAACAAAAATTGAAGAAAATTATATATCCTTTAAAGGGGTTACTTCAGGCGCACATAAAACTCTGAGTTACGAACGACCTGAAAAAAATGTTTTCTATATTCGTTTTAATCCACACGATAGTGATGAAGTTGAAATTCGATTGACACCTCAGTAACGTCGGTTTTTGTTTCTAGACATTTAGGACTACTACTTTGTAATATTGCTATTATGAAGCGATTACTAATCATACTTCCCCTTTTATTCTGGATTGACTGTGATGATGACTCTGCCACCATAGAAAATTGTGGAATTAACACACAATATGTTATTACTTATGATGAGCCAGTTAATACAGCAGGTTATGATATTATACATGCAGAAAATTGTACCTATGTCATTTCTGGAAAAAACTCGAATAAAGCGTGGCTAATGAAAGTGGATGAATTGGGTAATGAATTGTGGAACCAAGTATATAGCGATTTATCGGGTCTGAGTAGGGGAAATGCCGTAAACCATACATCTGATGGTGGATTGATCATTGGAGGCGGTGAATATGTTTTCAAAACAGATCCAAATGGTGAAATAGAATGGGATTATAAACTACCATATTCTAATAGGCACTATGTAGAAGACGTGATTGAAACGGTTGCAGGTGATTATATTGTCGTGGGAGGTGTAGGTGGAGATCCTGGGACGGGAGGGCATAACCAGAAAGGACAAGCCTATATCCTTCGCATGTCAGAAGGAGGCGACATCCAATGGGTGAAGCGGTATGGGATTGCAAATTCTCCTATGGATAATTTTTGGGGAGTTGTTCAAGCAGATGATGGTGGATTTGTATTGGCAGGCAATAAACTGCATGATCGTAATTTTGAATTTTATGATCATTTCTGGGTTGTGAAAACAGATGCTAGTGGAAATATAGAATGGTCGCATGAATTGGGTGGTAATTACTGGGACGAAGCCCAGGATATTGTAAAACTTTCTGATGATAGTTATGTGATTGCTGGTAAAAAATCATTATCGCAATCAAACCTGGACCTCTGGATAATGCGTATTTCAGCTTCCGGTACTATTCTATGGCAGTCAAACCACGGAAATAACAATTATGATGTGGGTATGTCACTGACAGTTACAGAAAATGAAGATGTTGTAGTGGCTGCAGGCTATACCCGTAGCAGCTCAGGATCTCCTTTTAAATACAGAGTTTGGGGCGTGGATGTAAATAGTGGCCAAATTTTATGGAATAAGAAACATGGCGGGAACCAGGATGACAAGGCTTATGGGGTAGTTGAAGCTTACGATGGTGGATTTATAGTTATCGGTTCTACGGATTCTTTTGGTGAAGGGTATACCAAACTCTGGTTCGTAAAAACAGATTCTGAAGGAAATACTGTACCATACGGTGAGTAAATCCATTTTTTCAAACAAAATGAAACGATTTCTACCATTATTAATCCTCACTGGATTTTTTAACTAAAGTAAAGCCCTAGAGGGGATTAAGAATGGGGGTGGGGAGTAATAATAAAAGAGGCACACACATTGTTACGCCATTTTTTGTAGATTTGTATATGGTTAGGTATTTCACACTACTACCATTATTTTTTGGGTTGGTTTTTTGGAGTTGTGAAGATAATGGTAAATGTATAGATGAATCGAAAATATCCAATGATTCTTGTTATGAAATCTATGCTCCAGTTTGTGGTTGTGATGGACAAAGTTATTCAAATGATTGCTATGCTGAAAATGCAGGTATCACAGAATGGACTGAAGGCGAGTGTGAATAAAAAACCAGAATTACATCAAGCCTCACATTCGTGGGGGTTTTTTTATTTGTGAGATGATGGGTAGATTTAAATTGTATATTATCAAATAATTTTTAATAATAGGTAAAGGAAAAAATGAAAGAGTCGTTAGAAGAGAAGAGAATAGAATAGCATTGGGAGTTGCGTTTGGAGTAGTCTTTGGAATAATCTTCGGAGCAGTTATCGATAATGTAGGACTAGGTATAGCATTAGGTGCAGCTTTGGGTTCTACAATGCAAAAAGAAGATTCTTCAAGCGAAGAAGAAGAAATCAAAACAAGATAAAAATCAAAAAATAAATAGGATAAGAAACGATGGTTAAAATTAGACAATTTAGAAAGGAAGCGCCCATGTCGAAGTTCATTGAACGCATGATTCGCGCAGCGAAATTAGATGTCAACCTTTATGAAGAGGTTGAGGCTGATAAGACAGCCATGAAACAAGCAATGGGAGTTGTGGTTTTGTCTTCCCTTGCGGCCGGTATCGGTAGCATGTCTATGGGGGGTGGAAATTTGGTTTTGGGAACTGTCGCAGCGTTGGTGGGATGGTATATTTGGGCGTATCTCACTTATTTTATCGGTACTAAGTTTCTTCCCGAAGCACAAACAAAGGCTGATCACGGGGAACTGTTAAGAACGATCGGATTTTCCTCTGCGCCAGGTCTAATAAGAGTTTTAGGTGTCATTCCGATGTTCACTCAATTGGTTTTCATGGTGGCTGCAATTTGGATGCTGATCGCTATGGTCATTGCTGTGCGGCAGGCGCTTGACTACAAAAGCACTCCTCGGGCGATTGGTGTATGCATTATCGGATGGATTTTTCAAGCCATCCTTTTAGTGTTCTTATTTTCGTTTGTTAAGGGTGGAGTATAAACGGAGAAAGAGTTGTATGGACTGCAAAAGGTGCTGGGAAAACGATATATTGGATAGGAAAAGGGATGTATAAAGTGTCAGAAAATTGTTGATGAAATTCTACCGCAGTAGTTAAAGACAATATTTAGATTTAAAAAAAATTATTATACATCAAACAGGTAACTATATTTAAGAATAATTGATGCAATATTGTATTTAATGGGTATTCCATCATAATCTTGCGTTTGGTTATATACCAGGTATAAACCTGCAGCTGCAGATTGTTGCCAAATAAATCTCCAATTCATTGACCATTCATCTGATTGGTTATTGTATTGGATTAGTGATTGAATATATAGTTTTGGTGTAAAGGAGTAGGTTAATCTAGTTTTGATTAAGTGAGTGATAAATTTTCCGTCAGGCAAACTAACATTATTGTATTTTGAGATAAGTGCAGATGTAAAACGATTCCCAAATCTATATCCAATAGTTAAATCAATATTGCGTCGATTGCCACCGAAAAAACCACCAATTTTGTTTACCATTATTAAATTGAATGGTTTTGTCAAATTAGTGTTAGTACGGATATGTAATTCTTTATGTTCATAACGTCCTGAAGGTACCAAAACTCCATTCGCAATTTCAAATGTATCGATTACCCCTTCGTTTAAAAAGTTTATAGCTGTATCAATACGGTACCCATTTCTGAATTCCCAATGATTGTCAACATGTAAACGTGCAGTTTCCAAGAACCCATCAATTTTCCAATATCCCCAATAAGTGATATGAGGACGAATTTCAAGAAGACCAAAAGTATCTTTTGGTCTGGTCCGGTTCAATATTCTGAATAATATTTTTCTATAACCTTGTCTTTTGACATAACCTATTTCAGGATTAAAATTTACACCTACTTCAGTGAATCGAAGCTGAGTCGTCAATCTTTTTGTGTTCCTATTTGCTTCTAGCAAATAGGAATATGTACCCACATCACTATTTTGAATATTTTTGTCCGGGTCTGATTTTGCAGCAAACCCAATTAATTGAATATTCTCTCCGATTCCTAATGATGCATCTATGGAATAACTGCTATTTGAATTTTTATCAGTTCCTAATCCAGTACGATTAGTCATCATAAAACCATATGATGTTCGATTTGGCCGTTCTTTTTTCAAGCGCAAAACAGAAAAATTATCCCCATCTGTTATATTGTTTACTGCTTGTGTTTGCATATTTAATGCCCCTATTCTGAATCTGCCTGCTGTTCCAGTTAGTCTTGCACCACCCAAGATAGGTAAGGGCTCGCCATTTGGACCGACACCAATTCTACGACTAAAAAACATTTCTATATCTGGTCCACTGAACGTGTTTTCACCAACTGAAAAAAGGCCAGCATTTTCTAAAAAGAATCCCCTTTTTTCCGGAAAAAACAGGCTAAAACGATCCAAATTAATTTGCTGTTCATCTGCCTCTACTTGTGCGAAGTCAGTGTTGTACGTTAAATCTAAAATTAACCCTGATGTAACGCTGAGTTTTGCATCTAATCCAAAATCGCTTGTTGTTGATGTATTATTAGTTTCTGAATCTTCATTTATTTTTGATCCTAATCCGTAAGGCATAATTTTTATTTTGCGAACATTGGGTACCTGAAGGCCAGTAATCATACCTGCATTCAACAGACGATTTAGACTATACTGTCTTGGTATTGGCGCCCAGAATACTTGCTCTTGTTTATGAGCAATCACTCTTTGAAAATTTATACCCCAGCTTTGTTCACTTTCTTTTGGATAGCTTAGAGTTTTAAACGGGATTGAGAACTCAGCACTCCACCCATAATCACCTATATTTGTTTTTACTTCCCAAACAGCATCCCAGTTAATATTAAATGCATCACCTGTTCCTACTGATTGACGCCTAGTGTTTATTGACATTCCTTCTCCACCTTTACTAACTTGAGCATCATATTCTAACCCTCCAGCATTTGTACCAAATACATAACCATTCTGTTGATCTTGGAAGGTATCTAGTATAAACATGAAACTATCAGTATTTATTAATGGAGCATCCCGTCGCGTATCAGTAATAATGATTTTTTCAGGATTATCATCGTAACATACTGCAGCGATATATAGTATATCATTAGAAAACATCACCTTAACTACAGTCTTTTCCGTGACTGCTTCGCCCTCGTTTGGCGATTTTTGAGTAAAGTTGTTTATCTCTATTAATGATTCCCAGGCAGGATCATTAATTACAATACCATCAATAACTGGTATTGTTGTTGCCATGTTAGCTGTGGTTACATAATTGGAGTTATATGGAAAACATATATTTTGGAATACTAAAATAATAACACATTGGATCCTGGTATTCATTATTTAAATAAGTACGACCATATTTGAAACTCTAAAATTGAATAATATTGATGTATCAACAATATCAAGACTTATCTAATACTTGAAGTGTTTTATTTTTTCTCCTTCATCGCCAATTTTTGTCATCGCTTCTATCCCCATATCAATATGTAGATCAACATATTTTCTTGTAACAACTTTATCTTTTTCTTCAGTTTTTATTCCTTCTGGTATCATAGGGGTGTCACTTACTAACAGCAAAGCCCCTCTATTAATTTCATTCGCGAAGCCAGTTATAAAGATTGTAGCTGTTTCCATATCTATTCCCATAACTCGCACCTTTCGAAGATATTTTTTAAAATCTTCATCATGTTCCCATACTCTTCTATTTGTTGAATAGACAACGCCCGTTCGATATTCAATATTTCGATCAACTAAAATTTCAGATACATATTTATGTATTTTAAACGAAGGCATTGCTGGTACTTCTTTAGGAAAATAATCATCGCTTGTTCCTTCACCACGAATAGCAGCCGTGGGTAGAATAAAATGACCAATTTCTGTATTTTTTTTCAATCCGCCACATTTACCTAAAAACAATACTCCTTTAGGTTTAATACATGATAATAAATCCATAATTGTAGCAGCATTAGCACTACCAATTCCAAAATTTATTACACTAAGTCCATCAGAATTGATTGCTGACGTCATTGGTCCACCAATACCATTTACCTTTGTATCAAATTTTTCTGAAAATTTGTCAACATAATTCTGAAAATTTGTCAATAAAATCCATTTGCCATATTCTTTTGGATTCGTACCAGTGTATCTTCTTAACCAATCATATGCTATAGTATCTTTTTTATTCATTACTAGGGATCTTATTACCATTTCTATCTAGAAGAATTGGTTTACCGAAACCAAGAGAATTCATACGACTTAACTGAGAATTTGCATCACCAACAACTAGATATATCATTTCATTAGGACGAATATATTTTTTTGCTAAAGCATTGTGATCTTTTATTGTCATATTTTGAGTTATGTCTTCTTGTTTTTTTATATAATCAAATGGGAGATCATATCTAGCAATATCAGATATCATTCCTCGTAGAGCACCTAGAGTTTCAAATCGACGAGCATTTGATTTTAATGTCACATTTTTTGTAAATGTTAAATCTTCTTCATTGATTGGTTTAAGATAGTCATTCATAAGATCTTTAAAAATATTTACTGATTCTTCTGTAGTGTTTGATCTAACAGCGGATGAAGCCGTGAATGTACCTGGAAATTTTGTTCCCCTAAATCCGGTACGTGCTCCATATGTATATCCTTTTTCTTCACGCAAAGTTAAATTAACATCCCCACTAAAATTACCACCAAGTTTCATATTCATTATTGTGGCAGCAAAATAATCAGGATCTGTCCTAGCTAAGCTTAGATAACCAATTCGTATTTCAGACTGCTTTGCATTTGGGACATCAACAAAATAAACTTTAGCATTCTTGTTAGGTTCAGGAATTTCAAAATCAGGCATTTCTACATCTTTTACTTCCCATCGTTTTGCTAAATGTTCAAATGCATTTACTGCTTCACTTTTACTAATATCACCGACAATACTCACGGTTGCTAAATGAGCAGAAAAATTAGTTTTAACATATTCTTTTAAATCATTTAATTCAATTTTTTCTACAGATTCAACTGTTCCTAAAGTTGAATTAGAAAGTATATGATCCCCATAATTCAGTTTATCATAAACATTTGATGCAATAGATGATGGAATAGCTGAACTTCGTTTGATATTTTCAGATGTTTCCCGTTTGATCCGTTCAAATTCTTTAGAATCCCATCGAGGTTCAAATAATATTTCTTTAACTATTTCAAGGGTTGGGACAAAATTCCTTTTAAGAGTATTAACTTCTATATGTATCGCTTGCGTACTAGTATAGGTAAAAATTGATGAACCCAGATCA
>Ga0302119_10001453_pt1 | contig 10643 bp, 10 predicted proteins | sample AG5_Tmax_MG_FD_203114 | JGI IMG/M metagenome (GOLD analysis project Ga0302119, IMG submission 203114) | Marine microbial communities from Western Arctic Ocean, Canada - AG5_Tmax | ecosystem: Environmental > Aquatic > Marine > Oceanic | place: Canada: Western Arctic Ocean | collected 2017-10-01
CGTTGCTTGTGTTGTCAAAATCCCAGTATGCCGCCAAATTAGTTGACATATTGGTCGCAATATCAAATGACTTCCCCTGAATATAAAGAGTTTGAATCTGGGCCAGACTTAAAACGGTTCTCCAAATAGCTACTTCATCCATGCACCCTGCATAATTTTCCGATTCTACAGGGCCTGTGTCTATATCCGTTCCCAAATTCCATAATTCGCCTGCAGCGGTAGATTTAAACCAGCTATTATCTGGATTATCTGTTCCCAGTAAAACTCCATTTAAATACATAGTCCCAACTTCGGATGCTGGGGTTGCAGCTGACCGAGTGTAAACCACATGATGCCAGCTATCAGCGCTCAGCGCTGTTTCAAAATCTGTCTCATCAGGTGTATGCCAAATCCGTAAGAATCCGCTGGCTTTTAATAATCCAATAACAATTCCACGTTCATTATTGCAGTCATCACCTTCACTACAATTGTTAGCTGCAATGATAACTCCATAATTATCATCCATATTATCATAATCAGGTTTTACCCAAAATGAAATGGAAAAGTCTGCCTGCGCGCCTCCATCTGTATATATGATTTTATTAAAATGACCCTCTAATTTATCGGTATGATTCTCCCTCCCAAGGTTACATGCAGCTAAAGATGAATGCCCTTCTACACTTTCGTTACAACTTAATTGCATCTGTAATTTTTCATTAATTGCATCTATATTAACTATATCATTATCTCCATCAAAAAAAAGTGCATATTCTGTAGAACTTGCTAACGTATGTTTTATTTTTCTTACTCCATCAGCAACAGATCCTGTGCTGGTAATTACATTGGTTCTATCAGCTCCATTAAATTTATCTGCGCTGGATTCACCAAGCACTGAAATACTCCCATTGCTTAAGGTGTATGTTTTTGTTCCGGCAGCAATACCTGCGAAACGATTAGTTGCTGCGATTTCAATTCCAGAATAAGCTAACCAGTAGGATTGTTTTCCAGCCATTACATCCCCTTGAACATTCAATAAATCGGTTACACGATTACCCATAAAACTTACTGCAAGGCTAATCGCCACTAACACGCCTAGAGCAAATAAACCAATAAATACGCCTTCCTGTACTTTGTTCCTATTAACCATTACAAATCCAACTGGTTGTTATCAATTGTTGCATAAGTCGTGTATTTGTAAAAGCTTTCTCCTCTAAGCAAATAAAAAGTCAGCTCTACTCCATGTACATCAGCAGCATCTGGAGAGCCCCCGAGGTCGCTGTTGTTTTTATCTTTATATGTAAACTTGCTGATATAATTAACTGCGTTTATTGTTGTATCTTTAACTACCCTTTGGATCAAAAGGCCAGAAGTTCCGGCATCTTTACTGCATTTTATTGTTCGGGTTCCATTATCAATGACATACTCATACACACTGCCATTAAAAGAGCTGGTGAATCTCAAATTATTTGCACTAAGGTTTCCATTAGAAAAGGAAGATACTCCATTAATATCTTTAATAAATTTTCGTTGTGCATAATTGGCTTCCATATTTGCTAGAACAGCCATATTGGTAAAAGCCACATTCATTAAAGATCCTCTTACAATTATAGATATTCCTGGAACCAAAATGGAAACCAACACCATTGCGGCAATCATTTCAATCATAGTAAACCCACTAGAATTGAATCGTTTTTTTATTATTTCTCTAATTCCCATATGGCGCTGATGTTAAAGTATATCCCTGTGATGCTTTTGAAGATTTAATCGCATTTAACTCCGTAGAGTCTGTAGAGCCTGGGAGTCCAATTTTAACAGTAATTTGTTTATAATCTGTAGGTGTTGCTGAATCATCAAAAGTATATGGCACCCCACTTGTGTTTAAAGAAACATATTTCACATAAATGCGCCCTCCAATCCCAGTAAAATTATCACTTCCAGCATCTAGACCTGTATAATCACTATCTATAAAACTAAGCGTGTGAAAATCATCTACATCATTATTACCCGACCATGTAGTTTCTCCTTCTCGGGCTAATGTTGCTGACCAACTAGCGGAGGCATTGGTCCAGGTTGCTCCCGTTTTGCTTCCGTGAGCCATACTAGCGCTATGGTCATATATGATATCTCCAGACCCACGATTCATGCGTAAATACAGTTTGAGATTGCTGTCGTTGAATGGGTTGGATATGCTAATTTGATAATTAGTCAAAATTTCATCGGCCGTTCGAACATCATTCCACAATCTTACTTCATCAACCATTCCACTAAATGTTGCCCCAGTTGCTGCTAATCTACCAATTTGCACATTATCAGCATTGACAGCTGTACCAGTGGTAATAGCAATATGATACCAGCGATCTGCAGACCCAATAGTTGTTACGCCTTGTACACCATTTACATAAAAAGTTGGGTCGTCGATATTTGACTGCAACGTCCCATTATTAATACGAATATATTTGCTATTATTTAATCCAATAATATTAACAATTCCTGCGCCTACATCATCTGCTTCTAGCCAAAACGAAATTGTTTGAATGCCATTAAATACAATACCAATATCCACATAGTCACCCCCATCAAAAACAAGAGCATAGTCTCCGGCCTCATTTCCCTTTGCATCAAAACTGTTAGACATCACTCTTTCCATTATTGCATGGTTCAAGTTGCTTGCTCTTGTCATAGCAACAGCTCGAACGGCAACTCTGCTAATACTGCTAAATGCGCGTGTTAGCTCAATAAATCCAATAGCAAGCACGACTGTTGCTACTAGAACCTCTACAATTGCAAATCCGCTATAGTGTTTTGATTTAATTATGCGCATATATATATCCTGTAGGGGTAACAATGGTAATCGTGCGTTCATCTGTATTGATAGTAATTGTTTTCGTTGTTGTTGGTTCTCCTAATATATTGAACTCCAGATCGGTTCCTACGTCCGATGCGGTAAAATCAACGAAGCTTGGCATAGTGAATACATTACTATTTTCATTGGGTATGGTAAGTGGACTTTTGGCAGCTTTATATTTGAACGTATATGAATTTGCATCTGTATCTATACTAAGATAAAAATTTTCATTCGCTTCCATACAATAATCGCGTGCCCAGCGTAGATTATTCACCATCTGTAAAATTTGTTCATTCACCTTTAGCCACTCGTTATATTTCCCGTATCCTCTAATAACAGAAGAAGCCAATATGGATGCAATCACCATCGTGGCAAGTAGCTCAATAAATGTGAATCCTTTTGAAAGTTTTTTTACCATAAAAAAAAACGCCGAAGAATTTCGGCGTTTTTCAGATCACTTAGTATTAAAAGTATTAATTTGGTTCATATAGCGTAGTTAAATCTGGAAGTGGATCATCTCCGACATCAGTAATTGATCCATCAGCTGCGATAACTCCATCAAAATCCAAGCTAAGCTCCATATTCTTCCACGCGCCCATCACATATCCATCAAGATCACGACCTCTTGAATTCCCATTAGGGCTTGTTCTCGGTGCATAATAAATCCAGTATATATCTTCTAAACTGGTAGAGGTTCCACCTGGCGGCGTGCGCTCAAAACCAGCACCGGCTGACCAACTTACAACGTTTGCTGGCTTACCGTGCGGATGATACATGAAAAGAGCAGCGGTTGTATTCTCATTAGCCGCAGCAATGTCATTAGTAGCATTTGAATATTTATCTACAAAAACAAATGAGCTCCATTGATCTGGATCATAATCTCCAACCCAAGTTTTTAGATAATAATCTTCTGCTATCATATCTGCATTTGAAGGACAACCTACACAGGCTGCTGCTGGATCTGGGAATGTTTCTAAATAATCACCTGTCATTGCAGCTTTCGTTGCTTGTGCTGTTACTTCGTTTTTTATTAGTCCATACATATTACGAACATTAGATTCATACGCTCCTGATGTCATAGTAGTAAGTCTTGGCACAATTACTGCAGCAAGAATCCCTAAAATTACCATTACAGCAATTAATTCAATCAATGTAAAACCTGATTGTAACGTTCTCTTTTTCATATTAAACCCCTTGTTATTGGTTTATAATTCTATTATTTAATATAATTTTGGAAAATATATTGCAATGAGCTAGTACTCCGCAAGTAAATTATTATTTAAGTGAATTTATATCATTACATCATATTTGTCATGTTTTCGATCATTGGAAGAAAAACCGCTAATACAAATATTAAAACAAACCCTGTAATTACCAGTGTTAATACAGGTTCCATCGCTCCCATAACCCCTTCCATTTTGTCTTCCATATCGGATGTAAAATACTGCGCCACCCCTGCTAGCATTTCGCTTAAAGCGCCTGTTTTTTCTCCAATGCTAATCAAACTTATAGCCATGGCAGGCATATAATCACTTTGCAAAGCAACGCTCAACTGCGTTCCTTGTAATATATCTTTTTTGGCCTTAACAAGGGCTTTTTCAAACACTTTATTATCAACCGTTTCTCCTGCAATTGATAATGCATCTACCACCTGGACACCGCTGGAAACAAGAACATTCAACATCTGGGCAAACCGAGCGGTAACGCCTGATCTTACCATAGAGCCAAACTTTGGAAGATTTAGCTTAAGCAAATCTAAATTGTATGCCCCATCTGGAGTTTTAACATAATATTTTATTAATGTTATCAAAACTGCCATAGCTACAAAGAATATTAATCCATATTGACTGGCAAAATCGCTGACGCCTAACATAATTCTTGTTGGCAGTGGAAGTTCACCCATCCCGCTAAATAGCGTCTTGGCCATTTTAGGCAGTACAAATGCAACCTGCACATATCCAGCAATAAATAATGCTCCAACAACAAACATTGGGTAGCGCATGGCTTTTTTTACTTGTGCTCTTTGCTCCATATCTCTTTCCGTAAAATCTCGTATCTGTGCCAGTATTTGAGGAAGAGTACCGCTTGCTTCACCTGCCGCTACCATCTTTACATAAAAATTACTGAATACTTTGCTTTGCTCTTCTAAGGCTGCAGATAATTGTGCGCCTTGTGTAACTCTAGTTTTTAAAGTTGATACCACTTTTTTTAGATTATCTGTAACGGCAGCTTCTTCCAAAGCATTTAATGCATCTAACATGGGAATACCTGTATTTAGTAGCATTTCCAACTGTCGGGTAAACATACTTAAATCCTTTGGTACTAATGCTTTGGCTTTAACCTCTCTTCCCAAGAGCTGATTAATATCCATATCAAGGCTCAAGTTTAGACCAGGTTTTTTGGCTGAAATTAGACGCTCACCGTTTCTATCAATAATTTTATATAGTTCCCCCATTGATTTAGCGGAAATACTACGTTCTGTCATCGTTCCACTACTATCAACTAATTTGCAGGCGAAGTTCGGCATTACAGCACTCGATTTATTTCCTCAACTGAAGTCTGTCCCTTTTTTATAGAGGCGAGGGCGGCTTGTTGCAGTGTTTTCATTTTGTTTCGCGCAGCAATACGATTTACTTCTTCCGCTGAAGCTGTATTTTTTACTGCTTCATTTATTTCTTCATTTGGTATAAGCAGCTCATAAATACCAGCACGTCCTTTATAGCCATCCTTTCCACAGGTCTTACATCCTTTTGAATTGGCATGGTAAATAAAACCATCAAGTTTCTCTACTCCTAATGATTTTAGATCTTTTTCTGTTGGTTTATATTTTACTTTGCATTTGTAACATAGTGTGCGAATCAGCCTTTGAGCTAAAATAGCTCTAATAGTTGTTGTGAGCAAAAAAGGGTCGCAACCCATATCTACCAAGCGAGTATAGGAAGCAGCTGCGCTATTGGTATGTAATGTGCTAAACACAAGGTGTCCTGTGAGCGCAGCTCTTATAGCCAAATCTGCTGTTTCCCTGTCACGCATTTCCCCTACCATTATTACATCCGGGTCTTGTCGCATCATTGAACGTAGCGCTGCCGCAAATGTCATCCCAGCGCGTTCATTTACGTGTCCTTGAATAATCCCTTCTAGTTGTCGCTCTACAGGATCCTCAATGGTGATAATATGTTCTTCCACTGTATTAATTCTTGTAAGTGTTGCGTATAGCGTTGTTGACTTACCGCTACCCGTTGGCCCGGTAACTAATACAATTCCATTTCCACTACTATATGCTTTTTTCCAAAGTGAAATAGTGTCTGGTTCAAAGCCCATTTTATCCAAGCTTACAAGTCCTTTCGATTGATCTAGAACGCGCATAACAACCTTTTCACCATATGGCGTTGGGTAGGTAGAAACACGAACATCAACCGGCTTCCCTTGTTCAACCTCGGTTTTGAATCTTCCATCCTGCGGTTTTCTAGATTCCGCAATATCAATTCCTGCCATAACTTTAAAACGTGATACAAGTCCTGGTGTTCGACTGGGGGGCATCGTAGAAAACTTAGATAATACACCATCAATACGTAATCGTACACGCAACCTTCTTTCTCCAGGCTCAATATGAATATCACTTGCTCCCCCACGGACAGCCTCTAAAAGGATATTGTCTGCAACCTGGATGTTTTCTTCATCAGAAACAGCTTCCTCAACCGCTGCTTCATCTCCATAGCCTGTTTCATCGCTATATCCAGATGTAGATACATAGCTTCTATCAATAGCTAATTCAATATTTTTTTCCTTTGCCAATACCATCTGAATTCGTTTGTTTGTCATTTTCCGTATCTCATCTACTGCGGCAATATTTAGAGGCTCCGCAGTTGCCACTGTTAAGGTGTCTTCAATAACAAATAGTGGAATTACTTTCAGTCTTCTTGCGCGATCTTTAGGAATAAACTCTAATGCTTCACTATCAATATTGAAATTGGACATTCGTATCACCGGCATATATAGCTGTATCCCAAGAACCTCCATAACTTGGCGCTCGGTTAATAACCCAAGCTCAATGCAGGCTGCGCCAAAATGACATCTGTTTTCATTCTTAAACGTAACTGCTTCTTCCACCTGTTCGGGTGTTAGCAAATTTTCTGTGATCATTATTTGTCCAAGGCTACGATTCATTACAGTACCTCATTGAATAAAATTCGTTATGCAACCGCTGATTCATCTCCAGCTTGTGGAGCCAATAACGTAATAATTTCCTGCGTTAGTTGATCGGCAACAATTGGTTTTCTTAAAAATAAATCACATAGCGCTCTTTCAGATTTCAATACATCTTCCTGACTATCATTCGACGAAACAAATACAACAGGAATGTGTTGATAGCGATCATCACCCTTCAATAGTCGGCACACCTGAAACCCATTCAAATTAGGCAGCTCTGTATCTAAAATTACCACTCCTGGTTTTGCTTCTTTCGCCATGCGATACCCTTCTATTCCATCCCCAGTAGAGACTACTTCTATACCAATACTTTTGAAGTAATTGCTCACCGTTTGAATAAAGGTGGCATCCTGATCAATGATTAATATGCGGTTACTACTCATTTCTGAAAATAAATTACGATTTTATAATAGTGGGCGTGATAAAAATTAAGAGTTCATTTTGTGACTTTGCTTTTCCATCTGACTTAAAGAATCTTCCGAAAAAAGGAAGATCGCCAAGATAAGGAAGTTTTTCAATTGTGGAGTCGTCCTGGTCAAATATAAGACCTCCAATCATTAATGTTTCTCCATTTCTTACCATAACATTTGTGTCTGTAGATCTACTAGATACAATAGGTCTCCTTTCTGCTCCAACATATCCAGTAATTGCCTGAACAGAGGCCTGAATGCTCATAGTAATTAAATCATTTTCATTAATTCGAGGCAACACTCTCAGATTTACATTTACATTTTGATCCTGATATGTATAAGGTTGGGATCCAAACATGCTTCCCTCGGCCTGAGGAACCAAGACTGGAATCGTAGTCCCTACTGTAATTGTGGCAGGGGAATTATTAAAAGTGGTTATTTGAGGCTCTTGAAGAAGTCTGGTTTCTGCATCACTAGCTAATACCTGCAAAAGGGCAGAAACAGTTGAAGGCGCTAACGTGGCCAGGCTGACTTTTTGTCCTGAATTATTAATCAATTGCCCCAGACCCAATGCCAAACTAGTGTCCACCCGCACAGCCCAATTAATACCAAGTGTTTCATCTTTCTTTAGTGTGGTTTCAATAAACTTTACTGAGATATTAATCTGTGGATTTACCTTATCCAAGGTACGTATAATCTTTTCTATTATTTCAAAATTACCTGGGATATCTGTGACCAGAATTAAATCATTTAAATCAGATCCTGTAGATGATAATTCAACCGCGGCGCCTTGAGGAGAAAATACAGCGTTAAGTGCTGGCAGCACTGCGCCTGCGGTAAGAAAAGATAATGAGAATATATGTGTATCTAACTCTCCACCCATTTGCAACTGCTCTTCTTTCGCTTTAACTATTACGATATCATCTTCCATAAACCAGCTATATCCGCTGACGCTAAGAATTGTATTCATTGCTTTTTCTAATGATACATCTTTCAATTTTAACGTTACCTTGCCCTTTATTTCGTCACCTAAAACAAGATTCATTCCATGTTGTGTTGTAATTAAGCGAAGGACATCAACAATATCCGCATTTTTAAAATTGATACTGACCAGCGCTGGTTTAATGGGTTGATAGGGGGCAATGGATGGTTTTTCTACTTGCTGACGATCTGGCGTTGGCCACTTAATCACCATAATATTTCGGGGTGCTTCCGGCAGGTTTGTTTTGAGTTCTACCGTAAATGCTGGTCTCTCAGAAAAATTTAGGCGTACATCCACCCTATTTGTTACTGATGTCAGATCCCAGGCTACTGGGACTTTTACGCTATATTCAACCAGCGGGGCAAGGTTCAATCTTTTTTTAAAATCTCCTCTTTCCCAATTAACATTTCCAAGCCCAATCTGTAGTGTTGGCGGAGATAATCGCTCCGTAGTAACATACTCAATATCCGGACCATTAAACTCGAGAACGAGATATTGGTTTCCTCCATATTCTTCTGTGTTGATACCAAGCAACTTTGTAGGCTCACCAACAACAGGGTTTGCAATGATTAAAAAACTCAAAAAATACAGTATGTGGATTATATTTTTCATTCTATTAACTCCAGTGTAATTCTATCTCTATTTCTTTTTAATCGGACTTCGCTTTCCGATATTTTTGCTATGGTAAATCCAAACATTTTATTCCCTTTTTGTATAATCTCATCATTGATAATTGCCATATAACCATCTTCTGATTTGGAGATACCTGTTAGTCTAAATTGTGATTTAATTATTCTGTTACGATCAAAGAAAAAATCATTCGTCCAAATGTTTGGAGTAAAGGCGATGGAATCAGGGCGCGCACTAGTTAACAATGCTCTTATACCGCTATCATCAATACCTTTTGCAGATGATGGCTTTGATTGTGTTGGTTTGTTTGCCTGCCCTGTATCAAATAATTTCAGAATTGGTTCACCAAAAAACACTAAAAGAACCACGCCCATTACAGCTAATAAAATTATTTGCCTATTCACTCTTTTCTTCCTCCATTTGATATGTGTAATACACTACATCTGCGATTACCTGCTTTGCCGCATTTTGATCGAGAGAAAATGTATAGCTATGCAAATTAACCAGTTTTATTTCTTTTTCTACATCATCGAAAAATGGTCCTATATCAAGAAATTTACCAGAAAGACGTAGGTCTATGTGCAACCGTTCTATGGGGACTTTTTTCACTTTTGTAAAACTATTTAAATCTGGGAAGGTATCATTAGACCTAAGATTTAGACTAAGAACGTCTATATCATATTTTTTTGCCAATTCTTTGATTCTTACTGCTGCTAGTTCGTACTCCCGCATGGTAAAAAAAACATTTTTCTCAAGATCTAAAATGCTATTGATTCGCTGTTTTTGTGCTTCCATTATATTATTTCGTACTTCATCTTGTTTTATTAATTCGCTATCAAGATCTTTGATGGTTTCTTTTGCACCACTTATATCTGAATAAATGCCATAATTATACCACCCATATACACCAAAAATAATTAAGGTTGTTATTAGAAAAATTATAAACCGTATTTTTGGATTGAGTGAGTTCATATAATGATAATTAGGTTAAAAGTTGTTTTATCCTTGGAGGAATCGTTTGATTGAAATAAAAATGCAGCCTGAATATTTCCATTGCCCTCTAAAATAATCTTTGTTCTTTCAAGAATGGTTGTTGCCTGAAGCGTGTTTACCTCCAAAAACCCATCCAGCCTCAAAGTAAACATTGTGTTTTTTATATTTTCAGACATTTCTTCCATTTCACTAGATACAAATCCTTGGTCATATAATTGATTGAGCAAATTTTCTGTATTTGTTTCTTTTATTAATGAAAGATTGGTGATTTCAATGGGGTCTGGCATCGTACGACTTAAGAATTTGAGAGCACCCAACACATTATTTGTCATCACCCGATCTGCATTTTTAAGTTGTTTAAAGCCTTTAATTACGCTCAGGTCAAACATATAATCATTAAATATCTCGCGTTGAATGTTAAGCCTTGCCATCTGCTCCTTTTTCTGAGGAAGCAAAATCTTTAGTGGGCCTAACGTCCGAGTGTTCGAAAAAGTAAATAACGAAAAGAGCACAAGAAGTACTAACATTGCGCTCTGAAGAAATCGTGCGGGTGGAAGAAATTTGTAGTTTTCGCGGTGTTCGTCTGGTAAGATAT
>Ga0302119_10001455_pt1 | contig 10633 bp, 10 predicted proteins | sample AG5_Tmax_MG_FD_203114 | JGI IMG/M metagenome (GOLD analysis project Ga0302119, IMG submission 203114) | Marine microbial communities from Western Arctic Ocean, Canada - AG5_Tmax | ecosystem: Environmental > Aquatic > Marine > Oceanic | place: Canada: Western Arctic Ocean | collected 2017-10-01
CAATGAGCGCCGGATGGAGCAGGGCGTCGGTATCTAAATTTGGCGTGTAGTCATTGACTCCGTGGCGTAAAAACCCAAAACCTTCGGGGGTGATTTCTAGGGTGCCCTTGGTGAAAAAGACATCTGACTTCTTCATGGACTTGTGAATGAGGTGGCGCAAGAGCGGACCTCGGGACATTCCCAAAGCGTTTTCTACTTCTTCGTCCTCCGCCATTTCCTGGAGATCCGGAAGGGTCATGGCTAAGAGCGTGGAGAAATGAAACTCTGGTTTCTTCCGCTTAGTAGCAAAGGACTTGACACTTTTTTGATCCCAGGCTGCCTCCGGTGCATCGGGGAAGGAAGGTGGGAGCAGGGTTTGTGTTTGTTTGCCGCGCGGGGAGCGTGTGTGACGGAGCGGACGTCGGCGACGCCGTTTACGAGAAGTTCTTTCAGCCATGGATTACGATGGGTTGGGGCATGGCGAGGATAAATTTCGCCTATTTGCCAAAGCGCTTACTCCGGAGATTGGAGGGGGTCGGGCCAACGTTCCTGAAGGGACCGTGGCAGTAGCGCCAAAAGTTGGGGGAGCAGTTCCCGAAGGTCCGCCTCGAGGCGGTCGGGGCTTCCAACGTTGGAAAGGATAGCATCTGCCACGGATTTTTTGTCATCCATGGAGGCCTGGGTGAGTTCTCTTTGTGTCCACTCTGCGGGAGTCCAATGATGGCGCGCGCAAGCACGGGATTCTCTGAGTTGGGGCGGGGAGTCCACGAATAAACAAAAGTCACAGACCTTGTAAAGGCCCTGTTCCAGAAGAAGTGGAATGTCAAAGACGGCCCAGGTAGGTTTTCCGGTGCTGTCGAGGCCTTCAAGCGATTGGTGGAGGCTCTTCCGCACGGCCGGGTGAAGAATATTTTCGAGCTCCCGGAGGGCATCAGCGTCTTGAAAGACGCGCTCTCCTAGCTTCTTTCGGTCCAGGGCGCCGTCGGCACGCCGAAGTCCTGTGCCTAATGCCTTCTCGATGGCCTGGCGGGTGGATTCCCTCTGGAGAAGCTCCGCGACCAGAGAGTCCGCATCAAGGTGGAGTCCGGGCAGGGAAATGGCTAAAATCCGGGCTGCTGTGCTCTTTCCAGAGCCAATTCCCCCCAAGACGCCGATCACACGAAGGCCAGGGGGGGGCTTGCTCATAGTCTCATCATTCCTGTGCCTTGACCCAAGCGCAAGAGTCCATAAAATTGCGTTCCCTTCAGGGTTTCCTGCCCTATCGTGGGCATGTCCCTCAGCGGTTCACCCCGCTTTCCCCCCCCTTCCTTAGGTTTCCTTCATGAACCAGTCCAATCGCGGAGCCGCCCAAGTCAGCTTGATGTGGGCCATTGCTCTTATTGTCGTTTCCCTCGTTGCCATCTCCATGGCATGGATGGGACAATCCACCATTGAAAAGCTCAACCTTGATTTTGATAACTTGACTGTCCAGCGAGATGCTGCCGTCGACGAGGTCAAAGGCTTTCGTGATTCCGTGAACGAAATTGGAAAGCAAGTGGGTTGGCGAGAAGCCGGCTCTACTTCAGGCCCAAGTTTGACGAGCATCCAGTCATCCATCGGTGAATTTGCTGGCGTCTTTCCTTCGGTAAATCCGGAGGCGAAAAACCTACAAGACATTCTTCCGGGTGCCATGGGAGATTACCAGGCGTCTTTGACGAAGGCCTCCTCCTTGCAAAGAGATTTAGATCAAGTGCGCGTGGACTTGGCCTCTCGCCAATCGGAAATGTCTAATGTCATTCGGGACAAGGACAGCACCATTGCGGATGGCGCCCGTGAGTTAGAGGACACGCGGAATTCTCTGAATGCACAAGTTGTGGATGCGGAACGTCGGTATAACGGATTGAGAGAGCAGTACCGCACATTGGATGATCGGATGACCGCCATGGTCTCGGCTAAAGAGGATGAAGTGAAAGTGGCTCATGCCTCTGCGCTTGATATGAAGCAACGCAACGACATCTTGACCGAGCAACTCAATGGCGTAAAGCGTTCTGCGAAAGCAGCCGACGGCGCCATCTTGACCGCGCACGCTGATCTTGGCAAAGCATGGATTGACCTCGGCCGACGCCATCGTTTGCATACGGGCATGGAGTTCGATGTCGTGGATGCGTCTTCTGGCCGTATGAAAGGAAGAATTCGTGTTTCCTCCTTAGATGAAAACCGCGCCGAAGTTGCCATTTTGAATACAGTGGACCGGTTTGATCCCATTCGCACAGATGATGTGGTCCTCAATGCCATGTTTGATCCTACGCGTGAATCAGTTGCCGTTTTACTAGGAAACGGATTCGGAGGCAAGTCACTCAATGACATGAAGGCCATGTTGGCTGAATTGAACATCCGTGTTTTGGAAGACGTGACCAATGAAGCGGACTATCTCATCTTGGGTACACCGTATTTTGATGAGGATACCGGTGAGATGAAGCCTTGGCATCACTTCGATGACTACAAGGCCGCACAAAGCATGAGTCTAGAAATTGTGCATCGCCGGGATTGGATGGGTTGGCTTGGCCTCTAGGCCTTCATCTCCAGAACCCGCGCGTATGCCTTTTGCGGCTCATCTTGATGAGCTGCGAGGGCGGCTCATCCGTGTTGTTGTTGTAATTTTCACGCTATTTATTGCGGGCTTCTCTTTTTTGAGTGAGCCACTGCGGGTTTTCTTCCTGCAACCTCACCGCACGGCCGTGACGGAGCTTGCGGATCGCATCCCTCCGTTTATTGTCAACGACCGCTTGTCCGTATTGTCTGCATTGGAGCCGGTTTTCTTCGATTTAAAGATTGCCATGATGGTCGCTCTATTGGTGGGGCTTCCCTATTTGTTATTTGAACTGTGGGGATTTATTGCTGCGGGGCTTTTCAAGAAAGAGCGAAAAGCTGTGACCTCCTTTCTTCCGTGGTCCATCCTTTTGGCTTTGGGAGGAATGAGCTTCGGTTACTGGATCGCAATCCCCCTTCTCCTGGAATTTTTATATTCTATGGTGGATCAGGCATTGATGATTCAGGCCTATCGATTATCTGATTACTTTTCTCTCTTCCTTATGTTTACCTTTGCGTTGGCCTTGGTCTTTCAGTTGCCCATGATTTTGCTTGGCTTGCAGGCAGCTGGTTTTGTAGACGCACCTTTTTTGCGGAAATACCGACGCCACTTTATTTTAGGGGCCTTCGTATTAGGGGCCGTGTTTACTCCGCCAGAGCCGTTTAGCCAATTTCTCATGGCTTTGCCGACGGTTATTCTTTATGAAGTCGGCATTTTTCTGGTTGCGCTTCGAGGCCGGAAGGCGTCAGAGAAGTCATTGTGATGAGCGAAGGAAAAAAGACTGCGTTTTTGCTTTCTATTGGCGAAGAGCTTTTGGAGGGGCGCATTGTGGACACGAATGCCCCGTTTTTAGCGGAAGAGTTTTTAGGTCTTGGGATGGCCGTGGTAGGGATGCACACTTGCGGAGATGCACCGGGTTCTTTTGCGGAGCAGCTATCTCGCTGGGATGGGGAAGTGGATGTTTTGGTGGCTACCGGTGGCTTGGGGCCGACGGTGGATGATCGGGTGCGCGCGGAATGCGCAGAATTTTTAAAGACGACTTTGGTCGATATTCCGGGTGCGGTTGAGCCTCTCCAAGATTATTTTTCCAAGAACGCTGAGGCAGATGCTCCAGAGTACTTTTTAACCCAAGGGCGAATGCCGTCAGGGGCGAGTGCCTTCCGCAACCGAGCGGGAACGGCTTGGGCTTTCTATGTGCGGTTGCCTAAGGGGAGTTTGCTGTGCTGTTTACCCGGACCCCCTCATGAGGTGCAGGCCGTCTGGAGGGATGGGGGCGCAAAAACGATGTTGGCAGACTCTTTCGGAATGCCGGAGGCCCATGCGTTTGGAACCTTCCAAACCGTCGGTGTCCCTGAGGCCATTTTGGAGCTTCAAGTGCGTGACCTTTTGGAGCACGGAAAGAATCCAAGAATGGGAATTACTGCGCGGGGGAAAGTCGTGACCCTTTCTGCCATGGCGCACCCAGAAGGAGATGCCTCGGCCAAGACCGTTCTTGAGGCGACCGCGGTGGAATTAAGAAATCGATTGGGGCCTGTACTTTTTGGCCGAGACGGAGACACCCTGGCGGCGCGAGTGGTACGCGCTCTGGCTAGCCAGGGCCAGAGTGTGGCTACGGCGGAGTCATGTACCGGAGGGCAGTTGTCTCAAGCTCTGACCGACATCCCAGGAGCCAGCAAAGTTTTCCGCTACGGCTGGATTACCTACGCCGACGAGGCAAAATCTTCTGAGTTGGGTGTGGATGCCGCGCTCATCCAGAAATACGGTGCCGTCTCGGAGGAGGTCGCCTGTGCCATGGCCGACGGCGCTCAGCAACGTTCTCACTCAGATTGGGCGTTGGCTTTAACGGGTGTGGCAGGGCCGGATGGGGGGACGTCGGCGAAACCGGTGGGCCTTGTCTGGCTAGGAATTGCCGGTCCTCACGGGGTGACGGCTATTCGACGCCAGCAAGGAACGCGAGCTGGGCGGCCTGGAGTTCAGCAAGGAGCCGTGATGGATGCGCTGGATTTATTGCGTCGAGAACTTCTTGGAATTCCAAGCCTAGACAGCACCCCTTCGCCGGACTAGAATTTCCGGCCATTACCCGATGGTGTAATAGGTAACACAACTGGTTTTGGTCCAGTCATTCGGGGTTCAAGTCCCTGTCGGGTAGCCACCTTCACTGAGTCACCGGTTTTTCTGGTGGCTCAGTTTTTTTAAATAGGGGACTACTCTGCGGGGAGGAAGACGCTGCTTCCTGCGGCAATGACGACTTGATTGACGTGGCTGGTCTCCGCGCAGGCGGTTTAGGTCAAGAGCGAAAGCAGGAGGAACGATTTCATGGTCTTCGTTGGTAGATGCAAAAAGAAAATGAAAGCCCGTTTTCCTTCTGTGGTGGAGTATCTGATTCCAGATCCCACTGGCTTTCGACCGGAAGAAAAAAAGTATCACAGTCAAAATTGCCGTGGACTGCGGTGAGGTGGCAGGTGCCACAATCCGGGTGCGCCAATGCTTGTTCGTAAATGGCACCACCGCCGATGACGAACACTTCCTTGCAATCTTTGCAGCCGGCCAAAGCGTCATTCAATTGGTTTGCTAACAAAGCGCCGTCGGGTAATTCCAAATCCTTTTGTCGGCTAAGCACCACATTCAATCGGCCGGGGAGAGGTCGGTATTTATCTGGAATGGAATCCCACGTTTTGCGGCCCATGATGACTGCGTTGTTGCCGGCGCCTTGAGTTATTTTTTTGAAATGGGCCATGTCGGCGGAAAGTTGCCACGGTAAATCACCGTCTTTGCCGATGCCTCCCGCTTCGTCAATGGCTACTATGATGGCGAATCCCATCAGACTGCAACCTCAAAACGAATGAAGGGGTCGTGGGCGTAATCCACCAACACGATGTCCTCAAATTGCATTTCATCCATTGATTTCTCGGCCAGCTGGAGTTTGGGTAAGGCCTTGGGGGTGCGTTGCAATTGTTCCTGCAAACCATCCATGTGGTTGAGATAAACATGGGCATCGCCGATGGTGTGGACGAAATGGCGGGCGGTCATACCGACTTCCTGCGCCACCATAGAAAGCAAAAGTGCGTAAGAAGCAATGTTGAATGGCACCCCCAACGCCAAATCAGCGGAGCGTTGGTAGAGCTGTAAATCTAGTTCGCCGTCATTGGTGGCGTAAAATTGGAAAAATGCATGGCAGGGCGGCAACTTCATGTCGGGCAAATCGGCCACATTCCATGCGCTGACCATGTTGCGGCGGGAAGTGGGGTCCGTTTTTAAAAGCTCAATGGCATTTTGTATCTGATCAATGCCGGTGCCGCCCCAGTTTCGCCATTGATATCCATAGATAGGTCCAAGGTTGCCATCTTCGTCGGCCCACGCATCCCAAATCGGGGTGTGTTGGGTGAGGTCATCGTGGATATTGGTGGAGCCGCGCAAAAACCACAGCAACTCCCGTACCACCGCCGCGAACAAAACTTTTTTAGTGGTCAGCAGAGGAAAGCCGTTCCGCAAGTCATAACGAGTTTGGGTGCCGAACACCGACTTAGTGCCGGTGCCCGTGCGGTCCTCACGAATTTCTCCGTGCTCCAGGACGTCCCGAATTAAGTCTAGGTACTGCTTCATGGGGGGGAGCGGTGTTGAAAATCCATGATAGTCTAAAAAGCCGATCCTCTACAGTGCATCCACTTTTTCTTCCTTTAGCCATGCCCCAAGTTGGAAGTCAATGCCTAAACCCTTGCCCAAGGCTTTTGCAAGCGCGTGAAGGTCCGGTTGGATATTCAAAGCACCGACGTAGGGGGTTTCCTTCGGCGCCTGCAAAACTAAGCTTCCGTGGAAGAGTACCCAGCCTTGGGACCGCCTTGCCGCGCTCCCCAGGAGTTTCCGGCCGTGTAACATGAGATCCAATGGCGACGAATTTTCAAAGCACCAGGTGGATTCGGGGACATCACTGAGAGCCGGCGTCGTCCGGCGCAAAGAGATGGATTTCCCAGATTGACGCGAGAGTTCTTCCGCAAGTATTTCGTGAATGGCTGTCATGGCACGTGCAGGCCCCCCGGATAACGCCTGGACTTCTGGGGCACAAAGCGCATAGGTAAGTTCGTCGGCGTGGAGAATCGCTTTGCCTCCTGTCTTTCGGTGAACGACGGGAGGATTCTTTTCTTTCAGCGCAGTCCAAGGGAAATTCTTTGACTCTTGGAAGCGGCCCAAGGAAATAGTGGGCTGGTCCCATTGGTAAAATCGCAACGTCGGCAAGGCGTGCACGCGGAGCAACGCCTCATCTCTGTCCATATTCACGGAACCTGGTAAGGCCGGGTCAAGAAGAAGTCGGCCTAGCTGCAACGGAAACAAAGTTGCGGATCTTTGACCGCGCGTGCTTCATCCACCCGTCCAACGGGGGTGTTCGTGGGAGCGGCATGAAGGCAGGGGTCTCCTGCGCAGGCTTCCTTGGCAATTTCAGTCATCGCTTCGGCAAAAGCATCCAACGTTTCTTTGGATTCCGTTTCCGTCGGCTCCACCATGATGGCTTCTGAGACAACAAGAGGGAAATACACCGTAGGGGGGTGGATCCCCTTTTCAATGAGCCTTTTGGCAATATCCATGGTGTGGACTCCTGCATCTTTCATCACTTTGGTTGGCCTCGCTACAAATTCATGCATGCATGTGCGGTCAAATGGAACGCGCCAATGTTTGTGGCATCTCACGCGTAAGTAATTCGCATTCAACACGGCATTTTCCGCCACACGCTTCATGCCGACGGCGCCAAGTCGTTTCACATAGGCATAAGCACGTACCAAAACACCAAAGTTTCCATTCCAGGCACGGAGTCGGCCAATGCAATGAGAGGGGCGACTCCATGAATAAGATTCTCCGTTTTTGACAACGATGGCTTCTGGTAAATATTTTGCGAGTTCTTGTGTGACGCAAATGGGCCCCGAACCTGGCCCGCCTCCTCCGTGAGGTGTAGAGAAACTTTTGTGCAAGTTTAAATGCATCATGTCGATGCCAAAATCTCCCGGCCGCGTGATGCCCATAATGGCGTTGAAGTTAGCACCGTCCATATAGACTTTGCCGCCTGCTTGGTGCACTAAGTCACAAATTTCTTGGATGTTTTCCTCAAACAGTCCAAGAGTGTTGGGATTGGTCACCATGAACCCCGCGACAGAGTCATTGAGATGAGCCTTGAGGTCCTCCATGTCCGTTAAGCCTAAATCATTAGATTTCACGGTAGAAACATGAAATCCGGCCAATGTGCAAGAGGCTGGATTGGTGCCATGAGCACTGTCCGGAATCAAGATCGTCCGACGGTCGTTTTCTCCTTTTTCATCTAACCATGCGCGTAACACCATCAAGCCCGTTAATTCTCCATGCGCGCCTGCGGCAGGATGAAGTGTGACTCCAGGAAGGCCAGTGGCTTCTCCTAAGTCTTCTTGAAGTTGATGCATTAAGCCCAACGCACCTTGCAATTCGTCCGCGGGCTGCATGGGATGCAAGCCCATCCAGGCAGCATCCGCCGCAATTTTTTCATGCACCACGGGGTTGTATTTCATCGTGCAGGAACCCAAAGGATAGAACTGTGTGCTAATGGCAAAGTTTTTCTGACTCAGCCGCGTAAAGTGGCGAATTAAATCTAACTCACCCATTTCAGGAAGAGCTGGCGGTGTTTCTCGAAGTTCTCTAGCGGGTAGTCCATGAGACGCCTGTGTTTTGTCTGCATTGGCATGGCGAACGCAACGTCGGCCAGGGCGAGAATCTTCAAACAAGAGGGGGACAAGGTCTAAATTCACTGGGCCACCTCCATTTGAAATGCGCTCTCAACGGCTTTTATGAGTTTGCCGATGTCCTCCGGCCGCGTTTTTTCCGTACACGCCAACGTGAACAAATCTGTCATGTCTTCATACCAAGGTGACAGGGGAAGGACGCCGTGGCAACCTTGCTCCTTGAGTGCCGCTTTGAATCGTTGGATAGCGTCGGCCCCTCCTTCCGCGCGAAAGGTAACCTCGTTGAAAAAGGCTTGCTCTGGGAAGGCTAAAGAAAGTGCAGTCGTGCTTCTTGTAACCGCTTCCACCATATCTAAAGTGCGTTGGCGAGAAAGGCAGGCAATTTCCTCCAAACCTTTGGGGCCAAGCGCTGCCATATGCATGCACCCGCGCAATGCGATAAGCGCGTTATTCGTGCAGATATTCGAGGTGGCTTTTTCCCGACGGATGTGCTGCTCACGAGTTTGAAACGTAAGCGTATAAGCCCGACGTCCCTCCCCATCTCTTGATAGACCCACAAGGCGCCCAGGGATTTTCCGCACGTATTTTTGCCGTGTTGCAAAAAAACCAAAAGAAGGTCCGCCAAGCCCGAGGGGGACACCGAGAGATTGGCCATCTCCCACCACAAGGTCAATGCCGGCATGCCCTGGTGAACGCAATAACCCTGTTGCTATGGGATAGAGCGATGCCACAGAAAGAGCACCGTGTGTTTTTGCTTGATGGCACACATCATCCAAGTCCTCAATGACGCCGAGAAAATTAGGTTGTTGCACAAAAACAGCAGCGGTTTGATCATCGACTGAATCACCCCATTGGGTGACTCCATCAACCAAAGGTGCTTCCACAAGTTCAATTTCAAGGTGCTTAAGGTAGGTGTCCAACGTTTCTCTGCTGTGCGGGTGCAGTCCAGCAGAAACCACAATTTTCCTCCGTCGCGTTTGTCCGACGGCCATCAGTGCAGCTTCTGCGCAGGCAGACGCGCCGTCGTACATAGATGCATTGGCAACTTCACAGCCGCAAAGTTCGGCAATCATGGACTGAAACTCGTAAATCGCCTGCAGTGTTCCTTGGGAACATTCGGGTTGATAGGGCGTATAAGCAGTGAGGAATTCACTGCGACCGGAAAGGTGGTCCACTAAGGCGGGCCAATCGTGGTCATAAAAGCCACCTCCTAGGAAGCAGCCATGGCTTGCAGCTGGGCGGTTTGTGCGCCCCAAAGCATCCATGTGTCGAGTCAGTGCACTTTCACTGAATCCACCTTCAATCTTTAATGGACCTGAAAGCTGAAGCTTTTCTGGAATGGATTCAAAAAGGGCTTGCACCGAAGGTGCTCCAATCGTTTGGAGCATGGTGGCTCGGTCGGCGTCGGAATTTTGAATGTAGGGCATGTGAAGTTAACGTGTTGCAGCAACCAGCTCTTCGTAGGCTTCCACCTTTTTCAAAGAGTCGAGTTCGCCTTGGTTAGAAAGGGTCACTTTGATAAGCCAACCAGCTTCGTGGGGATCTTCTTGGAGAGGCTCCAGGGCGTCGGGCAAGTCCGTGTTGACAGCCACAATTTCACCCGAAACCGGAGCGATGAGGTCGGAAACGGCTTTCACCGATTCCACTTCACCAAAGGCTTCCCCTTTCGATATCGTGGCACCAACTTCCGGTAGGTCAAGGAAAACTAATTCACCGAGCTGTTCAATCGCAAAATCGGTAACGCCGATGGTCGCAGTATTGCCGTCGAGCTTGGCCCATTCGTGGGAGTCCATGTAAAAACGATCTTCAGGGCGCATGATTAATTTCGGGAACGATGGGGAACAAAGGGGAGACCGACGCGCTCCACAGGGAATTCTTTCCCGCGGGCGCTGACGGTGAGGGTGCCTTCCACACCCATTTGAAGGTAAGCCGTTGCAATGGGCTTCTCTAAAGTTGCGGACCAAACGCCGCTGCAAACCAAGCCGACTTCCACACCGTTGCAGAGGACGGGGTAGCCTTCGCGGGGGACGCGTTTCTCTGCGGTCAGACCGATGAGTTCCTTGCTGGGCACTTCGGTATTGGCTAGTTTTTGAAGAGCGTCACTGCCGACGAATTCTCTCGTTTTCCAACCTCGCACAGCAAAGCGCAGATTTGCATCAAAAGGAGTGATGTCTTCGTGAATCTCATGACCGTAAAGAGGCAATGCAGCTTCGAGGCGAAGGACATCGCGGGCGCCAAGGCCGACGGGGGAGGCTCCAAGCTTGAGAAGTTGGTTCCAGACAGGAATCGCTTGCTCTGCATTGACGAATATTTCATAGCCGTGTTCTCCGGTATAGCCCGTTCGTGCAACAAACAAAGGACCCCAAGGCGATGATGGGAACGCAAG
>Ga0302119_10001456_pt1:0-2500 | contig 10632 bp, 4 predicted proteins | sample AG5_Tmax_MG_FD_203114 | JGI IMG/M metagenome (GOLD analysis project Ga0302119, IMG submission 203114) | Marine microbial communities from Western Arctic Ocean, Canada - AG5_Tmax | ecosystem: Environmental > Aquatic > Marine > Oceanic | place: Canada: Western Arctic Ocean | collected...
CAACAGTACGGTGACTGTACATTGTAGTACAGTGCAGCACAGTGTAGAACAGTGTAGTGCAGTGCACAGCACAGTGTATTACAGTGCAGTACAGTAACAGTACAGTGTAGTACAGCGTAGTGCAGTGTAGTACAGTAACGCAGCAACAGTACGGTGGCTGTACAGTGTAGTACAGTGTAGTATAATGTCATTCCGGCTAAATACAGGGTGTCTCGGACCCTTAGCCCCCCCTGGGCCAAAAAGATTGAGATAAACTTAGGGAATATGAGATATAGGGTCATAAGCTGTATTATATTGTAGTACTTTTTGTACAATTTCAGGAACACATATTCACCCGTTGTCTCATGAGGGTTGTTTATAAACAGGGTGTTTTGACCAAAATATGGAAGCTGAATCAGTGCATTTTTCATCAAATTACGCAATTTTATTAAAAAATACGCTATTGTAGCTTCGATTTTTGGCAAAAATAAAAAATATGGATAATTACTGTTAGAAATTTGAATATACTACCTGTTTTGGTTCTTATTGCAAATCGTTATCCTTATTATTAACAAACATTTAACAGAAAATGTTTATTAAACTTATTTTATGCTATAAATTTAACGAATTCGGGCAACCTTTTTATAAACAGCCATACATGAAAACCTGGTATATAAATACACCTAAACAGCAAAAAACTTAATATTATTTTTCGAAATTCTACAAAAAGTACTACGAGATAATATAGTTTTCGAAAATATATCCAATTCAGCATTGGGTATTCCCAGTCTGTCTGTCTCAGGGGGGGCTAAGGGTCCGAGACACCCTGCATATGCAATTTGAAGCAAATTGCAGCAAATTCCCGAGTTTCAAGTTAGAAATCCCCATGCAGCAAATGAGGAAATGTGTTCATTTCTCATTCTCGTGTCTTCATAGCTCGTAGATCGATTCATATTTCGTGGATAATTTGAAGTGGAAAGTGGCTGTAAGTGACAGATTAAAACTAGTTTTGGAGTTAAAGGGCAGTTAATTATAATTTGAAAGTCCAATTGCTTAGTATAAGCTGCGCTTAAGCATTATATGTTTTATATGTTACGAAAATTTGGACAGATTTTTTAAGGATTTGTGGGGTCTGACGAGCGTCTATTTAGGCGCCTTAACTCAACGTCGGTTCATTCCGCATCGCCAGTTCTGCTTACCAAAAATGGCCCACTAAGAACTCTCTCATTCTGTGCCCTACTATCAAAACCAACACAAATATAGTTGACAAAAATACAGAGATAAAACATGTATTTTGTGTCAACTTTGACGGTCGATTACTCGGAAACCGTTCGAGATAGAGGCCCGGGATTCTGGCACTGGGCAGGAAAGACAATTTTAATTTAATTTCAGGCTTTTTTTCGCTTTGAAATTCAACCCTTCCGAAAAAAAGAAGGTTCTAACTCCAATTTTTTTGGAGTTACATCCTTTTGTCAGGAAACATTAGATATATGAGCGGACCCGAAATGTGTGCCCAGTGCAAATTCCCCCCCAAAACCCGACATCCCAAAAAATTTTTGGACGTTTCTTGGCCAATTTGGGAGATTTGAGAAAATATTTTTTTCGGACTTTTTTTTCTCAACAAATTTGAGAAAAAATTTGAGAAAAAAATTTGAGAAAAAAAGTTGAGAAAAAAAAATCCGAAAAAAAATGATTTTTTCAAATCTCCCAAATCGGCCAACAAACGCCCAAAAAAATTTTGGGATGTCGGGTTTTTGGGGGGAATTTGCACTGGGCACACATTTCGGGTCTGTACTACTTGCCGCTCATATATACAGGCACCAAGGGGGACAGCCGGCAGCAGTATACTCGCAGGCAAACAGTAACAGTAACTAGCAGGTAACAGCCACCCCCTAGCACCAGCTACCAGTAACTTTTTTCAAGCGGGTCTAGTATACTTGGAACCACTTAGTTTTCAAGCGGGTCTAGTATACTTGTACAACTGTGCCGAAAATGCGCAAATGTCGCAAATTTTTCTTCTCGCGATTTCTCGAGACTGCGCGTCTCTATGAATTTAATTTCTTTTGCGCTAGTTTGATTGTTATGTCCTTGTCGCCAATCGCCTCGACGTTTATGGGGGTCTGTCGATTAACAATCCGAAAATTAAATCCGTGTTATTTCGACATTGCTTTCCGGACCGTCTTTCCTATATATAGGGAGGGTTACCTCGAGGAAAAATTCGCGATATGGTCAAAAATTTTTAGTTCGAATTTTTGTCCAGATGGTCTTGTCGTTGGTCTACACACTGTAACGCTCATATACAATAAGTAGTTAAGAATTATACCTAGTACTTCTGGCTGCATGTCGAAGAGCATTTAGGGTATAGTTTTACTTATGACTAGTGCCGAAGCACTGCTGCGCCCCTATCATCGAATACAGCCTCTAATTTTTGCTCTAGATTAGTACATATGACTGCCAAGTACTTTGAGCTGATGATAGCTTGAGCTATCATTATCTTGGGGGAAAGGCGGCTCTTTGGAAA
>Ga0302119_10001459_pt1 | contig 10628 bp, 6 predicted proteins | sample AG5_Tmax_MG_FD_203114 | JGI IMG/M metagenome (GOLD analysis project Ga0302119, IMG submission 203114) | Marine microbial communities from Western Arctic Ocean, Canada - AG5_Tmax | ecosystem: Environmental > Aquatic > Marine > Oceanic | place: Canada: Western Arctic Ocean | collected 2017-10-01
TACGATGAGCTCAATCCCCCTCCGAAGACCACCAGTAGCAAGTCTTCGAGTGCTCCGACCAAAGAGAAGAAGCCGGTCGAGGTGAAATTGGAGGGCCTGGAGCACCGGCTCCATGTTGCGCCGGTGGAGGCGAGCAACTATCGCTCTCTATCGGTCGCGAAGGGCAACCTCTACTGCCTCTATTCGCCCTTGCAGCTTGGGCGCGACTGGCACTTCGTGACCATTCCAATCACGCGCGACCGTGGTCTCCAGAAGTGGACTACGGTGGTGAGCGACGTGCGGGGATTCGAGATTTCGGGGGATGGGACCACATGCCTGGTGCGAAAGGGGAATGACTTTCATGTCTTTCCGGCGAACGGGAAAGTGCCTTCAAGTTTCAGCAAATCGAAAGTGAGTCTTTCTGGACTGGCGATCAATGTGAATCCGACCGATGAGTGGCGGCAGATGTTTGTGGATGCCTGGCGGATGCACCGGGACTATTTCTACGATCCGGAAATGCATCAGGTGAACTGGGAGGGGGCGCGGCGGAAACACGAAGCATTGCTTCCGCGGGTGACCAGTCGCTGGGAACTCGACGATCTCATTGGACAAATGGTGGGTGAGCTTTCCGCGATGCACACGGATATCTGGGCAGGGGATGTTAGGGATGCAACCGATGGCTCGAGCCTGGGCTGCCTCGGCGCGCAATTGTCTCGGGGGGAAGAGGGCTATCGTATCGATCACATTTACGAGACGGATCCGGACTATCCCACTGAGCTCGCGCCGCTCTTAAAGGGGGGAGTCGGACTGGAGGTCGGAGACGTGATTTTGTCTCTTGATGGGGTGAAGGCGCTCTCAGTTCCCGACCTTGGCATCTTGCTGAAAAACAAGGCCGGGCGGAAGGTGTTGCTCGAGTCCCGACGAATCGGAGTGGCCGGATCGAAGAAGGCCATCGTGGTGCCCTTGAGTGTGAATGGATTCCGAAACTTGAAGACGAGTCATTGGGAATACACGAGGCGACTGGAAATCGAGGAGAAGGGTGAGGGGGAAATCGGATATTTTCACATGCGTGCGATGTCTGCCTCGAACTACGCGGAGTTCGTGAAGGGCTACTATCCGGTCTTCAATCGCAAGGGACTGGTGATCGATATGCGGCAGAACTATGGGGGCAGCATCGACAGCTGGATTCTTGGTCGGCTCAATCGCAAGCGCTGGATGTATTGGAAGACGCGGACCGGACGTCCGAGCGCGAACATGCAGTATGCCTTCAATGGTCACATGGTGGTCCTCATCGATGCCTACACGATTTCGGATGGCGAAGCGTTCTCGGAAGGATTTCGCCGGCTTGGCTTGGGTCCCTTGATCGGGACCAAGACGTGGGGGGGAGGGATCTGGCTTCGCGGCGCGACCCGCCTGGTGGATGGCGGCATGGCGCGGAGTCCCGAGACTGGAGTGTATGCTCCGTCGCGAAACTGGATCATCGAAGGGACCGGGGTCAAGCCGGATATCCGGGTTGATAACTTGCCGCATCAGGCCTTTCTCGGAAAGGACGCCCAGTTGGAGGCGGCCATTGCCTACCTTCGAAAGAAGATCAAGGAGGACCCGCCGAGCAATCCCGAGGCTCCCAATCGGCCGGACAAATCGTTTCGCTATCCGGTGCCAAAGAAGTGATCCTGCCTCCTTCCGCGAGGAGGTAAGCCGGAGTAGAGATGGGACTTACTGTTCCTGTCGCTGGATGGCACGAGCTTGGTGCGGGTGCGCGAGGGACTCATGCTTCCGGACGGGTTCTTTGTGCCAGAGAAGGGGTGCCAGGATATCCCGTAGATCTATCGGAGAAGGAAAGCTGGTGGGTTCCTACACCGCGCAAGAGCTAATCGGAGACTTCAAGAAAGGATTCCGTGCCGATCCTTGGTTTCCGAGGTGGATCCGGCGCGATGAGGAAGCCGGGTCCGGGATTGACCCAACCGACATCATGAGATCGAGAGGGACAACGAGGGGTTGGCTCGATCCCCCGGCAGGGGACCAGTAATTGAGCTGGTGGGGTGCTTGTTCTCGACCTCCCGCGCACGAGCGGACTAAGCTCTTTGTAATTCCATGCGCACATTTTTTGATTCCCCGATCGCTCTCTGGGATGGTCTGGAGGGCCTGACGCAGCTTGCCGATGATGAGAAGGACGGGTGGCAATGGGCCATCGTCGGGGGGGCGCTCTTGCTCGGGTTTTTGCTGAGCCTGCTCATGGCCCGCACCATCTTTGCCACGGGAACGCGTTGCCGTGGCGCCTGTGAGCGCTTTTTCAAACCGACCAGGGAGTTCGGTGGGGTTCCCTTGAGCGGGGCGCTCCTTCTGTGGATCGCCTACGTCTGTGGACAGAACGAATTCGGGGGTAATCGAGAAGTGCTGCATACCGCGGCGTTGCTCGCGACTGGTTTCGCCGTCTACCGACTGGCGGTTGCGCTCTCGAAGGGTCAATGGGTGCCGCGCATGATCGGTATCGCGGCCTTGATCACGGTCGGGTTGAATCTTGTGGGCGTTCTCGATTCTTTTCTCTTCTCGCTGCAGAATTACCATTTGCCGCTGGGCGATCTGCGCATCAATCCGTGGGCGATTTTTTCCGGAGTGTTGGCGCTCTTCCTCCTCCTTTGGCTGGCCAATCTCTCCTCGCGATTTCTGGATGCGGGGCTTCATGCCCAGGGGGGCATTCCCGGATCCATGCGGGTGCTGATTGGCAAGCTTGCCCGATTTATATTCTATGTTGCTGCTGTTCTCATCGCGCTCAAGATCGGCGGATTCAATCTTGGGGCGCTCACGGTGTTTTCCGGGGCGTTGGGCCTGGGCCTCGGTTTCGGTCTGCAGAAGGTGGTTTCGAACCTGGTGAGTGGCGTCATCATCCTGCTCGATAAATCGATCAAGCCAGGCGACGTGATCGAGATTGAGAATGCCTACGGATCTATCAATTCGCTGAGAACGCGCTATGTCTCGGTGATCACGCGGGATCGCAAGGAACACCTCATTCCCAACGAGGATTTCATCACCAGTCCCGTGATCAACTGGTCGTTTACGGGGAAAGAAATCCGCCTTCGGGCGGACGTGGGCGTCGCTTACGGGACGGATCTGCGGAAGGCGATTGCTCTTTGTGTGGAGGCCGCCGAGGCCGAAGAGCGTGTGCTGGGGAAGCCCGAGGCCAAGTGTCTCCTGCTGGGTTTTGGAGATTCGTCAATTGATTTACAGCTGCGGTTCTGGATCAACGATGCGCACAATGGAGTAAGCAACATCAAGTCGGAGGTCTTGCTTGGAGTGTGGGATCGTTTTGAGGAAGCAGGGATCGAGATTCCCTTCCCGCAGGTGGACCTCAATGTTAAGTCTGATCAGATCAAGCATTTTTAAGGATCGCTTGGGAAGGGGGGCGAGGTCCGGAATTCGAGCCTGGAAAAGAGTCCACGCTCAACTGCTGATGGGCTTCGTGATCCAGGTCGTGACCTGCGCATTGCCCTGATTCTCGGATTTTGTGATTCCTCCTCCATGAAACCCACCCTCCTGATCCCGAATCAGTATGCCGATTTATCGATTTGACCGAGGCTTGCAGCGGTCCCTGGGCTGGGGTCTTTTTTTATCCCGGAAGCAGACACCCCGGGATGAATCGCGCAAGTGAAAATCCTGCGGTCCAGCAGGGCAGAATGGAAAGCCATGGGTGTCCCCATCACCGGAATCGCCAACGATCCCGATCTCACTTCCTTGATCCAGGCCTTCGATATCAAGAAGGTGATCGCGAAAATCGGGAAGAGGTGAGGCGGCCCGAGAAGCCTTAAAGTCGGTAGGCCGCCGCGCAGGTCTCGTGAAGGATGGCGGCCTGCTCGTGGGCGCTCAATTCGGCAACGTAGTTGCGCATGGAGGTAGCCCAATCGAGATAAGAGTCGATGCGGAGCAAACAAACTGGCCAGTCCGTGCCGAAGGAGAGTCTCTTTGCGCCGAAGATCTCCAGCGTTTCATAGAGGTAGTTTCTGAGGGTCACCTCGTCGATGGTGTCGTTGGTAACCTCGGTCACCATTCCGCTGATCTTGACCGCGCATATGTTTTCGCGCTCTGCGAGGGCGGTCATGCCGCTCTGCCACTCCTTCTCAATGCGTCCGTTGTGGATGACCGGTTTGGCGATGTGGTCGATGACGAACAGTTGGTTTGGATGGCGATCGACGAACTCGATGGTGGGGGAAAGATGCTTCTGGAAGATGAGGATGTCGTAGATGAGGTCGAAGCCCTTCAGCTTTGCGATGCCCTTGTTGAATTCATCGCCGAGGATGAAGTTGTCGTCAGGTTCGTCCTGCACCACGTGGCGCACGGCCTTGAATTTGCGATGCTGGGAAAGGCGTTCGAGGTGTTCGCCCACGTTATCTTCGGCCAGGGGGACCCAACCCACCACGCCCTTGATGCGGTCGGTTTCGTCGGCGAGGGAGAGGAGCCAGTCGGACTCCTCCAAGGTCTGCCGGGCTTGCACGGCGATCGTTCCTGTCACACCGGCCGCATCGGTGTTGGCGATGAGTTCAGGAATGAGATAGTCCTGCGCGAGGGCGCTTTCGGGCGGAATCCAAGGATACTGTTCCGGGTTGTAGTTCCAGAGGTGGTGATGGGAATCGAGCATCGGGAGGAGTGTTCAACGAACGGCAATCAGGGTCCAGTAATCAGACCGGCAAGGAGGCAAGAGAGAGGGCGGATCCCGGGAGATTCGCCCTTGAAAGAGGGAGGGGGTGAGCAGAGCGCAAGCGTTAAGCCAGGAACAAGGGCACCATGTGGCGGGCGTAGATGTTCTCGCAGACGTTCTTCCCGATCACATCGCGGTTGGCCTTGAGGGCGTCGAGGTAGGTGTCACCGAGTTGAGCGGCGACTTTGAAGCCGACGTGGAGGAGTTGGCGGAAGTGTTGGTTGTAGCCCGCATTGCTTTGGTCGTGGCGGAGGGCGGCGGTGTATTGCTCGCTGGTCCAGCCCTTGACTTCTTCCGCGCTGGGCAGCTTGGAGTCGTCGACATCGATGACGGTGGCGTAGGGTTTGCAGAGGGCATCCTTCTTCTCAAGAGCGGTGGCGTAGATCTGCTTGGCAAGGTCGAGGGCGTCGCCTCCCGCTTCGGCGAGACCGATGAGTTCCTCGAGCCAGGTGGTGCCGGCGGTCTTGATGTGGAGGCCGGCGCCGGTGCGGGCGAGGGCACGCTTGATGGGCTCGTAGATGGAGAACTTGTCTGAGCCGGAGTGGACGCTGAGTTTGAGAGTGTCGGGGAGGCCGTAGGCCTTGACGGCGTGCGCGAGGACCGCGAGGTCGTCGTTGAATTCCTGTTCGAATTGCGCGAGGTCACCGACATAGTCGACGCCCTTGTTGAAGCGGCCGGTGAACTTGGGCGCGATGGTTTGGATCGGGAAGCCCTGATCGGAAATGGCGGCGAGGATGATGAGCATTTCGGGCGGAGTCTGCGGGTCGTCGGTCTCGTCCATGGAGACTTCTGCAATGAAATCCTCGGTGCCTCTGCTCTCCGCGATGTGTCGATAGATCCTGCTGGCCAGTTCGGTGGCCTTGAGAAACTGGTTGGCGGTCTTGGCGACGTCTTCGCGAGTGATCTCAAGAGGGGCCCTGATGCCCTCGATCGCGATGGTGCCGATCAGTTCTGGATGTTTATCGATGAAGGCGTCGATTTCGGCGGGCTCGGCGGGAGTGCCGATGTCGTCCGCGACGTCGATGGTGTAGAAGTCGCAGTGGGGAAGGTAGCGGTCGACGGTGTCGAGATTGATGTGATCGGCGTCGAGAAGGTAGTTCGAGTCCCATCCGAGGTTGGCGACAGCGGTATCGGCGGCGGCGCGGGTGCCCGCGGGCTCGGAGCCGACGATGAGGTGCTCACGGTTGGACTTGTTCCAGACTGGAGTGACCTGGACGCCCTGCTCGGCGAGTTGCTGGAAGGCACGGAGTTGCGCTTCGGCTTGATGGGCGAAACGATCGCCGACGCCGAAGGTGAATTTATCGATGGTTTTCATGGGAGGAAGATTGCAGGTGCGAGGAGTGAAGTTGAAGACGGGAGATCGGCTGCCGAAGCCTAGTTGTTCTCCGGAAGACCCTCGGCATGTCCGAGGTTCTTGACCGGTTCGAAGATTTTGAGAACTTCGGCGAGGAGGTCCGCGGGGATTGGCTTGGCGAGCCACTCGGCCCACTTGCGGATGTTGTCGGGATTCGCGGAGCCGGCCACGCAGGTGGCAATGTCCTGGTGGGCGCAAGAAAACTGGAGCGCGAGTTGGGCGATGTCGACGCCCTGGTCGTCGCAGAGTTTGGCCGCAGCGCGGGCGGCGGCTTTGACCTCCGCGGGCTCCTTGAGCCACTCCGGGAGGGGGGCGTTGGTGAGGAGGCGGGCGGAAAAGGGGCCCGCGGTCATGACACCGATCTTCTTCTCCAAGAGACGAGGGAGGAGGCTGTCGGCGAGAGTGGTGTTCTGGAGGGTGTACTGGTTGTAGGAGAGGATGCAGTCGAGGTCGTCCTGAGCATGATCAAGGACGGTATGGAATGACTTCGTCGGATAGCAGGAGAATCCCACGGCGCGGACGAGGCCCTTCTGCTTGAGCTCCAGAGCGGCCGGGATGGTTTCCTCCCAAATCTGGGGGAGATCGACAAATTCGACGTCGTGGAGGAGGATAACGTCGAGATGATCAGTGCCCAGGCGGTGGAGGGAGACGTGGACGCTTTCCTCGACACGCTTGGCGGAAAAATCGAAATGAGTGAGCGAATAGCGCCCGAGTTTGGATCCCAGGAGATAGGAATCGCGGGGCACATCGCGGAGAGCAATGCCGAGCAGGACCTCTGACATTCCGCGTCCGTAGAAGGGCGAGGTGTCGATGAAGTTGATGCCGAGGTCGAGCGCGACCCGGACGGATTCCAGGGCATCCTCGAGGCGGACTTTACGGAATTCCTGACCGAGGGAGGATGCGCCGAAGCCGAGGATGGGAAGGTCGATTCCGGTATTGCCGAGAGGTCTGGTCTGCATGGTCGGAGAGGGGAAGGGAAAGCCCCAACGCCTAGGAGGTGAGCTCCTGGAAGGCTTTGATGGTTTGGGCGGCAGCGGTCTCGGGGCTGGGGAGGGGGAAAATCTCGGCGGAGAGATAGCCGTCGTAGTTGGTCTCCTTGAGCGCGGTGATGACGGAGCTCATCTCGGTGTGCCCGAAGCCGATGGCCTGGCGATTGGAATCGGCGAAGTGAACATGTCCCACTTTGGCTCCGGCGGCGCGGATGGCCTCGCCGAGGTCGAGCTCTTCGATGTTCATGTGGAAGAGGTCTGCGAGGAGGACCGTGTGGTCGAGATTGTGACTGGCCAGATACTGGGCGGCAGGAGCGAGGTGGTTGAACTGGTTGGTCTCGTAGCGATTGAGCGGTTCGTAGATGAAGTTGACTCCGTGGCGACCGGCGCGTTCATTGCATGCTTGGAGGGCTTCGGTGAGCCAGGCGAGCGATTGCTCCTGGCTGATCTCGCCACCCCACTTACCCTGCATCGACCCGAGGATCGCCGGCGCTCCGAGTTGGCCACCGAAGTCGATCATGGAGAGGACGAAGTCGAGGGCCTCCGCGCGCTTGGCGGGGTCGCCATCGGTGAGGGAAAGTCCGTGTTGGACCATCCCGGCCCCGGTTCCCACCGCGGCGATGTCGAGGGTGTGCGCGGCGGCCATGGACTTGATCTTGGCGACATCGATGAAGTGGGGACCTGGCAGGAACAGTTCCACGGCGTCAAATCCGAGGGAGGCGGCCAGGGCGAAACTATCGGGGAGAGCCTGATGGAAGACGAAGGGGCCGGCCGATGCTTCCGGAACTTGAGCGAGAGTGATGGCGGATTTCATGGGTCAGAGGAGCGGAGAGACCGGCTCTGCCGCGATTTTGAAAGCGGGAGAGGTGCGGTTTGAGGGGTTGGCAGTCAAGGTATTTCCCTCTTGGAGAGTGGGGCACGGCATAATCGATGATAAGGCTCGGAGGCGAGGCCGTAATGTCGGTGGTAGTTTGGCAAACCTGATGAGGAGATCGACAATAACTGGCCTGACCGCCGCGGTGCTCCTCGGGATGAGTGGCGTGGTGACGGGGCAATCAAAGGTCGAGCCCGGGGTGGCGAAGGAGTTCCGGGAAGAGATTGAGCCTCTCCTGCAAGACTACTGTTTTGATTGCCACGGGGACGGATCCCACAAGGGCGATCTCTCGATGGACAAGTTCAAAGATCTCTCGAGCCATTTGAACGATCACGAGCATTGGTTTCGGGTGTGGCAAAACGTGCGCACTCAACTCATGCCTCCCGCGGATGAGGAATTTCAGCCCAATCTGGCGGAGAGGAAGCTGCTTACGGGGTGGATCGAGAAGCAGGTCTTCAAATTGGATCCCAAGAACCCCGATCCCGGGCGGGTGACCATCCGGCGGCTGAATCGCGCGGAGTACCGGAACACGGTCCTGGATGTGGTGGGGGTCAGCTTCAATGTGAATGACAATTTCCCGCCGGACGACACTGGTTTTGGATTTGATACGGTGGGGGATGCGCTTTCGCTCTCGCCGTTGTTGTTGGAAAAGTATCTTGCGGCCTCGGAGGAGATCGCCGCCCAGGCCCTACCGACTGGTGCGGGGAAGCCGAAGCCGATCGTGATTGACCCCGGGAATTTTCGGGAGCGGGGAAACAACACGCAGAGTGCCCGCTTCATGGAGGCGGACCAGGATCATACCGTGGGTGCCGACCGGAAATTCGAGGTGGACGGAAGGTATGCCTATGAAGTGAGCTATGAGGTTCGGAGTGAGGGAGGGCGGCCGAGAGGACAGACCGCCACCTGGCGCATCCTGGTCGATGGCAAGGAATTGCACAAAGTGGGAGTGCATTCGGACCGAGGGGATCGTGGGACGTTCAAGGGCGAGTTGGACCTGCCGAAGGGGGACCATCAATTTGAGTTTCACATCGAGCCCGGTGAGCAGGGCGAAGGATCGGGGGTGACGGGAGTGCGGGTGGCGGAGGTCAAACTGACGCGCGATGCCACGAGCAATTGGGAACTCTATCCGGAGAGCTATCGGAAGATCTTCATCAAGGGATTTCCTCCGCAAGGGGAGAAGGAACAGGCGGGCTACATGCGTGAGATCGTGGAAAACTTTGCGACCCTGGTGTTTCGTCGGCCGGCGGAGAAAGGCACGGTGGACCGATTGACTGCCCTTGCGCTCAAGAGGGCGAAGGAGAAGGACCGGAAGTTTGTGGACGGGGTGAAGTTCGCGGTCACCGCCGCGCTCACCTCCCCGCGGTTTTTGTTTCGCAGTGAAGTGCAGGCCGAGCCCGACAACCCGGGGAGGGTCGTTGCGGTGGATGAGTTCGCCCTGGCGTCGCGCCTGTCCTATTTCCTGTGGAGTTCTGCTCCCGACGTGGAGCTCTATGAGCACGCCAAGGAGGGGACTTTGCGCGCGAATCTGCGAGCGCAAGTGGATCGCATGATCTCTGACGAGAAGGCCGAACGCATGGTGGCCAACTTTGTGGGGCAGTGGTTGCGGGCACGGGACTTGCGAGGATTGAGCATTGATGTCCGTCGGATCTTGCACGAGCGAAACAAGCGCGAAGCGGAGCGTGTCTTCAACCAAGGCGTCCGGCATGACATGCGGATCGAGACCGAGATGTTCTTTCGACACATCCTTTTGGAAAACCGTCCCGTGCTCGAGTTGCTCAACGCGAGGTATTCCTTTCTCAACGAAAACCTGGCGCGTTTCTATCAGGTGCCCAGGGTGAAAGGGAGGGAATTCCGCAAGGTTGAATTTGGAGAAGAGTCGAAGGGGCGCGGGGGCATTCTCGGGCAGGGCACTTTCCTCATCGTGACCTCGAATCCCACGCGCACCTCGCCAGTGAAACGCGGGCTCTTTGTGTTGGATAACATTCTCGGAACACCCTCTCCGCCAGCCCCTCCCGACGTGCCCGAACTGGCGCAGGCCAAGAGGGAGATCGAGAATGGCACGATGCGCCAGCTGATGGAGCTCCACCGTGGCAAGCCGCTCTGCAAGTCGTGCCATGCCCGGATGGATCCGATCGGCCTTGCGCTGGAGAATTTCAATGCAATCGGGCAATGGCGAGATCGGGAGGAGGGCCAGGAAATCGACACTGCGGGCAAGTTGGTGACCGGGGAGAGCTATGGCAGCGTGATGGAGCTCAAGGAAATCCTGGCGAGCTCCCGGAAGCAGGATTTCTACCGCTGCCTGACCGAGAAGATGCTGACCTATGCGCTGGGGCGAGGAGTGGAATATTATGACGCTCCGACCGTGGATTCGATCGTGGAGCGCTTGAACAAAAGCGGCGAAGGGATGAAGGAGCTTGTCTATGGAATTGTGGAGAGTGTGCCATTTCAAAAGCGGCGCGGTGACGGGAGCAGATTGGCAAAGTGACCCCGGTGCTCTTTCAGGATCGAGGTGACGGATGATCGCTTGTGGAATGAAGTGCTGGCGGCGTTCCCGAATCGTCGAGGATGGTCCAACCCACTGCCTTTCGGCGCCTTGTCAGCACTCCCTTCTCCTGCGCGTTGATCCCTCCATCCAACCCTGAGAGAACCATGGGGGGCTGGGCGGTAGCGGTCACCTCAAAGAAATGGGCTTGGCGCTTGAAAAACCGTCCCCCCGATGGGTGTATAGTATTCTCAGAT
>Ga0302119_10001462_pt1 | contig 10611 bp, 5 predicted proteins | sample AG5_Tmax_MG_FD_203114 | JGI IMG/M metagenome (GOLD analysis project Ga0302119, IMG submission 203114) | Marine microbial communities from Western Arctic Ocean, Canada - AG5_Tmax | ecosystem: Environmental > Aquatic > Marine > Oceanic | place: Canada: Western Arctic Ocean | collected 2017-10-01
CGTCCGTGAGCTGCCGTACGCGGGCGCGCAGGATGCCCGGGAAGCGCAGGAGGACGGGGGTGTCGATGCCGCGGCGCCGGATGGTGCGGGTGAGCTCGAAGAGGTCCGTTGTCGGGCCGTTTGGAGAGTCCGGGTGGACCTGGAGATTCCCGTTTTCGTTGATGGAGAAAAATCCCGCGGCCCAGGTGGGGACCTGGTAGAGGTCGGAACTTGAGGCAGGGGTCCAGCGGGCCATGCAGGGAGTATAGGCGGGAATTCGCCCATTGGGGGGGGGAGGGAAGGGATAGGCGGCGGGGTCGGGGCCTGGACATAAACCGGGCGGGGCTTGTAACGGGGGAGCTCTTGGAATCGTCAGCCCGGGTGGGTGGGGGCGGTGGTTGGGAAAGGGCCAGGATTTCAGCGGAAGGCTCCAAACAAGCACGAGGAACCCAGACCGTCCGCGTGGCCCCTTCACTACCCTACGCCCATGACAAAGATCCGCTTCACCAAGTCCATCGCTCGCCTGCTCGACGGTGACTACCTGCTCATCGTTGGAACCGAATCCACCCTGCGGGACGGTTCTGTGCTCGACTGCCTGCCGGAGGAGCACATGCGTCTGGCTCTCGACCTGCTCACCGACCTCAAGCCGGGTGAACGCGGTGCGGCTGCGGGGACGCTCACCGGCTCCACACCGCGCAAGTTGGCTGTTGGGGTACTTCCCGATTCAGTCTCGCGGCACAACTCACCCGCGAGGGCAGAAGCCATCCGGCGTGTGGTTTCCTTGTCTTCCACCGGCACTCGCGGAAAGGCCGGCCTCTTGCTGTTCTTGGATGAGCCCGATCATTTGCTTCCAGCCGCAAATGCCATCGCACGTGCCCTCCCGATGTACCACGCCAACAAGCGCGTCAGCCCTGAGCCCATCCTGACCATCGCAGCGGTGGGACCCGGCGAGCGCACTCTGACCGCGAGCGCACAGGTCAAGGTTACGGTAGATAGTTCACGCGAAGCGGCGCGGCTGGTCGATTTCCCGCCGAGCGAAATGCATCCGGGCAAGATGCAAAAAGAAGCGACCCGCATCCTTCGAGGCTGTGAAAGGGTGACCCGCAAAGCCATCGTCGGGAATCGCTTACTCGATGCTGGATTGGGTTGCCTGCACGCCGTCGGACGCACGGCATTGGAAGCCCCGCGGCTCATGGTGCTCACGTACAAGCCCAAGCGCGCTACCAAGAAACACATTGCGCTTGTGGGCAAGGGTATTACCTACGACACAGGCGGTCTGTCTTTGAAAACCGGCGGACATATGGCTGGAATGAAGAGTGATATGGGTGGCGCGGCCGCGGTTATCGGGGCGTTCAACGTGCTCGCACGGAGTGGATGCCGACACAAACTCAGCGCCGTACTCTGCCTGGCAGAGAACGCCGTTGGACCCAGCGCCTACAAGCCCGATGACATCCTGCGCGCCCACTCGGGCCTGAGTGTGGAGGTCAACAACACCGATGCCGAGGGGCGCCTGGTGTTGGCGGATGGGGTCAGCTACGCAGCCCGGGAGTTGGGCGCGGACACGATCCTGGATGCGGCCACCCTCACCGGGGCTCAGCTGGTGGCCACTGGGAAACTTCACGCGGGACTGATGTCCAATGACGGCGGCCTGGAAGAGCTCATGGTGGAGGCTGGCCGTGCGTCCGGAGATCTCGTGCATCCTCTTCCGTTTGCGCCGGAGTTCTACAAGCCGGAGTTCAGCAGCGCGGTGGCGGACATGCGCAACTCGGTGGCCAATCGTGCCAATGCCCAGGCCAGTTGCGCAGGTCAGTTCATCTACTGGCACATCGAGGACACCGGAGCGCGCTGGGCGCACGTGGATTTGGCAGGCCCCTCGATGTTGGGCAAACGCGCTACCGGGTTCGGGGTAGCGCTGCTGTCGGAAGCGGTGAGGCGGCTTTGACCGAGGGCCGGCCTAGGGGGTTACCCGGACGCGGGCCCTTGCCTCCATCGCGACCAGCAGCCTCTCCGGATCACGCTCCGCCATCCAACTCTGGCGGTCGGCGGCATCGGTGATCAGCCGGCCTGCGCTCCAGACCTTCAGCAATTGCTTGAGGCGTGCGGCGCGTTTACGGGGACCGGCACCGGCGCTCTCCAGCGCGAGAGAATACTCGTGCAGGAACTCCGCCGCTGCCTGGGCGGTGACCTCCTGTCCAGAGAAGATCCACGGGTCAGCCAGGGCAGCGTGGCCCACCATGACGTACGCACAGCCCGTCACTGAGCGCATGCGCTCCAGATCGGCGTGAACCTGCACTCCGCCGTTGCCGCAGACAGGAATTTCCACGGCCTCCACCGCCCGGGTGATGCGCGTCCAGTCCACCTCGGAAGTGTAGTGCTCGCTGCGCGTGCGGCAGTGCACCGTCAGCAGGGACGCGCCGCCGGCCTCGGCTGCTCGCGCCAACTCCTCGACGTTCTCTGCATCATCAAAGCCTGCGCGGATCTTGGCGGTCACGGGCAGATCCGTACCACAGACTTGTACGCACGCGCGCACGATCGATTCCAGCCGCTTGGGCTCCCTGAGCAGGGCCGAGCCCGCGCAGCCTTTGAGAGCCCCCTTGGTGGGACAACCGAAGTTCAGGTCCAGGAACGAGGCGTCGGTCTGCAGGACCGATTCTGCCGTTGCGGCGAGTGCGGACTCATGGCTGCCCATCAGTTGGACGCCTACCGGAATGGAGTTCACTCCCGGGCCCAGATGCCTGCCGACTTGACTGGGTCGGTAGGGGTGATCCACCACCCGTAGAAATTCGGTGCACGCGCCCCCCAGATCCTCTGGTCGGTGCCGCGTGAGGAGCACGGCCCGATAGCAGGGATCTGTCACCCCCTCCATGGGGGCTAGGAGCCAAGGTGCCGTGAAAGGCAGCCGGGGCACTCTAGTCCTTGTTCTTGATGTCTGCGCTAACGGGGCTGTGGCCCATCAGGTGCTCCACGAAGTAGTCCCATTTGCGTTGGGTAAAGTAGGCCGATGCGTCCCCGTAGCCGTGACGCTTACCAGGAAAGATGAGCATGTCGAAGCGCTTGTTCTCGCGAATCAAGGCGTCAACAAGTCGCATAGTTCCAGCCGGGTGCACGTTGTTGTCCATGTCACCGTGGACGAGTAAGAGATGGCCCTTGAGGTTGGCGGCGAGTTCGGCATTTGAAGGCACCTGGATTTGGAAGCGGGTCTCGGCTTCCTTCTCCTTCTCTGTTTCTTCTCCGTCCTTCTTCTCGCCATCATCGTCGACTTCCTTGCCGTCTTTCTCGCCGTCCTTCTCGCCGTCCTTCTTCTGGCCGTCGCCGTCGACCTTAGTGTCGTCCTTCTTCTCTTCCTTGTCGTCACCTTCATCGTCACGGGCTTCAGCTTCGCCCCGCCCGCGGCTGCGACTTCGTGAGCGTTCTTCCTCTTTTTGTTCCACTTCGACCTCTCGCAGGCCGTGGTAGCGCTCCGCCCAGTAGTAGCCGTACACGTTGTTGTCGTGGTTTCCCGAGGAGGACACGCCGACCTTGAAGAAGTCGTTGTAGGGCTCTTGCATCAAGGCGGCTGCCGTCATGAAACCGCCGCCGGAGTGGCCGTAGATGCCGATGCGGTTGATGTCCACGTAGGGTCGCTGCTCTGCCAGTTGCTCGAGGCCCGCCTTCTTGTCCGCCAACCCGTAGTCGCGCAGGTTGAAATAGCCGTAGCTGTGGTAGGCCTTCGAGCGCCCGGGAGTTCCGCCTCGGTGACCCAGTTGCACCACCAAGAAGCCCAGCTGCGCCAATTGCTGGCGGCCATGGGAGGTGGAGAAGGAGTGGCTCACGCCTTCCATTTGGGGACCAGGATAGACCTCGGCGATGACCGCGTATTTCTTGGTGGGGTCAAAGTCGAAAGGCTTCCAGAGGTTGCCGTAGAGGTCCGTGATCCCGTCCGCTGCCTTGAAGGCAAAGGTCTCGGGCATAGTCCAACCCGCGGCATACAGACGCGACAGGTCCGACTCTTCGAGTTTCATGACCTCATTGCCTTCCGCGTCGCAGACCCGTGAGATGGGAGCCATGTCCACGCGGGAGCAGTTGTCCACGAGGAAATTGCGCGTGGGGGAGAGGTTCGAGCGGTGGGTGGCATCACCCGGGTCGAGGAGAGTGAGACCCGTACCGTCCAGGAATACTCTGTAGAGATGGTCGTAGTAGAGGTTCTCGCCGTCCTCACGCGCGTTGCCACGGAAGTAGAGCAGGCCCTTGTCCTCGTCCACTTCGACGATGCGGCTGGCACGGAAGGGGCCGCTAGTGATGGCGTTCTTGAACTTGCCGTCTTTGCTGTAGAGATAGAAGTGGCCCCAGCCACTGCGCTCGCTCCACCAAACCAACTCGTCGCGATCCTTTAGGTAGCGCACGCTTTGGGTCGAGATATTGGCCCGTTGAAACCCTTCTTCGATCAAGGTTGTGCACTCAGAGGTGCGGGTATCGAGTGAGCAGAACTCCACGTTACGTACCAGGCGGTCCCGCCGCAGGAAGCGCAGCGTGTCGCCAGTGCCGGTGTAATCGAGTTCGACTTCTTCCTCGGTCTCCTCACCCTCTTTCTTTTCGTCGTCATCCTCGTCGTCATCTTCGTCGCGCGTGACGGTCTTGCCCCAGTGCACGTTGCTGTAGCCTTCGTCCTTCCATACGGGATCCACGCGGAAGAGAGTCTTGCGCGACCGATCAAATACGTACAACTCGCTACGCCTGATGTTCTCCTCGCCGGGGAGTGGATAGGAATATGACTCGAGAGTCGGGCGCGGGGTGGAGAGGGAGTTGACGAGGAATAATTCCTCGACGTCCCGCGAGTCCCTGCGCGTGGCATAAAAAGCCGTGGAGTCCTGGGACCACGTCACGGATGGGCGCGATTTCTTGAGCTCTTCGGGCTTGTCGTCTTCTTCTTCAGTGTCCTTGGATTCCTCGTCCTTCTTGCCTTCCTTTACCTCTTTGACCTCTTCCTTGTCGTCGTCCTTCTTGTCGTCGTCTCCGGGTAGGAAGTCTTCGAACTCTCCAGTCTGGAGTACGTCGAGGTAAGCCTCTTGACCCTCGGCTAGCTGGCCCTGGGGGCCACGGAAGCGCCCACCCGAGAACTCATAGTCCTCCTCGCCGTTGTCCGTCAATTGCAGAGCCACGCTCTCGTCCACGGCGTCGGCCCAGGCCTCACGCTCGTCAACCTTCTTCTCGGGCTCCTTCTTCTCGTCGCCGTCCTCTTCTGAGTCCTTGGATTTCTCGGAATCGTCGCCGTCAGTTTCCTTGGACTTCTCGTCACTCTTCTCGTCACTCTTCTCGTCGCTCTTCTCGTCGCTCTTCTCGTCGCTCTTCTCGTCGCTCTTCTCGTCGCTCTTCTCGTCGCTCTTGCCGTCGCTCTTGCCGTCGCTCTTCTCGTCGCTCTTGCCGTCGCTCTTGCCGTCGCTCTTGCTGTCGTCTTCCTTGCTGTCGTCTTCCTTGCCTGTGGTTTCGGACGTCTTCTCTTCTTGCTTCTCCTCGACCTTTGTCTCGCCCTCTTTGTCCGAGTTCTCACCCTTTTGTTTTTCGCCGGTGGTACTCTCGCCTTCCTCGCCCTTCGCTGCCTCGGCCTTGGCTTCTTCGCGCTTCTCCTTCTTCATGCGCGCATCGATGGCCTTGACTTCTGCCTGAACCTCCTCGCTGGCCTCCACGTAATAGAGGTTGTGCTCTTTCAGGAAGACGTAGGCCGTGCGATCGGGGGAGAAATTGCGATGCGCTCTGGGATCTACGGGTTTTTTCTCATCCTCATCTTCCGTGGATGTTGACCGCTCACGGAATGAGCGTCGCCGGGACCCGGACGAACTCGCTTCTTCATTATCCTCGCCGGAGCTGATCTCTCGCGCAGTCACCTTTCCCGTGGCCAGCTCAATGGTGAAGCCTTCCTTCTCAACTGTCACCGAGAGCTCCGTGCCCTCGTCATTGATCTTCGCCCGTCCCAGGGAGAGTTGTGCGGATTCCAGGGGTTGTTTGACCGCCAGGGACAGGGCGGACGCCACCGCCTCGTGATCAAACAGGTGCGTGCGGGTTCCCGCTCCGGGGTCCACCAAGTAGTAGCGCGTTCCCGCGCTGGTCTTGTAGCTATACCAGAAGCGATCCGTCTCCCCGATCCAGTTGGGGGAGACTGAAGAGCTGTAGGTGCGTTGGCGCAGGTAGGCCGAGTCGAACTTACTGGCCTGCTCGTAGTTCGGATTGACGACCCGATCTTGGGCAAGCGCGGGGGCGCAGAACACGGAGCTGGCGACGACCAGGACACACAGGCGTAGAGAGAGCTTCATTGGGGATCTTGATTCGGTGGCAACGGGGCACTTCCCAGCATATCCCCTCCTCAGCAAAGGGGGGGGCGGGGGCAACTCCTAGTGGTCCCAATTCAGATCACGGTCCAGAAATGCCTCCAGGCGTTCATTGTGGGGCTTGAAGTGCCTCACAAGGCTCGCACGCACTTCCGGCTCCATAGGGTCGAGCTTGACTCCCGCGTGAGTGCGTTTGGGTACCTGCACCTCGATGGGTGGAAGATTCAAGAACTCCGTGAGCTCGGAGACTGCCCGCTGTGGATCGCGGTGCAGGTCGTCCGTGATCTGAACCAGAAGCTGCTCGCGGGGGAAGTGCTCCAGCCAACGGTCCAGCTGATCCATGTAGCAGCCGCGGGCCTTATAGGAATAGTGCTGACGATTGAAGGACGCGTACCGTTCGTCGCGCTCCATTCTCTCGAGCTCTCCCTGAAGGCGCCCCTCCTCAGCGTCCACGGCCTCCTCGAAGGAGAGGGGCTCGTTCGTACGCATGATTTGGTGTTTGTAGAATGAAAACGCGCGGTCGACCGGGTTGCGCAGGATGACCACCAGCTTGATGTCGGGCAGCGTCTCGTGCACTCGGCGCGCGGCGTGGGGATGAAACAGATAATCGGGTGAGCCCTCTCCGGTCAGGATGTTGCCTCCCGTTTCCACTGCCTGGCGTGCGATCGTGGACTTGAGCGGAAAGAAAGCGCGGTACCAGTTCAGCCCCCAGTGGAAGGTCTGGTTGAAGAAGAACGCTTCCTTGCGCAAGGACCATGCCACGTGCGGGCTCTGCTCCAAGTAGGCGTACAAGGTCGTGGTCGCACTCTTGGCCGCGCCGATGATCAGAAAGTCGGGCAGCGCCCGAAAAGGGGCTGTGGGCAGGCGCGAGACCAACTTCAAGAGCAGCTTGCGTCGCCGACCGCGCAGGTGCTTGCGGTGGCGAGCCAGCTCCTTCTTATCGGGGTTCCACATGGGGGAGGGGGAGGTCACGGCGTGGGGCTCTTTAGGCCTAGCGGGCGTAGCCGATTCCCTTGAGATTGACCTTGTCCTCCTCGGAGAGGTCCAGATTTTCACCAGCGACCCCTGGTCCGAATTCGCGTCCGAATTCGCTGAGGAGGAGATCGCCCATAAGGGCTAGTTTCTCGGGCATTTGCGAGGCCAAATCGTGCTCCTCGCCGGGATCCTGGGCGAGGTCGTAGAGCTCCTCCGACCCATCCGCCTGGTGAAGGATGTACTTGAATCCACTCTGGACGATAGAGCGTTGGTTGGTCTTGGCTTCGGGCTTGTGAGTCTCGCCCAGAATGGGAGCGCTAATTGTGGGCCCGGTTCCCTCAATCCACGGCATGAGGCTAACTCCACGGAACCGGTCGGTGACGGAAACCCCTAGGAGGTCGAGCACCGTGGGAAGAATGTCCACGTGACCCGCGGGTGCATCGATGACCGTGCCTGGTTGCACGAGTCCGGGAGCAACGACGATCAGGGGCACGTGCAGTAGGGAGTCGTAGAGTTGATCCACGTGGCCGATAAGATTGTGCTCTCCGAGGCCCTCGCCATGATCGGCCGTGAAGACCACCACGGAGTTCTCCCACAATCCCGCCGCTTGAAGGGCCTCGATCGCCAAACCTATCTGTGAGTCCACGTAGGCGACCTCTTCGCGGTAGCGGGCGATCAGGGTCTCCGGATTCAGTTGCTCGCGCAGAGTGACCTGCAGGGTCACTTCCTTGGTGCTTTTCTCCAGGTTGATCAACCTGAAGGCGCGAGGAAGATTCTTGAAACCGGGCGTGCCCCGGTTGCTCTGCAGAAACTCATCCTCCTCCGCGAACTTCACAGTGACCCGGCGGTCGTCCGTGCGAATCATCAAGCATCCCACTTCACGGCTGCTCACTCCCTCCGGCATGACAAACTCAAAATCCTCACGAAGGCTCGACACTTCCACTGTGACGTCGTGGTCGCGAGAGTCTGCGGGCACTCGGGCGACAACCTCCTCCCCGCGGCGTATCTGAATCACCGAGTATTCTCGGCTCGGAGGTGCATAGGGCGAGTGGGGGTCGGAGTAGTGCACGAAAAGAAACAGCGGGCTGGCCCGTTCAGTCTTTTTCAACCACTTGGTGAGCCGTGCATTGATTTCCTCCGACGACTTCCACCAGCGTTTGCTGAAACCGCCTGCGTAACTGTCGAATCCCTGAGCGAATCCAAAGCGGTCGCTCAGAACCCCAAGGCTTATGAACGCAGCGGTGCTCCAACCCTGCTCGCTGAGGATCTCCGTCATGGTGTGGTTTCCCTCTGGGAAACTCTGCGAATTCACCGTGCAGCCATGGTCGGAGGGCACGCTGGAGGTAAAGATCGATGCGTGGCTGGGTCCGGTCAAGGGGATGTGCGCGCGCGCAGTCGAGAACATAGCCCCGGCCGCGGCTAGACCGTCGATGTGGGGGGTGGGGATGTCGGATCCGTAGCAGCCCAGATGATCTGCCCGCAACGTGTCCACGGCGATCAGGATCAGATTGCGCTTGGCGCCTGCCGGCTCGGCCTCGGTGTCCACGCCACCACCGGACTCGGAGCACCCAATCAGTGCGACTGGCACCAGGATGAGTGCCCCAATCCTGCACAGGGCCATCCCAGTCATTCGCGCTGCGGTATCCATGGGAGAATCATACCTCCAGCCTACCCGCACTCGTGGGGTCAATCCCGTACCCAGACCTGGACGGTCCAGTGATCTTCGAGCAGGGAGCACAGCACCAAATCATCGCTACCCGAGCCCGTCAGATCGGTGGGCAGCAAAATGACCTGCTCAGCATCGGCGAGACCTGGAACCTCCAGCGCCCAATGGGCTTGCTTGCCTTGGCGACCGCGACGCAGAGCTGCGCCCGCTGAGAAGTCCCGCTCGAACAGGTCGCTCATCTTTAGTGTGACGTTGCCCTGATCTCCCAGAGCATCGAGATCCTCGAGGACCAAGACTTCCAGGAGGCCCATGACGTCGGGCTCGCCGTCCCACGCGCGTTCGAGGCGATCCTCTTCGGGCGCGCAATCAAGATAAACCGAAATCGTGTCACCCTCGATGTCCACCACGTCGTCGGTCTCCGAATGGCCACCCCATGCCAGGCGCCTTGCGGGGATCTCCAGCTGTTCGATGACCGCCTTACCGATCTCTTCGGCTTCCTCTATCAACGGAAGGAGCCGGGGGATCTCCACGGAGACCTGCCCCCTCTGGGTGGGTTTTCGACTGAAGGTCCCTTCCGAGTTGGTGTAAGTGAAGATGTCGAAGTCGAGTTTTCCGGGAAGGATCAGGTAGCGTAAAACGCGCCCGAGGCTGATGCGCTCGCCCCGCACGATCTGCAGATCGAGTTGCGCGTCCCCGCGCACCTGGCGCACGAACCAACCGAGGACTTTGCCGCTCGCCTTGAGGATCTGATCGGGTTTGGCTCTCGGGCCGGTGTGCGAGCCGCCCAGGTACACACGGAATTGCGATCCCAAGACCACGATCAAGTCTCTCGGCGCCACACCGTCCAAGTCGCGTAGAGCCCAGGACACGTCCTCGTCCATGTTGGCCAGCAGATCATCGAAGTTGAGCCCCTGGCTCTCGGGGAGCTCGGCCTGCAGAGCCACCAGGTTCATGACCCAGGTAGGTTCGGTGGGGAGGCCGGCCTCTCCTGCGAGGTGAACGGCTACCCGCTCGCGTGTCTGAGAGATGAGATCATGCTCCCCATCTCCATCCAGGTCGTACATACGGAACTTGGGCACGGATACCTGCCGGCCCACTCGCGCCCCCAGCTGCCCCGGTGAGCCGGTGGAGAGTGTGATGGACAGGTCAAATCCGATGATGAGGGGCGGGTCAAAGCCCGCGCCGTTCGCCAGATGGACGTGGTGAGCGCTGCGCGTGGGCAAGACCAGATCGGGAAGGCCGTTTCCATCCACGTCCCGGCAAAAATCCATGGCTGTGATCCCGGGAGGAAGGAACACCTCGTCCTCTAGGATGAGTACGGCAGGCTGGAAGGTCTTCCCGTCGAAGTCGTGACGGAAGACCCTTCCATCTCCAGTCAACGTTAGGACGCGATGCGCGCCCGTGCCGTCAATGTCCGCCACAGTCCAGGCTGTGTGGCCGACGGGCCATTTCATGAGGGCCGTGGGGGCGCTTGGGTAGCGGCCGTCAGCATTCAGGGCGAACACCGTCAGGCCTGCACCGTCCACGCGCACCAGATCCAGATCTTTGTCGCCATCCATGTCCCGCAAGGTCAAATCCGCAGTTCCGGCATCCATCTGAATCAGAGTCTGCAGAGACGGGGCAGCTTCTGTGCTTGGAGTTACCCCCTGGCAGCTGAGAATCAAGAGGGCCGGGAAGATCATCTGCCCC
>Ga0302119_10001464_pt1 | contig 10600 bp, 9 predicted proteins | sample AG5_Tmax_MG_FD_203114 | JGI IMG/M metagenome (GOLD analysis project Ga0302119, IMG submission 203114) | Marine microbial communities from Western Arctic Ocean, Canada - AG5_Tmax | ecosystem: Environmental > Aquatic > Marine > Oceanic | place: Canada: Western Arctic Ocean | collected 2017-10-01
ACCATCGTCGTTTTCGAAACGTCAGGATAAGCGCCCCAACGAGTAACATCACGCTCCCCAATCCAAACAAGGCCATCCCCAGGGAGGGAAAGTAGTCATCCCTATGGTTGCTCGAAGCAAGGTTGCAGCAAAATTGCCCGCCGCCATGACCGCTCGCTGTCCAGGCTGTCCTGATCTCAGAGGAATACTGAAAAACACCCTTCCTCCAGCCTGCTCTCCCCCCTCGAACCCGCACTCATCTGCGCCCCGGCCAATCTAGCAGAATTCTCCCAAATGCCGCGGGTGTTTGGGCTCAATTCCTTCGTAGACCGTAAGGCCCACCACGCCGAGAAGGACCACCCCCAGGGATCGGAACGAACGCCGACCACCTTCATTTCCCGTTCTCCCCTCATCAAACGAATATCACCCCCCTCTACTTGTGACTTGCTCGCTTCGATATTTCGGAACAGGTTCCCTCCCCCCCATTGAACCGGGGAAAATCATGGGAAAAACCCTCTATCAAAAAGTCTGGGCCGCTCACACCGTGAGCACCCTGAAAGACGGCCGCACGCAGCTCTTTATCGGAACCCACCTCATTCACGAAGTGACCAGTCCCCAGGCCTTCGGAATGATTCGTGACCTCGAACTGCCCGTGAAGTTTCCCCATCGAACCTTCGCCACCGTCGATCACATCGTCCCCACCAAGAACCAGGACGCGCCCACCGACTCGATGGCATCCAAGATGATGGAGGCTCTTCGCCAGAACGCGGACGACTTCGGAATCACCTACTTCGATCTCAGTTCCGGCATGCAGGGCATCGTTCACGTGGTCGGCCCCGAGCAGGGAATCACCCAGCCTGGAACCACCATCGCCTGCGGCGACTCCCACACCGCCACCCACGGCGCCTTCGGAGCGATTGCGTTCGGAATTGGCACCACTCAAGTGCGCGACGCCCTCGCCACCCAAACGATTGCGATGGAGTCCTCCAAAGTTCGCCGCATCAATGTGAACGGTGATCTTCGTCCCGGCGTCTATGCCAAGGATGTCATTCTCCACATCATTCGCCTCCTTGGAGCCAAGGGCGGAATCGGCTATGCTTACGAGTACGGCGGCTCCACCTTCGATAATTTCTCGATGGAAGAGCGCATGACCGTTTGCAACATGTCGATCGAAGGCGGGGCCCGCTGCGGTTACGTCAATCCTGACCAGAAGACCTTCGCGTTTCTGAAAGGAAAACCGCACGCCCCCAAGGATGAGGAATGGGAGGCCGCCGTGGAGCGTTGGCAGTCCTTCGCCTCCGATCCCGATGCTCACTACGATGATGTCATCTCGATCGAAGCCGCCAAAATCGAACCGACCGTGACTTGGGGCGTGTCCCCGGACCAGGGAATCGGAATCAACGAGTCCATTCCCGATCCTGCCCACGCCAAGAGCGAAGCGGAGACTGCCAGCTTCAAGGAGGCTCTGGACTACATGCAACTCCCCGGGGGCACCCCCATCAAGGGGGTCAAGATTGATGTCGCCTTTATCGGCTCCTGCACCAACGGCCGCCTGCGCGATTTCCGCGAAGCCGCCAAGTATCTCAAGGGCAGGAAAGTCGCCGAGGGCGTAACCGCCCTGGCCGTGCCTGGCTCGCAAATCACCGCCGTGCAATGCGAGCAGGAGGGTCTCGACAAGATTTTTGAGGACGCCGGTTTCGAATGGCGCAAGGCAGGGTGCTCGATGTGCCTGGCCATGAACCCCGACAAACTGGTGGGCGACCAACTGTGCGCCTCCTCCTCCAATCGCAATTTCAAGGGCCGCCAAGGCTCCTCGATTGGACGAACCATCCTCATGTCGCCCGTCATGGTTTGCGCAGCCGCCGTCACCGGGGTGGTCGCGGATGCTCGGGAGGTTTTCGAAGTCGATCCCGATTCAAATTTCGCGGCCGCCTGATGGCAGCGTCCGCCCGAACCAGCAACATCATGAAGGCCCTCTCTCTCTCACTCGCCCTGGGCGTCCTGACCCTCGCACCGCTCCTCGCCAAGAATCCCACTTCTACCGAAGAACTCCTGATCGTCACTCGCTTTGAGGAGAATGGCCAGGAAGCCGCAGCGGCAAGCTTCAAGCCCTTTGTCGAGGAATTCAAAAAAACGGGTCTTCCCGCGGAGGCCGAACCCAACAACAAGAAAGACTGAAGATCGACAACCATCCAGAAACCATGGCTCTTGAAAAAATCTCTTCTGTTCGCGGGACCGCCGTCCACGTTCCCGGCAACGATCTCGATACCGACCGCATCATCCCCGCACGCTACCTGAAGTGTATCACCTTTGACGACCTGGCAGGCACTCACTTTTACGATGTCCGCTTTGATACCGAGGGAAATCCCACCGGTCACTCTCTCGACGATCCCCGCTTTGCGGACTCCTCGATCATGTTGAGTGGTGCAAATTTCGGCTGCGGATCTTCCCGCGAGCACGCTCCGCAGGCCATCTACCGATCCGGCTTCCGAGCCATCATCGCAGAATCCTTCGCCGAGATATTCTTCGGAAACTCCACCACTCTTGGCATGCCCTGTGTCTGTGCAACCCGCGATGACATCGAAGCCTTGGCCGCAGCCATCGAAGCGGCTCCCGACACCGAGGTTACCATCAATCTCGAAAGCCTGACGGCCTCCTACGTCGACCACTCCTTTGCGGTCACCATCTCCGCCTCGGCCCGCCAGGCTCTCACCAGCGGACGCTGGGATCCCATTCAAGAGTTGTTGGACAATGGCGAGGCGATTTCCAAGCTTGGTGAAGCGCTGCCCTACGTCTGAGTGGTCGCGGAGGGCCCCTCCTCTTCCGCAACTCCGAACCCAGACAAACAAGGACAGCTCCTTCCGAGCTGCCCTTTGAAAACGGTTGAAACCAAGCTTGGTCCTGAGCTACTCGGCAGCGAGAACCCCGGCCGTATTCCGATTGCCGCCTTCGCTCTCTTCAGCCGGATCCTCTCTCTTGGGACTCTCCGGAGGACCGGAGGATTTCTCGGAGGAAGCCTGCCCCTTCCGGAGGTCGCCCTTGAGCTTCCGGATCTCGGCGGCCTTCGTAAAGAGCAATTGCTCCAGGCCACCCTTGGCCTTATTCAGGAAGACCACTTCCTCATGGGCCTGATCGAGGGCCGCTGAGGATTGTTCCAATTCCTGATCGGCGGTCTGCCTGGCCACTTCAAGGTCTTTCAACTCTGCCGTGAGCTCCACCATCGCCAGCTTCGAATACCCGTCCGCCTCCCGAACTTCCTCGACCTGATTCTGAAGATCTTCCATTCCCGTCCGGGCCTCGTCGCGCTCCCGCTGGGCCACCATCCTGGATTCGACGGCCGCCCCCTTCTCCGCCTGTAGGGCCACAATCCCCTCCTGCGCCACTTTAAGAGCCGCCGAGATCTCCTCCTGGAACGTCCCCGCCCGTTCCCTCTCTTTCCGCAGCAGCTCCACATCAGCGAGGGCCTTCATCTTGACCGCATTCGCACTGCGCAACTCATCACGCATTTCCTTGGCGGACTGAGCCTCCGTCCTCAGGCTCGCCATCCTTCCTTCGAGTTCCTTCCGCGTGCGCGCCGCCTCGAGGATTGTTCTCTCGCGGGCAATCAACGCCATTCCGATCTCATCGTTGAGCCGTTCCTGCCTGAAGTTCGCTTCCGCAAGTTGCTCCTTCAGGTTGGCACGTTCAATGGGATCCTGAAGTTCCAGACGAGCCTGCACGAGGTCTCCTTTCAGAGCGCGGAATTCTTCCATCGCCCCACCCATGAGATCGCGGAACTCGAGCATCTCCGCCTTGGCAAGCACTCGAGCATTCGCACGCTCTTCCAAATCCGTCGAACGCCTCTTCCACTCTTCGGCCTCCTTGCGCGCCATCTCCATTTCATGACGAAACACTTTCAACTCGGTCAGGATCTCGTGATTCGCCTTCGTCAAGGCGCCCACTTCGTCGCGTGCTTGATCACGTTGGCGGGCAACCTCTTCGACCGCCTCTTGCGTCGCCGTCAAGCTGGTCCCAAGTGCGTCGATATCCATCAGCAATGCCTGCACCCGATCGGCCTCTTCTTCCGGCGCAACGACGGGGACAAACTCCGGAAAGAATTCAAGTTCAACAATGGGCGGATCAACCACAGTCGCGATGGCAACTAGTTCGATAACAACTGGGCTGGTCTCAAGAGAATCAAGGGATAGATCGGTGTTCACAAAAGACACCAATGCAGGGACAAGGAGCAGGCTCTTCATTTATGTAAGGGAAGTAAGGGTTACTTGAACTATTGCTTACCCTATCCAGCCGCAGAGGGAAGCATTTATTAAGGTTTCTTAGCATCCAGGAATTCTGAACTTATTGGTTCATGAGTTTATCCTGATTCTCCCTGAGGGGGCGTTCAGGAAGCGAAGTGATCCCAACCCCCGTCCAGGAGGGGCCCTTCGCAATCTGTTAGAGAACCGATGCAGGTCAGCCTCAAGCGGGAAAACTGCCGCGCCCACTCCGCCTGGAGACGCTTGGCGGAGCGAGGAGAGAGCGCGAACAACAACTCGTAATCTTCTCCGTCCCCGATGGCCTGTCCCACCGTCACGCCTCGCGTCCGGGGCACGCTCTCACGATCCAACCGAAACCCACAACCGCTGGCCGCGGCCAAGCGCGGAAGATCCATCGCCAAGCCGTCAGAGAGATCCATCATGGCATGCACGCGAAACTTTTCTGTCAGCCAACGCGCTTCCACGAGGCGGGGCGTAAATGTTAGGTGGCGGCCTTTCAGTGATCCTCCCAGCCGTCCCGTCACAAATAAGAGATCCCCTCGCTGACCAGCGCTGCGCATGGTCAGCTGGGTGCGTTTCGCGAAACCCGTGGCGGCCACCGAGATCACGACCGGGGCACCCACCGGGAGCGATGAGGTCTCCCCTCCCACGATGGCACACTCATACTGTTGCGCGCACTTGTTCATTCCGCGATAGAGTCCCTCCACCCAGCGAACCTCTCGATCGGGTGGCAGGGCGATCGTGAGGAGAAGATGACGCGGCCACCCTCCCATCGCAGCGAAGTCACTCAGGGTCCGGGCGACGGCCTTGCGACCAACCTTCGAAGCCATGGCATTCGGGCGATAATGAATCCCCTCCACAAGACAGTCGGTCTTGAGGAGTTCCACCTCCCCCCGCGCGCTCCCTTCAACCACCGCACAATCATCTCCCGGTCCCGCCAAGACTCCGGGGCCGGAACTGAGCAGCGAAGTCAATCGTGCAACAAGCGCGTCTTCACCCAAATCCGAAATACGCGGCATTTTGCTCGATTTGCTCCAAGAGTTCGGGGTTCAGTTTCATGATCATCTGACTGACCGTGGTGGCGCTATTAAAGCAAAAGTGAATGGCGATGGGAGCCCAGAGCGACCCCGTATACTCGTAGGCGAGGGCCAGAAAAATGCCAAGGATGGTCAAGGGCAGGAGCGCCGCCAAATTCATGTGCACCGCGCCAAAGAGGATCCCGGTGAAAATGACCGCGACTGGAATGTTCGAAAAGCGCTTCATGGCAGCGTAAATATAGCCTCGAAAGACCACTTCTTCGGCCAGGGGCGCTCCCCAACAGGCCACCAGCGCCATCGCTCCCAAGGTCATCGGATCGTTGTTTTCAGCTAGGAGTCTGACGGCATCCTGTTTCAGGTCTCCATCGACCAATTCCGAAATCCAGTCGAAATATCCCACCACCTCCAGAACCCCCATCAGGGCCCAGATCATCACCACCACCAGGGGAGCTAAAAACACGAGAACCCAGCGCCGCCAAACCAGTCCGAAGGCCGCCGCAAGATTCATCCGCCAGAAGAGCAGCCCCAGAACAATCACAATCTGAAAGAGCTGGAAGGCAAGCTGAGAGAGCAAGAGCGCAGGAAGGTTCCCCATCTCTCCAAGTTCCTTCTGCTCCTCAACCATAAGGCTGGCAATCCAACTCAGGACGTAGAATCCAGCAAAGATACTGATCCCAATTGCATCGATCAGTCCGAAGCCCGCGATGCTTACCTTCCCTCTCGGCATCGGGGGGGCCTTCCCGGAGCCGGTGTGACGAACCACATAGCACCCCACCGAAACAAGAAGCATCGCGGCGCAAACCGAATAAGTGACGCCAATAACCCGGCTATCGATTTCCATGTCCATGAGGTTGCGCGGGACCCTACGCAGCAGATCGCCACTTGACCAGCGAGGGATACGGGACCGCCCGTCGCCGCTGGTGGGGTCACCCTCAAATCATCGTGACCCGAGGTCCGGTTCCTCTCTCCCCCTGCCTCCTGGAGGAAGTTGCCAGGGAGATTTGGGAATCTGAAGAGTTTACCGGAAACTGACTGCCCGATGTTAAAAATTTGATGGGTGCTCGGGGGATCACGGGTAAGATGAGTTCATGAGGTTTCTCTCTTTGCTCCTTGCGATGACGATGATCTCCAGCCTTTCGGCCCGACAGTTTACCAACAAGTCGGGTAAGACGATTGATGCTGAGATCGTACGCGCCAATGTGAGTTCGGTGACCCTCCGGCTCCCAACCAACCGCACCGCCACCATCAAGATCAACACCCTTAGTCAGGAAGATCAGGACTACGTGATTTCCTGGTTGGATGATCAGGTGCCCCGCCTCCGCATCACTCCCAACATGGTGCGTTCCAGCAAGAAGAGCGGTTCCAGCTACACCCAGATCATGGATCTTTCCGTGGTGTTTAAAAATGAAGACAATGCCAAGGGCTTGGAGGAGACCACCCTGAAGTACTTCCTGCTCGGGCGCTCGGTCAACGACCGCAGCAAGAACAAGATTCTTCTGGTGCAAGAGGTGAACTTTGAAGTCGGAGCCGGCGGAGCGCACCCCGTCAACTTTCGCAAGGCGGTCAACAATTACTACGGTAGCAGCCGCAACACATATCCTTCCTACTCGGGTGACTACAAGTGCTACGGTTATATCCTCTTTGCCACCCGCAAGAAGGACGGTCGGGAAGTCTATAGACATGGCTCAACCCCTCACCTGACAGAAGCGATCTACTCCATCGTCGGACTGAAGACCGGAGACATCGTGGACGAGAATTACCAGAAGCCCACGGCGCGGAAGATCGGCGTTGGCGGCGACAATGCTCCGACGGGCACACCCCGGCGCCGACCCGGACAGCCCACACCGCTTCGCAAGCCCGAAGGCGCACCCATCATCATTCGCTAGGGGGGTGTTCTCTCAGGGTTGAGTTGAGAGAACCCGCGGGCAGGAGAAGGGAGGGCTGACAAGACCCCGAAAGGCAGTGGATGAGGCCATCCTTGAGGACTCGGGAACAGAGCAGCACTTCATGCCAAGCGATCATCCGTCACCTCAATCCTGACTGAGCACTAGCCAGTTCAGCGGCGGCATGCCGCTTCGACTCTCGTTCAGACCGCTTCGCTTGCTACGGTGAGAATGGTTCTTGATTCCGTAGAAAGTCGGCCACTTGGGAAAAGAACGCCCCCAAGGCGGAGGCCACTTCGGGGGCAACCCCGGCTTCCTCCATCGCTGCGGCCATGATTTCCAGCCAGCGATCGCGCTCAGCCTCTCCGATCCGGAAGGGAAGATGACGCATGCGCAGACGGGGGTGCCCTCTCTCTTCGAGGTAGCGGGGCACCCCTCCGATCCGAAAGCACAAAAAGTGGTAGAGCCGGTCTTCCGATCCCTGCAGGTCCTCCGCCGGATACATGGGCCCCAGGAGATCGTCGCCCGGAATCCTCCGATAAAATGCCACCACTACTCGCCGAAAGCCCTCAGGACCCAACTCACTCCAAATTGTTGCCTCATCCATACCCGGAAAGGGTCCACTGATGGCTTTTCTTTTCAAGAATTCAGGGACATCTTCTCCACGAGAATCGCCTCCAGCGACGCTTCCCCTCGAATTCATGTCATTCCCGCCCCAATTTGAGGCTCCCAGCCCAGAGGAACTCCACGAACTCCTCCCGACCTATGACGTCCTCGCCTTCATCGCGAAAGGCGGGATGGGTGCCGTCTACAAAGCGCACCAGAAGTCCCTCGCCCGCAACGTCGCGATCAAGATTCTCCCGCGCGAGTTCGGCGCCGATGAAGACTTCCGCAGGCGCTTCGAGGATGAGGCCAAGGCCATGGCCAAGCTCAATCACCCCAATCTGATTGGGGTCTACGACTTCGGCGAGGTCGATGGCATGCCCTACATCGTGATGGAATTTGTCGATGGCAAGTCCCTCCACCATTCGGCGCATGGCATTGCGATCGATCAGAAAGAAGTGGCCCGCCTGGTCACCGGCATCTGCGAAGGTCTCACCCATGCTCATGACGCGGGCATCCTCCATCGCGATATCAAGCCCGCAAACATTCTTCTCGATTCCAAGAAGCGCCCAAAAATCGGAGACTTCGGTCTGGCTCGTGCTGCGGATGACACCGAGGGCGACGGGCTCATTTTTGGCACGCCCACTTATACCGCGCCCGAGGTCATGAAGGACCCGGATTCCGTCGACAAACGCTCCGACGTGTTTTCCACTGGAGTGATCCTCTACGAGCTCCTCACCGGAAAACTTCCCGACTCCAACTACGTTCCCGCCTCTCAGATCGAGGAGGTCGATCCGCGATTTGATAAGATCGTCCGACGGGCCACTCATCCCTCCCCCACGCTCCGCTTCGCCGATGCCGGGGCGATGGCGAAGGAGATGAAGGTTCTTCAGGATGCTCTCGAGAAGAAGATCGCCACCATCGTGACGAAAGCTCCCGTGATGAGTCCCGTTGCACCCCCGACTTCGGAGGAGGGTGAAGTGGCACCGGTCACCCCTCCTCAAGTCCAGATCAGCATCGGCACGAACTGGAGCCTTCTTCGAAATCTCATCATCATCGTTCTCCTCATCGGCGCGATCTACGGAATGAACCGCGCCCTCCAGTGGAGGAAGACGGACCTCGCGCGGCAGGAAGTCGAACGAGACCAAGAGGAGCAACGGCAAAAGCAGGAAGACCTCAAAGAGGCCGCGCACCTCAAGAAAAAGCGCGAAGCTCGAGCCGCGAGAAAACCCACCACCCCAATCAAACCCATCAGCGTGCCCGAGGTTGAGAAACCGATTGAAGGTCTGGCTCGTCTCAAATCCACCCTGACCTCCAGCAACCGCGAAGAGTTTCCACCAGGAACTCAAGTGCGCGGATCGTCCCGCTTCTTCTTTGTGGAAACTCCCCTGAGCTGGCAACAAGCCGCCGCCTTTGCAGAGGAGCACGGCGGGCACCTCGCCACCTGTCTCAATGAAGGCGAGCAAAACTGGCTCGCTTCCAAGATTCCCAACAGCACAACCGTTTGGCTCGGGGGTGGCGCCACCGGGCGCACCGCATGGGGCTGGGTCGATGGCTCCCCTTGGAACGTGCGGAAGCCATCCTCCTCAACCGGGAATTCCGCCACCTTGAGTGATCTGGGATCCATCCGATCCAAGCCCGGCGGACAAAAATTCCCCTTTTTCATCCAGTGGAGGATGGATGGTAACAACCCAGGAAGTCTCGCTTCCCAATTGGAACGCCTGAAGCAATCGCGTGACTCTCCCGACCCGGTGTTCCCGCCCGGAGTGCGCTCCTATGAGAGCCGTCGCTACCTCCTCATTGAAAAACAAGTCAGCTGGTCTGAAGCCGCTGCCATCGCCCAGTCTGCCCATGGCCACCTCGCCGTTCCCAGCGAAGAGACCGAGAACGCCTTTCTCACCACCACGGTGAACGAATCCTTGCCGGCGGGCACTGCGGCATGGATCGGAGGAATGCACAATGGACGATCCTGGACTTGGTCCACCGGAGAAGCATGGTCCTTCGCCTCCTGGGCCCCCGACTCCCCAGATGGAGATGACTCCGTCGACAAGGCGGTGAGACTGGTGGCAGGTCCCCAGGGCGGTTGGGACGACGCAAGCCCAAGCGACAACGAAGCGGCCGCCGCCTATGTCATCGAGTGGAGCAATGATCGCTCCAAAAAGACCATCGTGGCTTCCCCTGCCGGCGGCGGAGCTTGGGCCGCCCTTCGGGCCCAATCCTTAAAGAAAATTCAGCAACTCGAAGGAAAATACGCCGAAAAGCTTGCCGAGAATGGCAAGGACCTGAAGTGGGACCTCGATTTCTGGCACCGCAGCTTGCGCGACAATGATGAGCGGACCTACGCTCCCACCGTCGCCCGCGTGAAGGCCAAAGTTCAATCCATCGGTTCCATCGACATCGGCCAGAACGAAATTATCAAGCTTCCCCCCCGCGGAGCCGAAGTCGTCAAGAAGCACCTCGAAACCCAACGGCAATTGAAATCGACTCTCCTGAGCGCCTCCAACAAACTTCGTTTAGCCTATATCAAAGAATTGGAAGTGAAGAAGGCCACCTCCCAGACAAACGGACTGAGCCGCCAGATTCGAGCCATCGAAAACGAAATCGAAGCCTGCGGGAAGACCGGGCAGACCTTCCTTGAGCACTTCGGCTCGGGTTCCTGAATCCTCGCCAAGAGTCCCAAACAGAGCGATTTTCGGCTTTGTGATTCAATTCGTGGATTTTCGGCTCATTTCAAGCTAAGGTCCTTGCGCTTGCTTCGTTACGCATCCTTGCGCTTGCTTCGTTACGCAACGACGGGCACAATTGAGTGTTCATATCCACATGGATTCCGCCTACGATCTTG
>Ga0302119_10001465_pt1 | contig 10600 bp, 10 predicted proteins | sample AG5_Tmax_MG_FD_203114 | JGI IMG/M metagenome (GOLD analysis project Ga0302119, IMG submission 203114) | Marine microbial communities from Western Arctic Ocean, Canada - AG5_Tmax | ecosystem: Environmental > Aquatic > Marine > Oceanic | place: Canada: Western Arctic Ocean | collected 2017-10-01
CGTGGCTTGCATTGCTGTTTCGATTTGATTACGTGCTAGCTTGGTTGGCTCTAGATAAGAACCTAACAAGGACTTGCCGCCGTTTTCTTTAAGCCACTCTTCGGCAGCGGCAGTAGCTTCGGCATCTCCAGCTTCCCACACGGTTTCCCAGTGACGGAACATCCAGTAAAGCGCATCACCCTCAAGGCCCTCGCCCAGGTTGGCCTCTGCAAGCAGGCGGTAAGTCTCAGCGTCGAATGGTCGCTTGTCGTCTGCTTGTTCGGCAGTCACACGTGCGCGTTCGTAGTCGCCAGCAAGAACGTATCCGCGTGAACGCGCCTGAAGCACATCTGCGAATTCAGGTCCTGAAAGCATTTCACCATAAAGTGAATTAGTGAACTTGCGCCAGCGTTTTTCAAAGGCGTCCCAGTTAGGCACATCGGGGTCGCCCACTTCTTCAACGAAAAATTTCTTTGCCATTTCAAGCGGCATGAATTGATCGTTATCGACGTTGCCTTTTTTGCTGAAATACTCGATGTACTTCAGGTACGGATCACGGTACACCAAGCGCCCAGCTTTGCGTACAGACTTGTATTCGCTCGGGATGCCCTGACCCGGCGTGATGGGTGGCGCGTAAACACGGCGGTCACCTTCTTCGTAGTTGAGTAAAAAGTAAACAAGTGCCCAACCATAAGGGTAGAAATCGCCTTCGTAACTTAGAGTGCCATTAAGTGGCCCGGTGTTACGCGGATGTGCAATCAATTCTTCAAGAGTGTGGCCCATTCCCTCCATGTGTTCGAGGTACCACCAAGAGCGCAAGCGGCCTTCAGCGACGTTGTTCTTAAGAATAGTGCCGTTTGCAGTGATTTTGCAACCTTCAAAATAACTTGCAGTACCCTCATCTAGCCATGCCGGGGTGTAAATTCCGCGCCGCTCATTTTTTTCCATCTTGATGGACATAAACTGGTGACTCGCCTCGTGAAAGAGTGTGTTCCATAGGTCGTCTTTAGTTTTGTTGGGATCGCCCATTGAGCGGTCGAAGGCAGCCACTGTGCTACGTGTTGAAACCCAATAGCCACCAACAGATTCAGATTCAATCGCGCGCCCGAGTAGTTCCATTGAGAAGCGATCAAAGTCTGTTCGCTTGGCACCAATTTGCAAGGTAACATGTTTGGCTTTTTTCCTGCCGTAATCGTAAACCGAACGATAGAACTCGTTCATCTGCGTCATCGCTGCGCAAACCGTTTCGAAAAATTCGTAATCGAGATTAGTATTAATGTCGTAATACTTTGTTTTACGTTGCCAACGCGTTTCCCAATCGCTGTGCTTGGCATTGTTCTTTTCTAACCACGCAGGTGACTTACGGCGTACTTTGTCTGAAACAAATGCGCCACCAGAGACTTCGTTTCCGGCATCGTCAGCTAGTTTTTCCCATAACTTATTAAGTTTTTTGTCGTGTGGATTGATGTCGAGCAACTTGCTAAGCAGGTGACCGGCTAGACGATATTGTTTACTACCAGCGGCCTTCCTCGCAGCTTTGGCAGCACTGTCTTGCCACTGCTTAAGAATGATGCCGTCGGCATCCCAGTGCTCGTAGATTTCGGTAAGCTCGGCGCTAATGTCTTCAAGCTCGCTCTTGTTTCCTGATGCCGTGTAAGACCAAGCAAGCCATTTGCCCCAGCGCATTTGCTCTTCATGGCTGGCCTCTTTTTTGGCGATGTCGTACATCAGCTGGTATCCTTCTGTTGAATAAGGATTAATACTCAGGCCGTCTGTGATGGATATTTTGGCTTCATCAAGCTTTCCTGCGCTAACCAGTGTGCGGGCTTTGTCAAAAAGAGGGTCTTCGCCAAGCGGTGCGATAAATGCACTGACGGGCAATAAAAAAGCAAGAAGTAGTGATGCGAGTTTTAACATGGTTTTGCAACCATTAGTTTAGCTTCGCTTTAACTCTATTTACCGCTTACTTAGGTCAAAACCTATCTCATCCAGCCAGTCGTGGATGACATCGATGGGTACAGCAAGTCCCATGTGTGTAATGACTTGAGGCTGGTAAGTGCCGTGCGTGTAGATTTTGCTGAAGATACCGATGAGCTCGCATGTCTCAGCAAGGAAAACACCGCCGCCAGAGTTGCCGAAATAAGCCGGGGTTGAAACCATCCAGTAATCTTCATCTTCCATAGTCCAGTCTTCACGGCTTATTTCACCCGAAGTCGCCTGTACCGGAGTGCCTAGAGGGCATCCAACAGTGTAGATCTCTGTGAAAGTGTCGATGACTTTCGCTCGCGTGCGTGGTGCGAGGCTAGCCACTCTCCCCAGATCGAGTTCGGTATCGATGCGGAGCAGCGCTAAATCTACTTGAGCGTCATACGCAACCATGGTGCCGTTCAAAAACAGAGCTTGTTCGCGGTTTTGCTCGAACACGCTTTCAACTTCAGTGCCCCCCTGTTCTTCGAGGATATCACGAATGACGTGGTAGCAGCTCAGCGCTAAGTAGTACGATTCGTCTTCGGTGACGACATGTTTCACCAAAACTGCCGAACCAACGGCGCTATCTCCAGTAATCTGAAAGACAGGGTTAAGGATATTGTCGCGTTTGCGCTGAGATTTATAAGAGGCGTCTTGGCGCGAGAGCTGTGCTGCTTGAATACGCTGGCCGAGGCGCAAGGATTCCATTTCGCTAGCTAGCTCGTTAAGCTGCTGGGTTTTATCTTTAAATCTGTCCTTTAAAGTGTTCACTTTTGGCAAGCCTATGAGAGTGGCGGCGCACAGAAATGCTACTAAAGCGAGGAATGATGGGTTTTTGAGTAATCGCACTCTTATATATCGGTTATAGCTACTTATTTATTGAGTATTCGGTAAAATAGGGTCGAGGACACTCTGAACATGACTTTCGCAACAGTAGAACAGGCTATCGAGGCAATTGCCGCAGGCAAAATGATCATTCTTGTAGACGACCCACGTCGCGAAAATGAAGGTGATCTGGTGATGGCAGCCGAGCATATCACCGCAGATGGCATCAATTTTATGCGTAAAGAGGGCGGAGGGCTGATTTGCCTCACTCTCGAAGGCGATTTGTGCGAGCAACTAGACTTACGCCCGCAGGTGGCGAATAATACATCTAGTATGGGTACAGCATTTCTCGAGTCGATTGAGGCTAAAGAGGGAGTAACAACAGGCATTTCTGCCGCTGACCGGGCGACAACCATTTTGGCGGCAGTCGCTGATGGTGCTCGTCCAAGTGATTTGGCTCGCCCGGGGCACATTTTCCCGTTGCGCGCTAGAAAAGGCGGGGTCTTGAGACGCCCAGGCCAGACTGAGGGTTCCGTAGACCTCGCTCTTATGGCTAGCTTGAAGGGTGCAGGTGTGATTTGCGAAATAATGAATGATGACGGGACTATGGCTCGGATGCCAGACCTCGAAATATTCGCCAAAAGGCACGAACTTATTATTATTACGGTAGAAGATCTGATTAAATACCGCCACGACCGTGAAAAGCTCATCACTCGCGAAGTCAGCGGCACGCCACTGCCGACTAAATTTGGTGATTTCAGCATGCATCTTTACAAGTCGCACCTGGACGGCAAAGAGCATTTCGCCTTGTGCTACAACTGGGGCGATTCTCCTAGCGACGACGAGCAGGGTTTTGACGCTGTAGACGAAGACGTTTTAGTGCGTGTTCACTCCGAATGCTTGACGGGCGATTTACTAGGCAGCTTACGCTGTGATTGTGGGCCTCAATTGCAGACTGCCCTCGGCGAAATATCCTCTGCTGGGAAGGGAGTTTTGCTGTATATCCGCCAAGAAGGGCGTGGCATTGGGCTGGCCAACAAGTTAAGGGCATACAAATTACAAGACGAGGGGCTTGATACTGTCGAGGCCAATGAGAAATTGGGCTACCCGGCGGATATGCGAGATTATGGGATCGGGGCACAAATTTTGCACGATCTTGGTGTCCGTAAAATGAAATTGCTCACCAATAATCCTAAAAAGCTGACTGGCTTGGCCGGATATGGGCTTGAGATAACGGCGCAAATACCTCTTTCGCCTGATGTGCAAGAGCACAACGCTGAATATTTGAAGACAAAGCGCGATAAAATGGGCCATTCGCTCGAGTTGTAGGGTAGTCTATTTTGTGCTTTTTGAGGGAAGCTTCTGTTGCTTCTCGACGTCTGTATTATGAAAGCTAATGACACTCCCTAAATCCACGCCCCAATCGACACCGCGGCAGTCTGCTGAAGACTTGTTCGAGTTGTATTCAGCCAAAATATATGGCTTGGCGTTGAAGTGTGGTTTATCGGCGAAAGACGCTGAGGACGGCGTGCAAGAGGTTTTTATTAAGGTGCAGCGCAAGCTCGATACCTTTCGCGGCGAATCGGCCTTGTCCACTTGGTTGTACCGAGTGGCAATCAATACTTTGCGCGACCATCGACGCAAGGTGACTCGTTATTCGAGGGCTCAATCTCTCACTGAATATTCAGAGTCGAATGTGGTGCCAGCTTGTGACCGCACTTACTCTAATCCGAGCCTCGATGCCGAACGCAATGAGCGCTGCTTGCTAGTGCGCAATGCCTTGCAGCAGTTACCAGAAAAATTTCGCGAGGTGCTGGTGTTGCGCGAGCTAGAAGGCATGTCATACCGTGACATTTCGCGTATTCTCGAAGTGAAGCAAGGCACTATCGAATCGCGTATTTATCGTGCGCGTACCCGCTTGGCCTTAGAAATATCAAACCTTGAAGGTGACCTAAATGATTAATAATAAGCAATGGAAACTACGCACTAGCGCCTGGTTCGATGGCGAATGTTCTGACATCGATTCAGCAGAAGTACGCTCACATCTGCTCGAAGATAACGCAGCTCGGCTAGAAGTGCAGCAGTGGCGTGATTTGCGTGCCGATTTGCAGTTGTTGCAACCAGATGCAGCTAGCGGCGAGTGCATAAAGCGTATGAAAAATCGTTTTCAAGAGGGATTGTCTCACGAAGTTTACGCTTACTCTAAAGCTGTGCGTTGGTTGAATGTCGCTGCGGCATTATTGCTTGCACTAAGTATCGGTGGCTGGATCGCCGTCAACAGTAAAGCGCCCGGTATTGAAGTTTACGCCCAAGAATCTAATCAGCTCGATCAAGCGATTCACGATTTCTTATCACGCCCAGCGTCTAACGATTAATGACGACCTCGGCTTTGCGCTTGTTGGTGCCGTCCCTGCTAACTTTGGTGGCTGGCTTTGTGGGTGGGGTAGCCTGGCAAATTTATAACGGCAACGAAAATGCGGTTCGTGGTCTAGATAGCGATCTCGCCAGTTATTTGTCGGCGCTTGGCGGCGTGCTCGATCTCGACGACACCCAGCAGCAAGACTTGAAGCTAGCTCTTTATTACTACCAACAGCAGCGCGACGATTTGTTCGCTGAAAGTTTGTCGAAAGTCGACGGCCAATGGCTAGAGCTAGACCGGCGATTCGAGTCGCTGATATTCAGTAGAGTTCTCAACGAGTCCCAGCGCGCGAAGTTGGCTGATTTAAGACAGCCTCAGCAACTAGATTTTACTACGGTGCAACGTTAATCTGATACACAAGTTATGGCAAACAGCCTCGGCATTCATCTCTACTCTCATGGCTTCGATTACGTTGTTCTCGAAGGCACGGCTAAGCGCTACTCCGTTAGCGATTCTGGCAGCGTTTGCTTTTCGGCAGCCGATGTCAAAGATGTCAAAAATGTGGCAAAGCGCATTGCCGAAACAAGCAAAGGCTTCAAGGGTAATCAAATATGTCTAAGTTTGTCTTCGTCTGCGGTTCTAAACCGCGAGCTTGGATTGCCCTTTAACAATCGCGACAAAGTGGCGCAGGTTATTAAATTTGAAATAGAATCTGAGCTGTACCATCTAAATGTCGATGATGTAATAGTAGATTTTTTCGAACTTGACGACGGCCGAGCGACCTCAACGATGTCGGTTAACGCCCTTGATAAATCGCGACTGGCTACTGCTCTAGAAATTTGTGAGGCTGCCAGTTTTGACCCTCCAATTGTCGATTTGTCGATAGCGTCATTGTTCAACGCCATTAAGGTTTTGCCTGAGAGTAGTCGCACGAATCACGAAGCTTATCTTCATGTCGGCGCCGAAAGCTCGCAATTGGTCGTGCTGTCAGCTGCAGGTATGGTTAGCGCAACCCGCACTATCCCACTCGGATGGCTAGAGCTAGCACGTAATTTCGCTGTAAATGACGATGAGGTTACTGTTGCTGATAGTGAAGATATCGATTCAGAAGTATTAGACACTGACACTGATGACGACTCAGCCGATGATTCTGTCGGCGGCTTCGAGCTAGGCGGCGACACTTCCGTCCCGTTCGGTAATAATTTTGAAACGGTGATGAATAATTGTTCTCACGCCGAACAACAGTCTTTTTCTCGAGCTCTTGAATCAGAGTTGCGCCGCGCCCTTACCGCGCTTAATTATGCGGGCTCGCCTCTGTATTTACTCGGTGCGCAAATAGATGGTTTGGCCGATGACTTGTCCGCTGGTCTAAGCATTCAGGTTGCACCACTCGACTTGGGTCTAACGGGACCCAATGATTCCGTGCCGCACACGATTGCCTTAGGCGCTGCGTTACGCGCCATTGGCGCCGAGTCTCTCGAAATGAACTTCCGCCAAGAAGAGTATCGTTATGCCCGAGGCGTAGAGAGAATTGAAGGACCATTAACTTGGGCTATGGTCGGCCTGGTGTTCTACTTTGCATTTGGTATGGCGATTGACGTAAAGTTAAGTCAGCAAAAATCAGCAGATGCGGCGGTGATGTACAGTCGTGCGCGACAAAAAGTGCAACGCTTAAACGAGCAGGTTGGCAACATTGAAGACTACCCCGATTCGTGGGTGATCAAAAACGATTTCTCTGCTAACGATGTGCCGCAAGAAGAGCATATCCACCTCTTGAAGCGTTCGGTCGATAAGGCCAAGAAAGATCTCGATCAGCTAATGGGTGAAGATGAAGTCGAAATGCCGCAATCCTGCCTCGAGGCATGGCGTTTATTAATGAACTACCTCGAAGTTGAGATGGCTGATTATGGTGGTAAATGGATGATTGAATCCTTCGAATTCACTTCGTTTAATAAATCTGCAAATGAACCAGCGCATGTTGGCGTTAAGTTCGGCATTACTATTTTTCCTGATAGTAGCGGTCAGTTAATTGGCAGATTCGATCGTTTGCAACGCAATTTACAGGCGCAAGATTTTACCGTTGGTCAGGTCGAAATTCCGTCTACTGAACCGGCGTCGATTCCTGAGGCGAAGACCGCAATTGTTGAAGTGGATCTCCTGGCGATAAACCCAAACGTTAGTAAAAAGTCATGAATAACCGCAGCACACTTTACACTTTAGTTGGCCTCGCGGTTGCCGCGCTTATCGGAAGCTTGTGGGCAGAGTCAAATCTCGAATACTGGGAAGACTCTTTGCGCTCGCACCAAACCCGTTATAAGGCCATTTGGGAAGAATGTGACGACTTAGAAATGCGTCGCGAAAAAGCACCAAAGGGTAGTGACGAGCAATCGTTCCGCTTGCATTTTCAAACTCAAGCTTACTCGGCACAGATGGGCGATATTAACGTTAACGTGAATACTCGTAATCGTAATGCTGTAGAAGACAAGATTTTTAAAATTGAGTTTGTCAAGGGAGACCAAGGTTTCCGCCGCGACCAATTGCGCAACTTTTTGTTTAATGCAGAATTGTTGTACCCACGTGTGCGAACCACTTCGCTGGTAATTAAGCCGCACTCTGAAGGCGCGCGCAGCCGTGGCATTGATACAGGGGTCGAGAGAATAGATTTGTGGGATATCACCAAGCTCGAGATGCGCCAACGTTCGCCAAAGGCTAAGAACTAAGTCGCGCCCAGTCGAATCCTCTTTGCTCGAATATCTTTAGATCTTCGATGGCGTCTAAATCGTTCAGTAGCGGTCCGAGATGCACTTTTAAATTGCAGGAGTCGGCCGCGGCAATGGTTTGTTGAAGTACATGCTCGGTGCTCCAGTCAATACTATCAAACAGTTGCGGATGCACTTTGTGCATCGCCATGAATGCGTAACCGCCATCGAAGGTTGGCGCTATGGCTACGTCGTTCTCACTTAAATGCGAGCATAGTTCGCTGATGTAGGCCGGATGTAAATCAGGCGCGTCAGTGCCGCTGACCGCAATCCAATTCTTGTAAGGAGTCGCTTGCAAGGCGTGTAGCATGCGCTGTCCGAGGTCGCGCCCTTGCTGAGTGCTTAGGCTGTCGTAATGGCTCAACCATTCTCCGAGCTCTTGTGTCGAATCGCCAGCCGCGGACCACAAATGTCGTTGCCAATTATCATTTTGCAGGCGTTGCCAGAAATCAGAGGCCATCTTCCTGTAAATGCGCCGCGCCTCAGTGTCGCCAATAGATGCCGCCAACCGCGTTTTGACAGGACCAGCCTGCCAATGCTTGGCCATAACGACGATCGAATTGCCCGAAGTGCGATTATTCATGTAACAGAGATACTCTAACATGCGAATAAGGTGTAAGTAAGTTAAGAAGTGCTAAACTACGCATTGAAATCATGACATCTGAAAAACTCTCCGACCTCTCGCAGCGCACTGTCAACGACGCTGTTTCTACTCGTTATGCCGAAGGTGCTAATGCTGTGGTTCCCGAATTGTGCTGCCCGGTCAGTTATGACGGCAAATACCTCGAAAAGCTTCCGCAAGAGATACTTGACCGCGATTACGGCTGTGGCGATCCTTCGCGCTTTGTCGCTGAAGGTGAAACTGTTCTCGACTTGGGTTCAGGAGGCGGAAAAATTTGTTATATCGCTAGCCAAATCGTTGGCCCTGAAGGCGGAGTGATTGGCGTTGATATGACTCCCGACATGCTAGCTTTAGCGCGGGGGCATCAGCAGTCCATGGCCAAAAAAATAGGGTGGGCTAACACGGCATTTTATCGCGGGCAAATAGAAAACCTTAAACTTGATTTAGACAAATTAGATTCGTGGTTGGTCAATAATCCGGTAACAGATGTCGAGTCGATGCAAGCAATGCAGGCTGAAGCAACCCGCCAAGAAAATGAAGAAACGATGATTGCTGATGCAAGCATTGATGTGGTTGTGTCGAATTGCGTACTGAACTTGGTCGCACCACATCTAAAGCATAAGTTGTTCGATGAAATTTACCGAGTCTTAAAGCCAGGCGGACGCGCTGTCATTTCCGATATTGTTTCGTCGGTTAGGGTGCCGGAAGAAATGCAAAAAGACTCTGAGTTATGGTCAGGGTGCATCTCGGGTGCACTCGAAGAGTCTGATTTTATTCAGGCATTCGTCGAAGCGGGGATGATTGGTGTTACTAGTGTCGTGCGCCAGCAAGAAGCATGGCAAACCGTTGACGACATCGAGTTTCGCTCGTTGACCGTTATCGCCTACCGTCCGCAAGAAGCAGCTTGCTGCGGTGCTGATGGCGAGGTAATGTATAACGGTCCGTTCGAAGAGGTTAGCGACGAGAGCGGCATGGTGTTTATTCGCGGCGAACGTGTTGCGGTCGACGCCGGACAGTTGGCAATGTTTAACACTGCTCCATACCAAGATATGTTTACTTGCTTCGATGGCGCCGGTGCCGATGTCTCGGTTCGCGAATCTGATGGCGGTTGTTGCTAATCACTAATGGTTGACTTTGCTTTTCCGTCGCTGCGCCGATTAAATTTTTCTACGTTACAGTTCAATATAGGGCGTTTGTGCAATCAAGCCTGCTTGCATTGCCATGTCGATTCCTCTCCAGCATTAACGGGTCCGCAAGATAATTCTTCAAGAGAGTTGGTCGATAAAGTTATTGCGCTGCTTGTTGCTAAGTCTAGCATCACAACTTTAGATTTGACCGGCGGTGCCCCTGAGTTAAATGAAAACTTTAGGCGCTTAGTGGTCGCGGCAAGAGAGATGCAACGGCAAGTATTAGTGCGCCATAATTTTACGGTTCAAGAAGAAGATGGTCAAAGTGATTTGCCGCAGTTTTTCGCTGAACATGAGGTAGAGCTTTTTTGCTCGTTGCCTTGTTACCTCGAAGAGAATGTAAACCAACAACGCGGCGGCGGTGTATTTGAATCGAGTATTAACGCATTGCGTGCCTTGAATGCAGCAGGTTATGCGCAACCTCAATCGTCGCTCAAGCTTAATTTGGTTTATAACCCACTTGGCGACAGTTTGCCGCCATCGCAGCAGGGGCTAGAGGATGATTACCGCAAGGTGTTGTCAGAACAGTATTCCGCACAGTTTAGTAAATTGTTAACTATTACTAATCAACCGATTCATCGCTTCAAGCATTTTTTAGAGCGCGAAAATAAATTAGATGGATACATGAATCTGTTACGTGATAATTTTAATCCGCAAACCCTAGATGATTTGATGTGCCGCCGTGCAATTAGCTTGCGTTGGGATGGCGAGCTGTTCGATTGCGATTTTAATTTAGTAAAAGATATGCCCATGTTAAATGAACAGGGCGTGCCCTTAACCATCGACGATTTGTTGGCTGCTGATTTTGATTCAGAAGAAATCGTTGTCGATGATCATTGCTTTGCTTGTACAGCGGGCGCAGGTTCGAGTTGCGGCGGCACTTTGCTCCAAGAGGTTTAAT
>Ga0302119_10001466_pt1 | contig 10598 bp, 9 predicted proteins | sample AG5_Tmax_MG_FD_203114 | JGI IMG/M metagenome (GOLD analysis project Ga0302119, IMG submission 203114) | Marine microbial communities from Western Arctic Ocean, Canada - AG5_Tmax | ecosystem: Environmental > Aquatic > Marine > Oceanic | place: Canada: Western Arctic Ocean | collected 2017-10-01
TACAAGCAGATCAAGGCGCAGTATTCGATTCATGGGCCAGTGCTTGATCAGCCCACCGCGGCACTCCTGAAGGATTTGAAGACGCGTGGTTTGCTCTCTCAAACCCTGGTGGTGTTTTGTTCCGAATTCGGGCGCATGCCCACCTTTCAGAAGGGGGCGAGCGGACGCGATCATAACCCGAGTGGGTTCACAACCTGGATGGCGGGGGCGGGAGTGAAGGCGCCCTTCAGCTATGGAGCGACCGATGACTTCAGCTACAAGGCGGTGGAAGATGTCACCACCGTTTACGACTTCTATGCCACGATCATGCACATTCTCGGGCTCGATCATGAGCGCTTGAGTTTCTATCACAACGGGATCGAGCGGCGGCTGACGGATGTGCATGGGAAGGTCATTCGAGAGGTCCTGACTTAAGGGTTTGGAAGGGGTTCATCGCCCGGAATGAGACCGAAAGGACCGACTGGGAAGTCGTGAGACGGCTCGCGATCTTGATTTCTGCAAGGGCTGTAGCCCTTGATTCTAACCACGGCAGAGGCCCTTTGTTCTGACACTCGGACTTTGACAATCGAACGTCCGGTCTGATTGCCTTCTCTGCTCCACCCTTGCACCCTGCCTACTCCAAGAAGATCCCAAGATCATGAAACTACCGGACGTGATATCCACGGTGACTGCGCTCGCTTGTGCGACGTTGCCAGCGTTGAGCCAGGACGACGATCCTATCGCCGTTGATGAAGAGATCAGGAACACCGAACGCAAGCCTGCCCGCGCAGACGCGTCTACTGAAGCTGGTGGAGCACGCGGGGTGGAAGACCGAGCTCGGATTGGCGACGCTCCGGAAACCCCATTCCGAGCGCTTGCGAACGGTGGCCCGGCTGATGGTCCCGGACGGATCCTACATGATGGCTGGGGTCGTTCGACGCAAGGAAGAGCCGGACAAGCGGATGCTCGTCATGGGGCGCTGTGATTTCCTGAAGTGAAGGCTCAGCGAGCAACCGCGGTGACCTTCCCGGTGAAGACGAGGTCAAGAGTCGATCCTTTGCTGTCGAGCTCGAAACGTTCCTTCAGGACGGCGGCGGGGATTTCCAGAATCCATTTCCCAGCGCGGCGCACGAGGGTGCCGTCCAGGACGATGGGTTTCGTCTTGGCGATGGTGAGGCTTTTTTCGGACTGCCCCACGAGTTTCTTGAGCAGGAGACCATGGCCCTGGATCCGACAGACTCCTCCGATCTTGAAGCGGTAACCGGGACGACGGAAGGCTCCGCGGGAATCGATCTTCAGGGGACCGGAGAAGGTATGATGCTTGATGGTGAGAATGCCGCTGGGGATGATCCCCCTGATACTGCCGATGAGGGGAGTCCAATCGTATTTCAGGTGGGCATTGGTGGAGGTGGCGAGATCGATGGAGTCCAGGGCGAGAGATCTAGTGTCATCGGTCGAAGTGGTGAGCGTTGCTGTGATGGTTCCCTGGAGAGGACAGCGGCTTCTGGAGTGGCGGGTGCCCAGACGGAGCGGATCGAGAGTGGTGGCGATGAGTCCGCTTGACTGGCTGGAGTCGAGATGGAATTCCAGTCGTTCGACGGTGCTCCTTCTGAGGGGGTCGAGCGCGAACGGGCCGGTGGTGGATGGGGCGGGGGGAGGCTTTGGTCTGAAGACGTGACAGCCCACCAGGGAGAAGGCTGGGTAGAGGAAGGTGATGAGAAGGAGCGCCCTCACGTCAGGGTCTTGTTAGGCATCGACAATTGCGAACTTGAGTTCGGCACTTGAAACCACTTCTCCGTTCACGAGGCAACGGCAGTCTGCCACCCCGATGTTGCGCTTGAGCTTCACGATCTCTGCTTCGATGAAGAGAGTGTCTCCGGGAAAGACCGGCCGGCGGAACTTCACGCGATCCGCAGACATGAAGTAGCCGATTTTGCCTTCGTTTTCGGGGAGACGCAGGACGAGAACGGAGGCGGCTTGCGCCATCGCCTCGAGTTGCAGGACACCGGGCATGACGGGGTGATCCGGGAAGTGTCCCTGAAAGAAGGGCTCGTTGAAGGTGACATTCTTGACCGCGGTGCACTTAAGGTCGCTCGAAAAGTCGATCACGCGATCGATGAGCAGGAAGGGAGCGCGGTGAGGAAGGATTCGGAAGATGTCCCTGATGTCGAGGACCGCTTCGTTTTGCGGGAGCTTGAACGAGGGCACCATGGAGCGCATGCGCATGTAGTCCTTCTTGAGCCGGGACGCCATCAGGGTGTTCGGACCGTGGCCGGGTGCAACCGCGATGACGTGACCGGTGATGCGTTTTCCGGAGAGGATGAGGTCTCCGATGAGGTCGAGAGCCTTATGGCGGGCGAACTCGTTTTCGAAACGCATAGGTTCCTTGGAAAGGACTTCCTCATCGCGAATGACGACCGCGTTTTCCAAGGAGCCTCCCTTGATCAATCCCTTGTCGAGGAGGGGTTTGATGTCTTCGTAAAAGGTGAAGGTTCGAGCGGGGGCAATTTCGTTCTCGTAGAGCTCGGGGGTGACCTCGCTGGAGAAGTATTGGGTAAATTTGCCATGGCGGCTCAGATTGGTGACCGAGACGCGAAATCCGTCGTAGGGGACGATGGTGATGTGTGATCCCTTATTGTTGTCAAAGTGGACGGGTTCACGGATTTCCCAGATCTTGCGGCGAGCCTTCTGCTGTTCGAGGCCTGCCTTTTTGATGAGTTCGACAAAGGGCTGCGCGGATCCGTCCCCGATCGGAGGCTCGTTGGCATCCATTTCGATGAGGGCGTTGTCGACATTCATGCCCGTGAGCGCAGAGATGACGTGTTCTACGGTGTGCACCCGGACCGAGCCGGAAGCGAGGGTGGTGGCGCGCTCGACCTGTTCGACTCGATTAACGTCGGCGTCGATGATGGGCTGGTCCGGCAAGTCGATGCGGCGGAATTTGAATCCGTGACCTTCGGGCGCGGGCTTGATGGTGAGGGTGACCTTTTGGCCGGTGTGCAGGGAGGTGCCCTCGAGGGTGGCGCAGCCGGCCAAGGTATGTTCCCGATCGGATTTTTCGTTAACCACGATTTGTTTTTTCGGAGCCTTTTCAATCGGCATGGGCGGGAGAGTAGGGAAAGAGACGCGTGTGGCAAGGACTGAGGGGGCTATTGTCGGCGGAACTCCTTGCCCCACGCAGCAGGCGGCGTAACGGTGGTTCGCAGATGAATGAAACGATTGCCGTGCGCACCGATTTCAGGCTGGTGGACGAGTCTCCGGATTGGCTGATCGTGGACAAGCCGGCTCCGCTCATCGTGCATCCGACGAGTGAGAAGAAAGAGCCAACGCTGTTAGGCGAAGTGAATGCGCTCCTGGCCGGGCGGGGGGAAGAGACCGGGACGCTTTCGATTTTGAATCGCCTGGATCGCGAGACCAGCGGGCTGGTCTTGATGTCGCGCACTCCGCGAGCGGCCCGGCAATTTGGCAAGGCGATGGAACGGCGTGAGATCGGCAAGGAATACCTGGGGATCGTGACCGGCTGGCCGGAATGGGAACGTCGGCGGGTGGAGGAGCCGATCATTCGAAAGGGCGAAGTGGAGGAATCGCGGATCTGGATCAAGCAGATGGTGCATCCGGAAGGCCGGGCCTGCGTGACCGACGTTGAAGTGGTGCGTCTCTTTGAAAACGAGAGGGGGAGATTTGCGGTGGTGCGCGCGAAACCGGAGACCGGGCGGACGCACCAGATTCGGGTGCATCTCGCGCACCTCGGAGTGCCCATCGTGGGGGACAAGATCTACGGACCCGATGAGGAGTGCTACCTGGAGTTTATCGAGACGGGGTGGAGCGACGGTCTTGCGGAGCGCCTCCATATACGCAGGCACGCCCTCCATGGGAGCAAGCTGCGCGTAACTTGGGAAGAGGGCTCGCTGGCGTGGGAGTCGGAGCTACCGGAGGAACTGGCGAATTTTTGTGAGATCGGTCTTTGCGAGGGAGCTTCGAACTTGGAGAGTGAGTGATGGTCAGACTGGAGGAAATCGTCGGGCATCTCGATGCCGAGTTGCGCTTGAGTGAGATTCCGGATTATCCAGGCGCTCTCAATGGCTTGCAAATGGAGGGTGGGGGAGAGGTCCGGCGGGTGGCGGCGGCGGTGGATGCCTCCTTGCCGGTGGTGCGCCAGGCGGTGGCTGCGGGTGCCGACTTGTTGATCGTGCACCACGGCATGTTCTGGTCGGGAGCGAAGGCCGTGACGGGCGCGACCTATGAAAAATTCAAATTGGCGATCGATGCCGGACTGGGAATTTACAGCGTGCACATTCCTCTCGATGTGCACCCCGTACTCGGGAACAATGCACGCTTGGCTGCGGAGTTGGGACTGGAGAACCCGGAACCGTTCTTTGAGTGGAAAGGGATTCTGTTAGGGATCCGCGGACGCCATGCGGGATCCCTGGAGGGGCTCACCAAGAGGGTGGGGGAGGTCCTCGGGAGCGACCCTCATGTCTGTGCAGGAGGTGCTGAGGATGCGGGGCTGGTGGGAGTGATCAGTGGCGGATGCGGGGCGGAAGTGGAAGCCATCAAGGGCTGCGGGGTGGATACCTTTCTCACGGGAGAGGGGCCGCATTGGAGCTTTACGGCGGCGGAGGAATTGGAGCTCAACGTGCTCTATGGCGGGCACTATGCGACGGAGACCTTCGGAGTGAAGGCGCTGGGCGAAATGCTGGCGGAGAAATTTGGAGTGGAGTGGGAGTTTCTTGACCACCCGACCGGGATGTAGCGGAAGGCGAGCGTGCCGGAAGAGGGAGAGGGGATCACGAGCTCTGCTCGGGACCGGGGAAACTCCCCGGGGCGGATTTGTTTTCCAGTAGAGACTTCGTGATCGTGGCAGGACGGGAGGACGCAGAGCCCTGGGCCGGTCCCAGGATTGGAATATCCAAAGCGAAGGAGCGTCCGTGGCGTTTTTTGAGGAAAGGATCGCCCTCGCTCAGCGCGCTTCCGGCGGGAGTTTTTTGAGCTTTTCCTGATGATCAGGAGTGGTGAGCTAACTTGGAGGGGTATTTACCAAGCGGCCGGGAAAAAGGTGGCCGGGAGGGCGCCAGCGGAACTTGAGGGCTTTAATATTGCCGGCGGAGGCGGGAGGCTGACAATTGAGCCTCAAACAGTAGGCTCAGAAATTGGTGCGGGTGAAGGGAATCGAACCCTTATCTCAAGCTTGGGAAGCTCGCATTCTACCATTGAACTACACCCGCTCGCTGAGCGAGATTTGGCATTAGCGCAAACTGGTCACAACTAAAAGTGGAAATATGGCGTAAACCCTTTATTTTTCAGGGAATGGAAGCAGTTTTGCCATTGCCTTGAATTTCCCGAAAAAAGCCTTGGCGCTGTTGGACACGGGGGCTACAAAGGCAATCGGAACAGCGGGTATAGCTTAATGGTAAAGCCCCAGCCTTCCAAGCTGGCCATAAGGGTTCGATTCCCTTTACCCGCTCCATCTCGATAGGAATTATCCCGCTCAAACTTAGAAGCAAAACCATGAAAAAAACTCTCAACTACGCGTTCCTCGCTTGTGCGGTGGCGATAGCCCCTGTCGCTCTTGCTGAGGAGTCCAACTGCAGCAAGGTGTCGGAGGCCGTCATGAAATTGGTAGCCGCCAAACCTGATAATGTGCTCGCCATCGTCGCGCGCCAAACTGGAGCCAACCCCTCTTGCGCTTGCGAGGTTGTGAAGGCTGCCATCGTTGCCACGGAGGCTCCCAGCAAACTGGTCGGCCAGATTGTGGCGACCGCGATCGAAGCATCGCCCGAGAAGATGAACGTGATCACCGCGTGTGCTATCGCCGTCGCGCCCGATGCCCTTCCGCAGATCAAGGCGGTTCTGGCCAAGCTCGATCCGAAGCTTCTTGCCAAAACGGGCAACGATCCCGTGAACGAAGCTGGTGCGAAGGACGCGAAGGACGCGGTTGTCATCGGGATCGATGTTCGCAATCCCCTTGATGGGATCTACCTCGTTCCCGGCTTGCCTCCCATCCACCCTCCCCTCGTCTCCTCGACCTGTACTCCGGATGAGTTTCCGAACATCAGCCTTCAAGACTAGCGTCAGTTCCTCTCAACCATCTATCTAAGGAAGAAAACCTCGGGTTAAGCAGCAACCTACTCACCTTTGCCTTTTATGAAAAAAACTATATTTATCTCCGCCCTCTGTCTGGTCGCTGGCGGACTCCTGTCAGCGCAGGGTCTATATAACATCATGCCGAACGATGATGAGGCCACCGATTCCTCTCCCTTGAGCTGGGTAGTCGGTGCCAACATCGGTTGGGATTCCAACGCTTCTCCTCAGTTTTCTGAGGTTGCAGGTGTCGACACCGATGAGGTTCTTTACCTTTCGGCCTTCGTCCAAGCGAACTTCGCGAACAAGACTCCCCAGACCACTTTGGATCTTTGGGGACAGGTTGGCGTTCTCTACTACCTGGATGAAATCGATCAGCGCGGGGGTGGAGCTCCGGACACGCGGGCTGATGAGGACACGTATCCCAGCTTTCGTGGAGGGTTGAATTTTGTTCACCGGGTGAATGAAAGCCTGCGTTTGCGCAGTCGCACCAACGTTTCCTACGAACAAGAGCCTGATTATGACTACGGGGTTGCTACCGATCGTCGGAATGGGAGCTACTTCATCTACAGCTCGGACAACAGCGCGGGCTATCGTTGGACGGAGCGCCTCGGGACGAGCACAGGCTACCGATTGAGTGGGTTGACCTTCGATGAGGTTGATCGCAATGACTATGTGCGCCACCTGTTCTACCATCAGTTCCGCTATCGCACGACGCCTTCGACGGTGTGGACTGCGGCCTATCGCATCCAGTTCCAAGAGAACGATGCCAATACCGACTCCAAGTCGCATTACTTCTTGGTTGGTGCTGAGCATGAGCTCAGCCCGACGACCGTGGTGGTGGTGCGAGGTGGTGCCCAAGGTCAGGATATCTCTGGTGGAGAAACCAATTGGTCTCCCTATGCAGAAGCGACCTTGCGCACAGCTCTGAGCGAAACCGCAAGCCTGCGGGCCTTTGTTCGCTACGGTCTGGAGGATCGGAATCGTGCCATTTCGACTCAGGACGGCTTCTTTCCGGAGGTCGGGATCTATGAAGAGCGTCGGGTCTTCCGGATTGGAACTCAGGGTTCCTACATGGTGTCTGAGAAGCTCACCGCCTTTGCGGGCGCCAATGTCATTTACACCGGCTACGACAGCAAGGTGGGCGGCATGCCGGCAGCCCCGGGGAGCTTGGATGAGAGTATCTTCAATGTGAATGCCGGAGCCAGCTTCGAGGTCTCTGACAACCTCTATGTGACCGGATCCGTCAATTTCACCGAATCCAGCTCAGACGCGGATATCCGTGATTACAAGCGCACACGCGTCCAGTTGGGCGTCCAGTCAGCTTTTTAAAGGATTTCCTGTCGAAAAAAACCGAACAGATCCGTCCCCGCAATGTCTGCTTCCATTGCGGGGGTTTTCTGTCTAAAGGCATCTTGCTCCCATTCTACGAACAATTCGCCCCCATTCGCCCCTTACCTTAGCCCATAGACCATTATGCAAAACGATATCGATCGCCAGAACGCATCCAGCGAGGCCTCCCTCCATGCCGTCGATTACTGGCAGGTTCTCAAGAACAGATATGGCGTGATTTTGCTCACCTTCCTCCTGATTTTCATGACGGCGGCGGTGATCACCTATGTCCTGCCCAAGAAGTATGAGAGTGTCTCCGTAGTGCAGGTCAATCCGGCCGTGCTGGAACTTGATCCTCTCGCCGGGATGACGGGTCCTCCGACGATCGGCGCCTACTATACCCGCTCCTATATGCAGAACGAGTTCAAGGCCATCGAAGCGGAGAAGACCCTCCAGCGCGTGGTGGATGTTCTCGATCTCACCAATCGCTGGGGGACCGACAGGAACACAACACTGCTGCTACTCAAGAAAGTTCTCAAGACGGAACAGATTCGAGGCACGGACCTCATCGAGATTCGAATTCGGCATCAGAAGAGAGAAGATGCTCTCGCGATCGCCAAGCAGGTTGCGACCGCCTACCAGGAGCGTCGCAAGGATGAAGAGCTAGCACGCGCCAACCAAGCGCTTGATGCCTTGGAGACGGAAGTGCGTTCCCAGGAAGATTTGGTCGAAGAGAAGCGCAAACTCTTCCACACCATCGTCAAAGCGGTCGGCATTCCCTACATCGAGGAGTTGCGCGGCAGTGGGCAGATGGGTCGAGGGGAAGAAGAGATTCTGCGTATTGCCCAAATGCAGTTGTTCGAACGCGAGAAGGAAAAGCGAGGGCTTGAGATTCAGATCAAAACCCTCCTTCGGTTGGATAGTGAGGATTTGAGAAAATATGCCGCGGGCCTGGGGCTGCCTGATAGTGTGGTGCCCGCAATGCACAACCAATTCATGGCGGGGAAACGCAGCATGGCCGCGATGGCCGCCTCCGGACTGGGAGCAAAACACCCTTCGATTGCGATGGCAAAGATTTCCCAAGACGCGCTCAAGGTGGACCTCGACCAGCAAGTGGTTGTTTTGCAGGAAGTTCTTCAGACCCAACTGAACCTCGTCGACAGCAAGCTGGATAAGCTCAGCGAAGTGGTCGAAGAGCGTCGCTTTGATGCGGTCGACAAGGCCCTCCAGTCCCAGGACTACGTCGAGGCCAAACAAGACTACGAGTCCGCCAAGGGGATGCTGCGGACGATGAAGATCACCAACTCCTCCAAGCGCATTGCCCTCAAAATTCCGAAGAATCCGATTACGATTCACGAGGAACCCAAGATGGGAACTGATCCAGTGAGCCCGAAGGTTACCCTCTACCTTTCGCTCGGTGCAGTGGTCGGTCTGATCTTCGGGATCGCGATCGCCTTTTTTCTCGAATACCTCGATACCTCGGTCAAGAGTCTCGAGGATGTCGAGCGCTACCTTCAGGTGCCCGTCCTGGCTGTCGTTCCCAAAGATGTTGGAGTCCTGCACAAGCAGAGCGGAATGAGTCCCGATGCGGAAGCCTACCGGATTCTACGAACCAATATCGAGTTCAACCGGAAGAACCCCGAGGACAATGCCATCACGATTGTTTCTGGTGGAGCAGGGGAAGGTAAATCCACCACCTTGGTGAACCTCGCCTACGTCTGTGCACAAGGGGGATACACCACCCTCATGATTGATGCGGACCTGCGTCGTCCCCGTCTCCATACCTTCTTCGACATCAACAACTCGGTGGGATTGACCAATTATCTCACCACCGACCTGATGCTGGAGGATGTCATCCTGCAAACTCCAGTCGACAATCTCTACTTTCTCCCCTCGGGGATTCTCCCTGCCGACGCAGCCGGGATTCTCAACTCGCGCCGCATGTCTGTACTCATTCAGGATGTGAAGCAACGCTTTGATCTGATTCTCGTCGACTCCCCTCCCATTCTTGGCGTGAGTGACGCCTCGGTCCTCGCCTCCGAAGTCGATCTGACCATGATTGTCGTTCAGCACCGCAAGCTGCCTCGCAACATGCTCCTGCGAGTGAAGCACGCGGTGGAAAACGTGGGCGGTCAGGTGATTGGAGTTGTCCTGAACAATGTCGATGTCCGCAGCGACAGTCAGTATCAGTACTACACCAGTTATTACACCTACTATGCTCCATCCGCGGATGCGGAACCAGTGGTCGGTCCCAGTGCTCCGCGGATTGCCACTGCAGCTGCCCCCACTCCGGACGACGATGATGAACTCTATTGAGCATCAGATTGACGGCTGCCTCATACATCAATTCCACCACCCCAAAAATCATGAAAGCAATTCTTAGTCTTGCCCTCGCCGTTCTGGCCCTCATGCCTGTTTCGTTGCAGGCTCAAATCGAACCAGGTTCTGCGATTCTGATCACTATTCAAGGCGTTCCGGTCTCCGAGCAAGGGCGCATCAATGCCACTTATCCGGTTTCTGAAAAGGGCTACATTACGATGTGGCACATCGGTACGATCAAGGCCTCCGGTCTTCAGTCTGACGTTCTTTCGCGCAGAATCGAAGCGGCCTACGTCGCGGCCGAGATTTACACCAGTCCCACTATCCAGATCCTGGCGGATTCCAGTGATACCCTGACTCGGCAACTCATCACCATTGGGGGCAAGGTCAGGGCGCCTGGGCCGAAGCCCTTCGCGCGCAACATGACCCTCTATGACGCGGTGATGGCTGCAGGTGGCCCCACCGAGTTTGGCGCGATTAATCGGGTCAGTCTGTATCGCAACAACAAGCGCTACGTCTATGACCTTAGGAAGGGGGAACACAAAATGCTCAAATTGTTTCCCCGTGACACGATCGACGTGCCGCAGAAGAAGTGGAACGGGGGCTAGGTCCGAAAATCCCTGAAAATCTGCATGGGCGGGCAGATGCTCCGGCCATTTTACGTTTCAGGCGGTTGCGTTTTGGCCCGAGGGCGGTTAGGAATTTCTCATGCTAACAAGGGTATGCTCCCTCGTTTTCCTGATCTTCGGGACTGTGGCGGCTCTGGCCTCACCCCAGGATGAGGCCTCGATCCAGATCCCCCCGAAGGAGAAGGAGCCCGCGACGACCCCGGATGCGGTCCCGGCCGAGCAGGCGGAGAAGCCCGAAGGCGCTCCCGCGCCATCCAA
>Ga0302119_10001470_pt1 | contig 10556 bp, 9 predicted proteins | sample AG5_Tmax_MG_FD_203114 | JGI IMG/M metagenome (GOLD analysis project Ga0302119, IMG submission 203114) | Marine microbial communities from Western Arctic Ocean, Canada - AG5_Tmax | ecosystem: Environmental > Aquatic > Marine > Oceanic | place: Canada: Western Arctic Ocean | collected 2017-10-01
TGTTCCGTAAACAAGCTGAACGATTTGGTGCTGAATGCCATTTCAAACATGTGACTAAAGTTGATTTTAGTGAACGACCGTTTAAAGTGTGGGTGGGCGATGAAGTATTTGCAGGTGAATCTGTTGTGCTTGCCACCGGGGCCTCTGCGCGAATGCTTGGACTTGAAAGCGAAGTAGAACTAATGGGATACGGAGTTTCTGCATGTGCAACATGTGATGGGTTTTTCTACCGTGACAAAAAAGTGCTCGTGGTGGGTGGCGGAGATTCTGCTCTTGAAGAAGCGACTTATCTCACCAAATTTGCGTCAGAAGTAATTATTGTTCACCGTCGGGATGAATTCCGTGCATCAAAGATAATGACTGATCGCGCATTGGCTCATCCAAAAATTAAAGTGGTATGGAATTCTGTCATTGATGAGATTCTTGGCACCAAAGAAAAAGGCGTCCATGGCGTAAAAATGATGGATACACAAACCGGTGACATTCGTGAAGAATCTTGTGATGGTGTTTTTATGGCTATTGGTCATAAACCGAACACAGCATTATTTATTGATATTCTTGATTCTGACAAAGCAGGTTATTTAATAACCAATCATGGCAGTACCGCTACTAATATTGAAGGGGTGTTTGCCTGTGGTGATGTTCAGGATCATATTTATCGACAAGCAGTTACGGCGGCAGGAACGGGCTGTATGGCAGCCATTGATGTTGAACGGTTTTTAGAAAGCCAGAACAACTAGATAACTTTCCGATTCATCATTTTACTGAAAAGGAGTAAAAGATGAGTCAAAGAACAACTACAATATATGATATCAAAGGATTGAAGAAATCCTATGAGAATCACCCTATATTAAACATTCGTCGATTGGAGATCCATCGGGGAACTATCTATGGTATGATTGGTCCAATTGGATCAGGAAAATCAACCTTTTTTAATATTCTTGCTGGTTTCACTAAGCTGACGGATGGCATGGTGAAATTTGAGAATGAAGAATTTGAAACAAATTGGTTGGGGAAAATAAAGAGAAATCCAGAAATAGCTTTGGCTAAGATTTCCTCTATTCCCAAGGGGTCTACCGTAAACGATGTTGTTAAATCTATCAATAAAAATAGATTAGAAAGCCGAACATCAAATTATTTTAAGAATGGATCACTTTCTTTTTTATTAAAACAAAAGTTAAGTGCTCTTTCTTCCGGAGAGCTTGCTATACTGAATATGATTGTTGCTTTAGAATCTGATCCACGGGTGTTATTGATTGACGATTATGGTGTATTCTTTGATAAAGTTATGGAGGCTGATTTTCGAAAAAGACTTATCAGAATGAATAAAGATTTAGGTACGACTATTATATTAGCCGCTCCATCAGATTTGCATATAAAACGGATTGCTTCGGTTCTAATATATCTCGACAATGGTCATATTTCTAAAATTCGTCCTGGCGCGGGAAGGGGCGGACTTAATAAAAATAAAAATTCCACTCGACAGAAGGGACAAAGAAATTATCGTAAATCTTCCTGATAGATGTAAATTTTACCTATGCAGCGGATAACAAGATCTCAGTCTGATCGTTTGCTGACTGGTGTTTGCGGCGGTGTGGCCAATTATTTTTCGATTGATCCTACATTGGTACGGTTAATTTGGATATTTTTCACCCTGTTTGGTGGGTCGGGATTATTAGCATACATCATTGCAACATTGTTGATACCGGATAGAAATTCCCAAGAACGTTATTTTAAATTAGATATTTTTAAAAGTAATCCACTTTGGGGCATTCTATTTATTTTATCGGGATTAATTCTTTTTCTTCAGTATGATCATATCTTTTATCTATTTTGGGCTTCCTTTTGGGGAAATTTCATCAACATCTCTATCGCATTTGTATTGCTAGGAATTGGTATTTATCTTCTATATAACCGACATTATAAAATTAAATCCAATAATAATAATGTTCTTGGCAATCCACTTCATTTATCAATAGATGATAAAAAGCTTGCTGGCGTCTGTGGAGGGTTGGGAGAGATATTGGTGATTGATGCGAATATTGTACGTGTTCTATGGGTATTCGGTACATTGATGAGTATCGGTGTGGGCATTCTACTCTATATTATTTTGGCATTAATTTTGCCAGAACAAATTGTCGCAACGGAGGATATATAGATAATGGAATTAAATCGATTTAACGAAATTACATCTGGCTTTTCAGAAAAAAATGTTTTGGTCGTGGGTGACCTTATGTTGGATACATATTTATGGGGAAATGCAGAAAGAATTTCTCCCGAGGCACCTGTACCCATTGTCAAAGTCAACAAAATTGAACACAATCCAGGTGGCGCGGCAAATGTGGCCTTAAACCTTGCAACTTTAGGATGTAAAGTATCCGTGATTGGATTGATTGGCTCTGATACGGAAGGAAAAATTTTAACCAACATTCTGGACCAACGGAATATTGTATCAACCAATTTAGTGGAAAGTGGCAATCGGCCTACGACAGTAAAGTCAAGAATCATAGCACACAATCAGCAAGTGGTTCGTGCCGATCGGGAAGTGCTGAGAGATCTTTCTGAATTATCAAATAAAGCATTGCTAGAAGCAGTTGATTCAAATTTCAGTGATGTGGATGCGGTCGTTTTGGGTGATTACAATAAAGGCGTGTTAAACTCAGGATCAATAGCCCATATTATTAAAATGGCTGGGGAAGCAGATATACCTGTTTATGTGGACCCGAAAAAAGCCAATTTTAAAATGTATAAAAATGTGCGGTTATTTAAACCGAATTTAATTGAATTTAAAAATGCCTATGAAGTGAATGAATCGTTAGAAGTTGCAGGATTTAAGCTAAAGAATGAATTAAATGCGGATATTCTTATGATTACCCGTAGCGCAGATGGTGTGTCGCTATTTAACGGGTCAGATTATCATCATATTCCAACCAAAGCGCGACAGGTACACGATGTCTCAGGCGCGGGTGATACTGTAATTGCAGCATTTACATTATCGGATTTATGTGGAGCGACACCGGAAGAATCGGTGGAAATTTCAAATTATGCGGCGGGCCGAGTGTGTGAAGAAGTGGGTGTAGTGCCGATTAATCTTGATATGTTGAATGAAATGCTTGATCATCATAACAGCATTTAATTCCTCCTTTTATCTCATTAAATTCATCTTATTATTCATTCCATTATCATGATCCGTCACTTCCTCTTATCCATATTATATGTTAGTTTTGCCTTTACCCAACCGGAATTAAGGTTTCAAACATTCGATTGGGTTCAATATCGCCATACGGGAAAAGTAAATTCAATTACCTTTAGCGATCGATTTGCCTATATTGGTACACAATCCGGGGGTGTATTACGGTTTAATCTTTTTTCTGAACGATTTGAAGAACCTATTACCCGGGCACAAGGGTTGCATAGTAACATTATTACGGCTGTTCATCGTTCATCAAATAGTATGCTATGGGTGGCAACACCTATGGGAATTGAATCCAGCCTGGATGAAGAAGGCGATTGGCGTTTTATCAATAGAGATATGATAGGACTCACACCCGGATCCTATGTAGAGCGAATTGGTGAGTCAGAGCATTATATATGGTTAGACACGCCGGGATTGGTTTATCGCCTTGATCCGTTGACCGGCATTATGATCGGCATCATGGCGAACCCAGATGAATCGGTTAATTGGAGTTCGGGGCTATTGCGGTTTCAGCCAGAAATATCTGAATTTCTTATTGAGTATTCATTCTTGGATGGGTGGATGACAGATTTGCAAAATTTGATTCATCCTGATGGAGATAATATGGATATCACCACGATTGCAAAAAATTCATTTAATGAAGTGTGGATTGGGACAGAAGATGGTACTTTTTTTAGAGGTGATCCAACTATGAAAAGTATGACACCATTTCGATTTAGTCTTTCCAGCAATGATATACAAACAATTGGTGGAGATGATTCATTTTGGCTTGCAGGACAGTTGATGCACCTTCAATCTGGAGTCACCTATATGGATATAGATCGAGAAATCGCCGATAATTATATGTTTAACAAAACAATAAATATGGATGAAACTTCCATATTCTCAATATTGGAATTGAAAAAAGAAATATGGTTCGGGGGTGAAAACACCTTATTAGTTTACAATGAAAAGCAGGATTTCTGGCGGTCATATAATTTAAGACTGGGAGGAGGCGTGAGTAGGGCCACATCTATGATAGACGCTGGAGAGGATGTCTGGGTAGGCAGTTCCCACGGCATTACGATTCTGAATAAAAGTAATAAAAAACCCATATTATCAAAAGTCGAGGAATACTTCAATAATATTTATATATATGACATGGCCGTAGGTAAAAATAAAATTTGGATTGGTACGGAAACGGGTCTATTTCTATATGATCAAACAAAAAGAATGATACAAGAATACACTACATACGGATATAAAAAGAAGGATGTTACATTCCCCTTAGAATATATTGATTATACTGCTTTTACCCAGGATGCACGGCAAATCTTAGCTGGAAATCGATCGGGAGTATTGAAATTTAATTTTATGGATCGACAATGGTCTAATGCAGTTGATCCTGCAATTTTTGGTGGATTAGAAATCAAAGCTATGGCATTACATAAAAATATAGTGTTTATCGCTAATGAAAATGGTATTATCCAATATGATATGAAAAAAAATCTAATGGATGTGTTTAATTACTCATTTATTGGACAGGTAAACGACATGTGTGTTAAGGGAAGAAAAATTTGGTTAGGAACTACCGAAGGCTTAATCTCCTACCGATATAAATGAAACATATTCATAAATATATTATAATAATTGTGCTTTTGATTAGCCACGTATTGGTTGCTCAAATACGGCCAAACAGTAAGCGTCAGAAAGAGGCGATACGCCAATATGGCTTTTCTATTTTTAGTGTGGCAGATGCAAACTCCGACTCTATCCGAGTTTTAGCATTTCTATCCGTACCCAATCAAGTTTTACAATTTCTAAAGATAAAAGATGGATTTGAAGCGCAATATGAGGCAACTATTTCTTTAAAAAGAAAGAAAGGAAACCTTATTGGTCGTCGTAATTGGTCGAATAAATTAAAAACAATCGATTACCTTGAGTCCACATCAAAAGAGATTCTTACCATTCATCAAGTTGAGTTTAAAGTTGTTCCAGGAGATTATGTTATTTCTGCCGAATTGCTGGATGGAGACTCTAAAAATAGTGGAGTTCGGGAAAAAGAATTGAAATATTCCGAACATAAAGGTGATCTTGCGTTATATACGCCATTTTTTATAGATTATCTTTCAGGGAATTGGGGTTTAGATGAGAATGAAATTCCCATGTTTCAAAATATTATGGGGGCAAAAGTAACCCGTGCTTCCTTTTTTGTTTCAGGGAAAATAAAACCGGGACCTTATACGCTAGAGGTCGCAGTTCTCAGTTCAAAGAAAAAAGAATTATGGAAGAAATCATTTGAGTCAAATGCGAAGGACGAATATTTTCACCAACGAATTATCATTCCGGAAAAGATTGCGAAGCAGGGATTACGGAAAAAAGTGGATATAGTTTTAATACAAGGGAATGAACGAAAAAAGGAATCCGTGTTTTTATCCTTGAGTAAGATCGGCATTTCTTCATCCATCAGTAATATTGACCAAGCTGTTGAAAATATGAGGTATATCCTTCATGATGATGAGTGGAAAAAATTAAGTAAAACTAAAAATACTGATAAAGAAACGCTCTTTCTGGAATATTGGGAAAGTCGAGATCCAACACCTGAGACTTCAGATAATGAAGTAATGAATGAATATTTTTCTCGCGTTAGTTATTCAAATAATAATTTTAAATCATATCTGCCCGGTTGGAAAACTGATATGGGAATGATCTATATTTTATTTGGACCTCCTGATGATTTAGAAGTTTATAACGATCCGTTGAGCCGCATATATTCACAACGATGGCATTATTATAGAATCAATAAATACTTTGATTTTATTGATGAAAATGGTTTTGGCGATCATCGTTTATCCACTCCGTTTTTTAGAGGTAGGAGTCGGTAAATATATTTATCATTCCTGATATTAGTATCGGGAATGATAAATCAATAATTGAGGTACCATTGAAATCCGAATTGTTTCATTTTATCAGGTAAATAAAGTAAAAACCTGATCTCAGATAGTTTTATTCTATAAGCTAACCGTAACTTTTACCAAATATTACGACAGATTCAATAATGATAGATCGATTTTCATATAGTAGTTTAGAAACATACAAGAAGTGTCCAGCGCAATTTCGATTCCGATATATTGATAAAATATATAAAGATGACGAAGGAATTGAAGCATTTATGGGCAAACGTGTCCATGAAGCATTGGAATATTTATATGAAGAAGTGATGGCATGCCGTCTTCCATTCTTGGATGGGATTATGGAAAAATATCACGAAGTGTGGGAAGAAAACTGGCATGACCGAATTGCCATTGTTCGAAAAGAAAACAAACCGAAATATTATTATGAACTTGGTGAGCGATGTATCGCGGCCTATTACCGAACTCATTCACCTTTTGATCAACCTGCCATCGGCACGGAGGTTGAATTTGTTTTTTCTATGGATCAATCTGAAAATTATATGATGAAAGGAATTTTGGATAGGTTAGATCACGATGGTGAGGGAAATTATGAAATCCACGATTACAAGAGTGGAAAACGATTGTTGTCACAAAATGCTGCAGATAAAGATAGTCAATTAGCTCTATATCAAATTGCCATAGAAAATTCCTATGAAAATGTAAACTCTGTAAAATTAGTATGGCATTATCTTCAATATAATCAGAAAATATACTCACAGAGGAATGAACAACAGTTGAATGAATTGAAGTATAATACGAAAAATAGGATTGATGAAATTCGTGCCCATATTCAAAATGGGGGCGCATTTATACCTAAAAAATCGATTCTTTGCAATTGGTGTTACTATTGGGAAGAATGTTCAATTAAAAGTGGAACGAATCCCTACATCTAGGATAAAATGAGACTAAACCAAAACGAATTGAAAGCATTGAAAATCCTGCTTTCTGATCCTGAAAACCGAATTGATGAATCGCTGGATAATCTATACAACAAAATGATATCCAATAGAGAAATAAGTTTATACATCGATGGAGCTGCGGACTTACACTCAAAGACTGCTGGAATTGGTGGTGTTATTACAAAAGATGGCGAAGAGGTTTTTTCATTTTCGGAATACTTGCATGATGCCACAAACAACGAAGCGGAATACGCTGCACTAGTTAAGGGATTAAAATATCTCATCCAGTTAAAATTGTTAAATGCAAATATTTACTCTGATAGTGAACTTGTTGTCAAACAAATTAAAGGTGAATACAGGGTAAAGCATCCCCGGATGCAAGAATTATATAAAAAGGCCATGGATCAATTTCAATACATGGATACTTGGACCTTAAATCACATATTACGAGATAAAAATGATATGGCCGATGGACTAGCAAAAGCCGGGCGGTTGAAAGGGAAAAAATAATACCATATCTCATTTTTTAATTGATGAATCCATGGGTGATTTTAAATTAAATTTGTGTTCATTAATCCGAGCATAAACTATTAAGAGATAACTAAAATGGGATTCTTCACATCTATAACCAAACCACTTAATTGGATATCCGGTGACATTGCCATCGATCTGGGTACGGCAAATACACTTGTTTATATAAAAGGGAAGGGTGTTATGGTTAATGAGCCATCAATTGTAGCTAGATCCGTTCATGATGGTAAAATTATTGCTGTAGGATATGAGGCAAAAGCCATGGTAGGGCGGACCCATAGGGAGATTGAAACGATACGCCCACTACGGGATGGTGTCATTGCAGATTTTGAAATGACAGATGGACTGATCCAGGGATTTATACAAAAAATAAATATGAATCGATTGGCAAGACCCCGTATGGTAATTTGCGTTCCTTCTGGCGTGACAGAAGTTGAACGTAGGGCTGTGAGAGATTCAGGTGAACGAGCCAATGCCCGGGAAGTATTTTTGATTGAAGAACCGGTGGCAGCCGCTATTGGGATGGGTCTCGATATATCAAAGCCGATTGGTAACATTATTGTCGATATTGGTGGAGGCACAACAGAAATTGCGGTGATTGCTCTGAATGGAGTTGTAACTAAGGAAGCCATTCGCGTTGCTGGGGATGAAATGGATGAAGCGATCATCCAATGGTTTCGGAATGAACATAAACTGGATATTGGTAGCTCATCAGCAGAGTCTATTAAAAAATCTGTAGGGTCTGCCATGCGTGTTAAAAGCGAAATGATTGCTGTAAAAGGCCGCGATCTTGTTTCGGGGATTCCCAAAACGATTGAAGTTTCATCGGATGAGATCCGACAATCCCTTAAAGATCCCATCGACGCCATTGTTGAAGCAGTCAAACGGGCATTGGAGCTAACCCCTCCTGAATTGTCAGCTGACATTCTTGATCGTGGAATCATTATGACTGGCGGAGGAAGTATGCTCAAGGGAATTGACCAGTTAATTAGAGAACGAACAAATGTGCCTGTTAATATCGATGAAGAGCCCTTGCTTTCTGTTGTAAAAGGAACAGGTAAAGTACTCGAAGATGTCAAAAAATATGAGTCTGTTCTAATTTGACCTTTGGATGCGGAATCTATACTTATCCCTTTTAAAAAATAAAGACCATTTAATTTTTCTGATAGCTATTACGCTATCTCTTTCATTATTATTAAAAAATGATTCACCGGATGTATTGCTTATCCGGGGAAAATTCAGCGATTATTTTTCATTTATTTCCTCTCCATTCTCTTGGGCAAAAAGCATGATCCAACTCCAAGAAGAAACCCAGTACCTCCGCGATATAAATATCCAGTTAACGTTAGAAATGGAAGCCATGTTAATGGCCCAAAGAGAAAATAATGATTTAAGGGATTTACTCGGATTCAAACAAAATAGTAATTTGCAATTATTAGCGGCGCGGGTGGTTAATATGGGTTCTTCTTCGAATTTATCCTCAATCACTCTTGATGTTGGATCGAACCATGGTGTGAAAGTCAATCAAGCAGTATTGGTACCTGAGGGAGTTGTCGGAAAAACAGTTGTTGTGGGTAAGACATCAACTGTTGTTCAAATTATCAAAGATGGAAACTATAGATTATCTGTTAAAATTCTGCCATCAGGAAATGCAGGAATACTTCAATTTATTACCAATGATTACTGTGAAGTGCGTGAATTACAAAAGAATTCAACGATTTCAGTAGGTGATAAAGTGGTCACCTCTGGGTTTAGCCGTATATATCCGGAAAACCTTCCCGTTGGAGAAGTGGTTGAAATTGCGGACGATAGGGGCAGCTTCCAGACCATTGCCAAAGTACTGATAAAAGCGGACTTAGGTTCGTTATTAAATGTATTTATTGTCCTTGAGGAAATTGATGAAGCTAATTAATACTTTATTGTTGGCAACATTTGTATTTTTCATTCAGTTCTTCTTGGTCGATTTATTATCACTAAAGATGATTCGCCCTGATTTCCTAGTCATTTACATTTTTTATATCAGTTTGGTTTTTGGGAAAGCGCCCGGTATACTGATCGGGTTTTCCTTAGGATTGCTATCAGATCTATCTGGAGTAGGTTCCCTATTTGGATTGGCCCCGCTCACTTTATCAGTTACAGCATATTTGTCAGGATTATTGCACGGAAAATATGAACGAATTTTACCCTATGTTTTTCATAGCGCATGGATTTCAATCATCGCCTCTCATTTCCTTTTGATTTCTTACTTTCGATTCCAAACAATTTTTCTTGATGACCCAATTGCATTCTGGATGCGGTGGTTTATGTCGTTTTCATACACTATGCTGTTCTTTTTAATCGTTCAATTCTTTTATCCTGTTAAGGAAGCATCTCATGCTGAAATCACCTAATTCTACATCAAGATCAAGGTATTGGATCATGATAGGTGTTGTGGTACTTGTACACTCGGCACTTGCTTTTCGATTCTTTCAGTTACAGGTATTAGACTTTGATATTTATAATCAGCGAGCAGAAAATAATCGAATTCGGGCCATGTCAATTCCTGCTCCACGTGGATTAATACTCGATAGACATGGAGAAATTATAGTAGATAACTACCCAACCTATATTCTTTACGGTATTGAGGCAGAAATCATAAATAAAAAACACAATTACAACGTAATTAGTCAATCCACCGGTATCGATACGACCGTTCTTAAAAAAAATTATCAAAACTATTATCGTAACCGCTTTGTTCCTACACGGTTGGCTAAAGATTTGACAATTAATCAATTGAGTCGGCTAGAGGAAGAAAAAAATGAATTGAGCGGTATTATTTACAAGCAATTCCCGGAAAGGGTTTATAATCAAAAAATTCACGCTTCTCATGTGTTGGGATTTTTAAAAGAAATAGATGGGCAGTTAATTGAAAGATTAGGGGAAAACAATCAATATGAATACGGTGATTTAATTGGAGGATCAGGAATAGAAAAGAATTATGAATCTTCTCTTCGAGGG
>Ga0302119_10001473_pt1 | contig 10554 bp, 7 predicted proteins | sample AG5_Tmax_MG_FD_203114 | JGI IMG/M metagenome (GOLD analysis project Ga0302119, IMG submission 203114) | Marine microbial communities from Western Arctic Ocean, Canada - AG5_Tmax | ecosystem: Environmental > Aquatic > Marine > Oceanic | place: Canada: Western Arctic Ocean | collected 2017-10-01
ATTTTAACTTAATTCTTAGAATGAAACCCTTAAATCAAGGTAATAGTTTCTTCCATAATCTTGATGAGCATCTGCATAGTAACCGTAGTATCTATCTGCAGTAGGAGCTCTTTCATCTTCAAGATTTTTTATAGCCAATCTAACCCTGGCTTTTTGACCATTTAATTTAAAGTCATAAGACATTGTTAGATCCATAGTTGTCATAGTAGGAACAACGTAAGCCACGCCATTCTTTTTACCCAATGAAGTTTGTTCAAATGAACCCTTCTTAAGACCAACTAAACTTGCTCCGTATGGTCCTTTGTCCCAAGACAATCTTAGAGTGTGCTTGTTATCATAAGCTCCATCCAGCCCAAGCAGATCACCAAAACCTTTCAAAGGAATTGATTCTGGGATTGTGCCATTGTCTTTAGCAGCTTGAAGCGCAGCAAATCCACCGCTCGCTTTTTGTTTGTAGGTATCAAGGAATGTTCCAATGTATCGAACATCAAAGTCACCATAGTCGCTTTCAAAATTGTAGTAGATTCCAAGATCTGTGCCTTCAATCGTTCTTAAAGCCATGTTGGTGTAATCATTTTTAATGTACTTAATATCACCAAATGGGCATACGCCTGCAGCTGCAAAGCCTGCAGCATCTCCGCTGTCAGGGGCCTCTCTTACAACCAAAGGATCGCCTGCAAAAGTTGCACAATTAGCAGTACCGTTAGCAAATCTTAAAAGCATGTCATTAACGGTTTGGTTTTCACGACCGAACAAGCCAATTGTCTTGTCTTTTTCAATGGTCCAGGTATCAATGGTTATGACTAAGTTATCCATTGGGGTTAACACAACACCAAAGGATGTATTATCTGATTCCTCAGCCTCAAGACCTGATGCACCTGTTGCCATTCTTTGAATGGTGTACCTTGAATCTGAATCAATAACATTTTCAACGCTCTGCACTGCATTCACTTGAAATGCAGCTCTGTCATATCTTGTTCCTGATCTCACAACAGTTTTTTCGTTCACTTGAACAATATTAGGCGCTCTAAAAGCCGTTGATACTGAGCCTCTAAGGCTCATCCAAGATGCTGCCTGCCATCCTAAAGCAACCTTTCCAACAGTTGAATCACCATAGTCAGAAAAATCCTCATTTCTCAATGCGATTTGCATGTCAATCGAGCTAGTTAATGGAATTTGCATTTCAGCAAAGAAAGATGAAACCTCTCTTGAGCCTGAAACATCTGAAGTTGGCGAAGAATTCAATACATCTGCAACCAATGGAAACGTATCACCCTCATAATCAGTATAAGTAATAGTCCCATCCAATCTAGGGTCTCTATCATCATCAATGGCTTCCTCACGATACTCAAATCCTACCAATAGACCGACATCTCCTGCAGGAAGTGTCATGAACTCATTGTTAGACATTTTAAAATCAAACATAGTTAGCTCACTCGTGCCTTTTCTGTAAACATCAATCAATGTTCTCTCAATGTTTGAATTGACGCCTGCACTAAATGGGTTGTAAGCGGCTGGCGTAGGATCATTTAAAGCTGCTTTTAAAAGATTATTAGACATTCTATTTCTTGTTATATCTCTGGATTTAGCTATAGAATCAACATAGGCAGCTTCCCAATCCCATGCTCCGCTTGAGCCTCTGAAACCTTGAAGAAATCTGTAAGTTTCTTTTTTAACATTAACCAGTCTTTGTCTTTCTTCGTATCGATAGTTATCCATGTAAAGTTGTTGCCCTCCAAAGATAGCAACCCCACCAACTTTCATCTGATTTAAATAATAGTTATCAGGTCCAACTCTGTGTTTTGAAGATGAAAACGCAAAAGAAGCATGAGCAGTTCTATCACTGTCTGAGTTGTAGATACCAAGCTCTGTAAATGACTCAATGCCGTTGCCCATGTCATGATTAACAAACATCACAACATTAGTTCTAATAAGCTGAGATCTAACATCAGTTGGGCCCCAGAAATTACTTCTTAAAGCACCGTTACCGTCTGGAGCAATACATGTTCCATAACCAGTATCAAACAGCGGATTTCCACGATTGGTACATTTAGAATCGCCCAAAGGGAATACTTCAAACTCACCAGATGAATCGGTCCATACCTTATCGTTTACTGTTCCAGGAAGGCTTGTAGCGCTACTAACCATGTCGAATTGACCGTAGAGAGAGTGTGAGCTGAAGTTTCTAAATGAAGTACTGGTTTTCCAAGGTGAATCTGCATCTACAAAAGGTCTATGATCTCCTGCTCCCCATCTTGGATCTTCCTGCGCATTAATATTTCCTCGATCATAGTGATCAAAGAACACACTCACATTAGTTGCACCATCATTAAAAAATGATCCCCATTTAATAGTTAATTTATTATCCTCAGTACTAAAGTGGTCATATGCGCTAATTTTAGCGGTCACTGTAAAACCTTCATAATCTTTTTGTAAAACATTATTGATAACTCCGGCCACAGCATCTGCACCGTAAATAGCTGAAGCTCCATCACGCAAGATTTCTAACCTTTCAATTCCTGTAACAGGAATTAAATTTGAGTTAACGCTGACTGTTGGAACATAGTCTCCACCAATGAGTTCAGTCTGATAACCAGGTGAATTCACCAATCTTCTTCCATTAAGAAGGGTCAGAGTATTACCAACACCCATGTTTCTTAAGTTATAGGCTCCCACGTCTCCTCGAGATGCATTTACACCACCAGAAGCATCTTCTGCTTCATTGAAGTAGTTCAAACCTTGCTCGGCTATGTTTTCAAGTAAATCTTCACCAGAATCAACTCCCATTGCTTCAATATCTCTTATTGAGATAATTGATACAGGAAGGGCTCCAGTAATTTTTGCGCCTTTGATTTGCGATCCAACAACAACAACTTCTTCAATGTTCTCTATCTGAGATGCATCATCTTGCGCATAAGAAGTTATAGCCAGAGGTAAGATTAAAAGACCAAAAGCATATTTAAGATAAGTAAATTTCATATTTTCCCCAAAATTAGTTAATTCTCTAAAGATAATAGTAACAGCTAGACTTGCTGAAACTAAAGAAACCTTACAAGTAGTTACTTATAATTTTGCATTTAAGTATAACAATTAGTTATGATTAAATAACTTACTTACAAATTAAATTGGTACATATGCTTAGTTCAAGGCACATAGAAGTTTTTTATCACGTCTACAATGAGGGCTCTTTAACAAGAGCCGCAAAGGTTTTAAATGTTTCTCAACCCTTAATTAGCAAAACTCTTGCCTATGCTGAGCATAAACTTAAGCTTAAACTTTTTGTTCGACATGCGCGAAGACTGAGCCCAACCCCAGAAGCAGATTTATTGTTTCAACATGCAGCCTCTGTAAATAAAGAGATTACGAAGTTTAATAATATTGCAGATAATCTTGTCAGCGACCCTTCAGCGACTATTAATATTGGTTGCACTCCATCTCTTGGATTGGGATTATTTCCTCAAGTGTTAAATCAATATCTAGAACTGACGCCTGGCACTAAATTTAATGTTGTGAATTTACAAAGCTTGGATTTGGAGGCGCAGTTAAAGGAATTAACTTTTGATTTAATTATCTGCTTTAATCCCATGGACTCTGAGCTATTTAAAAAAACTCAATTATTGGAGGGTTCATTGGTTCTTATAGCCCCTATTAAAAATGCACCAGAAGATAAAATATTTAAATTATCTCAGATAAAAAATCAACCATTTATTAAAGTAAAAAATCTCAAAACCGGATCTTCTAAAAGAAACCTTGATTATTATTTAGATAGAGAAGGGGTAGAGGTAAATTGGATTGCTGAAACAGAAACGATTCAGGTTGCAAAGGCTATGGTTGAACAAGGAGCTGGCTATGCGATTATTGATGATTTTAGTGCCAAAGTTTATGGAGATAGAATTTCTGTGCATAAGCTAGAGCCAAATATTAGGTACGACATTTGCATGGTTAGCAACAAAGAAAAACCTCTATCAGTAAGCGCACAAAAGTTTATAGATTTTCTTTCAAAGCCTGACAGCACTCTAAGGTTCTTTGCTGTAGATTAATTTCTATAATCTAGCGGGGGGTCTCTGTCGCCAAGCAATGGCACATATATAAAATCATCTCCCACTCTGTTTTGGTATTCAATTTTTGCATCACCTAGCAGTGATGGATTTTTAAAGATATCTTGAGCTGTATCTGCTAAAACTTGGGCTGCAAGTTTGGTGCCTTTCATTCCAATTGTTGTTCCCCCAGCTGCAACTCCTTGCCACGAATGACCGGCTGTTCCTGGAACCCAGGTAGCTGTTCGAAGTCCTGCTTGAGGGACAACCCAACTTACATCACCCACATCTGTTGATCCGTAAGTGTGCGAAGTAGCATAAGGGCGTATTTTTTCCTGCGCGCCAATTTTACTTTCAGGGGAGACCATTGTTTGATATATCTCTTGAGCAAACTCATTTTCTTTTTTGGAGTATTTGATACCACCTCGCTTAACAAGATTTTTATGCATTATTTTTTGCAGCACATCATTCGGCAGTTTTGAATAATTGCCATGCATCACTTCATGAGTAACAGAGGTCTCAGTGCCAAGCGCGGCTCCCTCTGATGCTCTAACAACCCATTCAAATATTTCTTGAACTTTTTGCCTTCTTGGATTTCTAACGTAGTAATAGACTTCCGCAACATCTGGAACAACGTTCGGGGCCAAGCCACCCTTGGTGATAACGTAATGAATACGAGACTCTTGAGGTATGTGCTCTCTCATCATATTAACCATCATATTCATGGCTTCAACTCCATCCAAGGCAGACCTGCCTTTATCTGGAGATCCAGCGGCATGAGCAGAAATTCCTGAAAATCTAAATTTTGCTGATTTATTTGAATTCGAAGACTCGGCATTGGCTGCATTAGAGCTACTTGGGTGCCAGTGAAGAACTGCATCTACGTCTTCAAACAGACCAGCTCTAACCATATAAACTTTTCCTGACCCACCTTCTTCAGCAGGAGTGCCATAAAATCGAACTGTGCCTTTGGTTTTAGTTTTCATCAGCCATTCCTTAACAGTTACAGCTGCCCAAGCAGAGGCGGCGCCAAACATGTGATGACCACAAGCATGTCCTGCAATAACACCTTCTTTCACTTCTTTAAATGGTGAAGCGGTTTGCATGAGGCCCGGCAAGGCATCATATTCACCAAGAATCCCAATCACTGGACCGCCGTTTGAAAATTCTGCGATAAAAGCAGTTGGAATATTTGCAACACCGGTGGTGATAGTAAAACCATGAGCAGCTAATTCTAATTGAAGCAATTCTGAACTTTTATATTCCTGGTAGCCAACTTCTGCCCAATCCCATATTTTCATAGCCACTTCTTCAAAAGTCTCTTGATGCTTGTTAATACTTGCATTAAGCGTTGAGTCCGCGAGTGTTGAAATTGAAAAAACTATTACTATTAAGAGAGCTGATTGTTTTTGTAGTGAATATTTTTTCCTACCCATTCTTCTTCCCCTAAATTTTTAATAATATCTTTATCTATTGATGTTATAACTTTTCTTTGTTGATTTGTATCTTCAGCATAAATTATCGCTTTGATCCCCTCATTATTTTTAAAAAGAGTTGTGCAACCTAATACCTTTCCCTCGCCATCATTTTGGGGTGACATTGCAACAGGCGTCTCCAGTATTGCTGCTTCCTGGGTCACATCTTTCGCTCGAAAATCCATTAAAGGATCTTTGCCCCATATTGCCAATGCTTGCTTGGTCATCATGCCAGAGACACCTGTCACCAACCCAATCTCGGAGGGATTGTTTCTAATTTTTTCTAAAACTTGCGCAGTTGCATGGATCATATAATTATTCAAAGGGCCTCCTGCAAATGGCATGCCACCGGTTACAGTTTTATCAGTATGCTCAGGAATATTTAATGCTTCTGCAAACAACTGAACTGCAACTGGAAAACAGCTGTAAAGCTCAAACATGGATGGATTAATATTATAGGATTGAGCAGTCTCCATTAAATAATTAGCAGCCAGACGCAAGCCAGCAGGCTTTGTCAAATCTGGTCGTTGAATAACTGCAACCATATGATTAGTTTCGCTTGAAACTAATGGGTAAACCTTTTTGTTTTTTGGCACGTTTAATTGATCGGCCAGTTCCTCACTGCATAAAATAAGAGCAGAGGCCTGATTGACATTCCAACTAGAGTTATGAAGCTTGTTGTAAGGGTAGGCTATTCTCTGATTTTTTAATGTAGGATTTTTAATTTCATCGGCAGTAAAAGGATTTTGGTTCCATGCATGAGGATTATCTTTAGCAATTTGGGAAAAACGCTCATAGTATTTAGCCAGGAATAATTCGTGGTCCTTTAAACTTCTTTGATGTTTGAAACGCATTGCGCTCTCTATGATCGCATAATACCCAACAGCCATCATGCCCAACGCATCGAGTTCCTCTGGAATATACAAGTCCTCTTTTGCCTTCACATAATGATCAGGGTTAACCGTTAATTCCATTTCCTCAAACTGTAAACCTTCCTTTAAAGCTTGAATTTTTTTGTACCTTGCCTCACCGCCAACTATGAGACTGGCACGTATATCTCCGTTAATAATTTTATCGCAGGCAGAATTAATAAGGTTTTGTTGCAAGACACCAATTTTAGTTACGCTAGTTTTAGCCTGAGCAAAATCATGCTTTTCTGCAATCCATTTGCCTGGATCTCTATAGGTCCAATAACCTTTAGGAACTTGCACTTCATCAATGTAATTAACAATAGAAGGATTTTCGGTATCAGCTATTGCACCAAGGGTAGCTTTTTCCATCAGAATTAGTGCCTCATCAAGCTCAGCAAAGGAACCTTTTTGCTGCAGAGAGCCAATGCCTATAAGGACGGGTCTATTTTTCATTTTAATGGAGTGACTAGTGAGTCGTGTCTCCAGCAATGGTAATTCTATGCAGCAATCTTTCATGCCCATCGTAACCGCCTTCAGCCATGTGCATAACCGTTCGGTTATCCCACATGATTAACATGTCAGGCTCCCATTGATGACGAAAAATATATTTTTCCTGGCCCATATGAGAATAGAGCTCAAAGAGCAACATATCTGACTCTTCTTTTTTAAGGCCTTCAATTTCTATGGTGTACACAGGGTTAATAAAAAGCATTTTTCTTCCAGTTTCTCTGTGGGTTCTAACAATTGGATGAGACATTGTTTTATTGGCTTCATCTGATGTGTGAATTTTCATGGTTCTTTTTTTACCTTCAGTGGCATAGACCCCATCTTTTGCGTATGGCAATTTTGCGCTATGAATGGCGTGTAAATTTTGAATTTTTTCTTTCAATTGATCTGATAGTTCATCGTATGCATCTGCCGTGTTTGCAAAAAGAGTATCTCCACCAACAGGCGGAATAATTTCAGAGTAGAGCATGGTGGCTGAGGGTGGTCGGTTCTGAAAAGACCAATCTGAATGCCAGGCACCTCCAAAATGTGCAGCCTCTTCATTGGCTTTTCTATGAACTTGCACCACGTGTGGATGTTCTTGCATAGGGATTAAAAAAGGCTCTTTTCCATAAGGCCCAAAGAGCTGGCTGAAAGTCTCATATTCTTCAAGAGTTAATGATTGTTTTGGAAATACAGCCACACCATACTTCACCCATTGCTCTCGCATAGCATGAACTTCTTGGTCTGAAAGACTTTGGTTTAGGGCGATATCCTCAATTGTGACACCAAGATTGGAAGAGGATTCAGGAGTTACAAATTTCATACCTTTTAATATAGCAAAAAATTAACTCTCTATATATTGCTGATATATAATTCTCCTCAATTGGGGCTATAGCTCAGCTGGGAGAGCGCTTGCGTGGCACGCAAGAGGTCGGCGGTTCGATCCCGCCTAGCTCCACCAAGTTTTTAATTTAATAACTATATTATTTAGAGTTCTGAGGATTTTTTTAGATAGGGTCAGCTGAGTGAAAAATAGCACGTAACATATTTTTTTGAAATATTGATAAGTCTCGCTTGCTGGCTCCATCAAATATCATCAATTGTAATGTATGTCCGGACCCTATATATAGTCTGGTTGCGGCCATAGTATTAAAATCCTTGGGTAATATTTTTTTCCTTTTGCCTCTTGCAAGTATCTGACGCACACTTTCATGTAATCTTTTAAGTAAATTTTGATAGTCTCGCCATACGCTTTGATTAATGCCCGAACTCCAATCTAGCCATACCTTTATCAAGTCAGGGTTCTCGAAGCCTTCTTTAACAAAAGCTGCTGCCAAATCAGTCAAAGCATCTACCTCCGAATCTTGCTCAAGGTTTGTAGCAAACATTTCAATCAGAAAGTCTTCTACTTGTTTTATTGCTGCGTTAACAAGGTCTTTACGTCGTTTATAGTAAAAATGAACAGTTGAAACAGAAACCCCTGCTAAGACACAAACATGAGAGTGAGTTACCCTTGAAATTCCATGTTGAGCAACAGCCTTAATTATAAAATGATCTAATTGCTGTTTACGATCTCTTGGATGAAGCCTTAATTTTTTTTTCATATGTAGATTTTACTATTTATTTTAGCACTTGATAATGTAATTTTGAAAAGTTAAGTACTTAATCAATATTATATAATAATCTTTATCATAATTACTATATATTTACATAATACTATAATATAAAGATATAATAGTTATTGACAATACATACAATAAGCTAATAAGCTAATGTTATATATAATTTATTTATTAAAGGGTTATTAAATGAAAACTACTGCCGCAGTTGTTACGGAGATTGGGAAGCCATTATCTTTATTAGAATTAGATATTGAGGATCCTAGAGATGATGAAATTTTAGTTCGCCTAGTGGCTACTGGAGTTTGTCATACAGATCTCGTTGTCCAGGCTGGTATGCTCCCTGTACCTATACCCGTTGTCCTCGGTCATGAAGGGGCAGGTGTTGTGGACAAAGTTGGCTCTAAAGTTTCAAAAGTAAAACCAGGTGATCATGTTGTCTTATCTTTCAATTCATGTGGTTCTTGCGAGAGTTGCAATGAGCAAGAACCTGCTTATTGTTACGAATTTATGCCACGTAACTTCGGTGCAACAAGAGAAGATGGCACCACTGCATTGTCATTAAAAAATACCCCTGTGCATAGCAATTTTTTTGGCCAATCATCATTTGCAACTTTTGCTATATGTCGTGAATTAAATGCTGTCAAGGTTAATAAGGAAGTTGATTTAAGTTTACTTGGCCCTCTTGGTTGCGGCATCCTAACTGGCGCTGGAGCCGTTATGAATGCTCTTCCAGTAAAAAAAGGGTCCTCTTTTTCAGTTTTTGGCACTGGGTCCGTTGGGTTGTCGTCGATAATGGCTGCCAAAATAGAAGGAGCATCCATAATTATTGCCATTGATCTAAATGATGATCGTCTAGAGATGGCTCGCGAACTTGGAGCAACACATACTTTCAATCCAAACAAAACGACTGACTTAGTAGAAAAAATAATTAAACTCACTACTCATGGAGTATCAGCCTCTCTAGATACGACGGGATTGCCAGATGTAATTCGTGATGCCGTTTTATGCTTGGCCCCACGCGGGACTTGCGGAATTCTTGGCGCTTGCCCACCTGATTTTGAGGTTAAGCTTAACGAATTGCATTTCTTTACCGGAGGCAGAAAGTTGATTGGAATAGTTGAAGGGTCTGCTTATCCCGACACAATGATCCCTAAACTTATCAACTATTTTGAAGATGGCCAATTTCCTTTTGACCGTTTAATTAAGTTTTATGATTTTAAACATATTAATCAAGCGATCGAAGATTCAGAAAAGGGCAAAACAATTAAAGCCATTGTTCGAATGTAAAATTAATTACTTGACATAATTCTCAAAGAGAATTTTTTATAATTAAGAGCTGGATAACAAATAAAAAAAGGAGAAAACATATGCAAAGTAGGGACAAGTTTTTTATTGGAAATGAATGGGTATCTCCATCATCCACTCAAACGTTTAAAGTTGTGAATGCATCAACAGGCGAGATCGTAGCAACGGCACCCGAAGGATCTAATGCAGATATCGATGCCGCAGTTTCGGCTGCGCGCGCTGCTTTTGAGTACGGGGAATGGGCGAATAGTAGTCCCAGCGACCGTGCTAAAATTATGGAGCGTTTTCTTGCTGCTTTTGTTAAACGCGGTGAGGAGTTGGCTCAGACGGTCAGCACACAAAACGGGATGCCGATTGGACTAAGTACCGCATTTGAAGCTGAATATTCTGCTGGCTTGTTGCAGTATTATACTGAGCAAGCAAAAAATATTGATACAGCCTTAGATATACGACCATCTCAAATGGGTAAAGAAACTCATGTTAAAAAAGTTCCATTAGGTGTAGTGGCTGCAATAGTCCCTTGGAATTATCCCGTTACACTGGCCATGAGTAAAATTGCTCCAGCAATGGCTGCTGGCTGTACTCTTGTTATCAAACCCTCTCCGGGTACAGTTTTAGATAGTTATATTCTAGCTGAAGCTGCTTTAGAGGCTGGTGTTCCACCCGGCGTCCTCAATTGGGTGGCTGCTGATCGTGAAGTAGGAGCATATCTTGT
>Ga0302119_10001474_pt1 | contig 10554 bp, 6 predicted proteins | sample AG5_Tmax_MG_FD_203114 | JGI IMG/M metagenome (GOLD analysis project Ga0302119, IMG submission 203114) | Marine microbial communities from Western Arctic Ocean, Canada - AG5_Tmax | ecosystem: Environmental > Aquatic > Marine > Oceanic | place: Canada: Western Arctic Ocean | collected 2017-10-01
CGACCTGTTTTCTCTGCTTTGGACTTAGATTGATTTCGATGACCATCCCATTAGGGGCGGGCACGGTATGAAACCAGAGGGAAGGGTGGAAATTCGCATTAATGAAAATTGCATTAGTATTAATGATAATCGCATAGAGATGATTCTAGCGCACTCAAATATATTTAGAAATGACGGCACCGAGGAGTTATACTCAGATGTTGTGATGGCAAGTAGGGCTGATGTAAAGGGCGTCAAAGAGTCACTACCACTGCACATTATTGCCTTGACTGAAAAGCCCGAGATTATTGTGAATCCACCGAAAAATGTCCATTTATCCACTCTTCCGATGTCTTGGATAAGCCACGAATTGGCAAAATCAGATTTATTGAGAGATCTGTTTACAGAACCACTGATTTCACTGGGAAATCCGGTTTCATGGCGTGATGAACTGTGGTCTTGGCGGCAACAATTATCACCACTTCTACCCCAGTGGACGTGGCATCTAGAATTCGGCAACAAATCCGACCGTCTCGGATGGTATATCCGCGCCCCGGGAAATTCTCTATTCACGGTATTTCTCGGTTGGGGAGGTCTAGACAACGAGGCACTTTCCGGGGGTGATCTCGATGGACAGTCCGGAAAACACGGATTCTTCCTGTTTGAGCGTGCCCCCCTTGGTCAACTCGGCCGTCCTGACGAAGCCGAGCCGAATCAAGCCGATCATCTGCGTACTCAGCACCTTTTCTCCCAAAACGGCCAACTGTCGAAACTTGTTGAGGCCACAAGTCGGGGTGATGTGGATTTGGCGTTCACTGAAGTCTTCGACCCCCAGAATGGTGCTGGTTCTGAATTATGGCCACTGGTAATCGGTCGTTGTCCGCCCGAATATTCATCTTCACAGGTCGGCGATTGGTTTTCCGACCTGCTTAAACTTCTGCGACCGGCAATCGACTATGTTTGCGTGACGTGACGTTGCAGGCCATCGACATCGTAGTCCCACTCGATGATTTCCCAACCGGCCTCGATGCAGGCCGTCTTCACAGCATCGACCTTGCCATGGTTGGAGATTATTGCCACTGTTCCACCTGCGGCAGCCCCCATTCCTTTCCAGGCCAGAGCAGTCTTGGATTCCATCAGGTCATCGACCAGTGGTCGGTATGCCTGATTCAGTTCGGGGCTCATATCATCTATCGCCGAACTGACGGCGCGGATTGCATCAATGAAAATATCACGGCGGTCTGAGGTTAGGGAATTAGCAACTTGGCGAGCCATTTCCCGTAGAGTCATCAGCGCTGAGTGCACCGCTTTATCCCCATCATCATAGCGTTGCCAGATGCCGTTGTGAATCTCACCGCTGGTGTGGGTGATGTTGGTGTAGGCGAGCACTAGATGACGCTGTAACCATCGGGTTGCCGAGGGCATCGGCTCAAAGGGAATTATCTCAACATTTTCGCCATGGAACATCAGGTGTTGAAAGCCACCTCCTGCCGCAGCCCACTGGTCTTGGCGGCCGCCTCGGTTTCCGAGTAGTGCTTCAAATTGAAATGCGAGTTCGGCAATTTCCTGCGGGCTACGTCCTTCGCCGCTGATGGCTGCCAAAAAGGCGACATTGAGTGCCCCACTGGTGCCGAGCCCGGAAGATGTCGGGCAATCCGAATGGTATTCTACCGATAATTTTCCTTCGTCGTCGATGCGCATCACTGCTTCGATATATTGGTTGATGGCGAAATTGACGACCTCACCTCCTTGGTCATGGGTGAATGGAGCGCAATCGCTCCACCCTCCCGCCAGATCAACCCTGACCGGAGCGCGTACCTTGATTTCCTTAGCCATCTAATTTATCTCCCATTGAAAATCGAGCATCTATTCCATCTCTCCTACCGAGTCGGCGAGTGCGTCGGCGAATAGTTTTCTCCCCCGGATGATGAGCTTCTCTTCCCACTTGGTTTTATTCAATCTGAAAGTTGCCCGAAGTTTGTCCCGACTCCAATGATTAAGCGCCTCTCGGCCCTCTCCCCCACCCCATTGGGTCCACTGATTCTCACTGCGCAGAGCAGTGATGACGGAATAGGGTCCTACTGTACCGAACTCCTGGGTAATCGAAGTCCATTCGATTTTAGGGAATCTCGCTTCCACCCCGGCCTGCAGTCCACCGCGAATCCTGTAAGCGACACCAGCCTCGGGGTCGAGACTGGTAATTCTCTTGCCATAATGACTGCGCAATTTGGCTAATATCGGGTCATTGGCTGTGTATTCGACCAATAGGGTATCGTTTCCGGCCTTGCCCAACCCTGTGTGCAGGTCAATCCACACACATCTCTTGACTCCACTGAGGTTTTCTTCTAGCCATTCTAGCAATACGACTGAACTTTTTTCCAGTTCTCCGCCTCCGAACTGCAGACATTTCGGTCTTTCATACTGCCCTTCGGAGAAGGCTTGTTTGACATTTGCGAAGCCATGTTTTGCGACAAACAGCATTGCACGGCGCAGAAAACCATCCTTCTTTTCCGGTGGCTCCTGCTCATTGATCAGTGGGCTCAATGCCGCATATCCCACCGGCTCACCGGAATAATCTTCGCCGGGAAGCAACATATTTCGATTGAGGTCGACATTGGATTCGTTTACCCTTCGCAACCACGCCATACCGTACGGGTTGACTATGTGGATGAAAGCTAGAGCAGTATCCTCGGGTAAGGTCTTCAGTTGGGCCAGAATCGACAACTGAATAGCCGAGCCAGCAAAGCCCTCGACGCCGTGCACACCAGAGGAAATCATCACCAATCGGCTGGCATCCTGCGTTCCTATCAAGGCTACATCGATGGCTAATTTCTCTTCTTGGGGGCCGAGTTGGTCGATGTGTAAGCGCTGGTGCGAGACCGCAATACCGCGCTCTTCGAGTCTCTCAAGTGCGAGGTGAAAAGAGGCAACAGCCGCCACATAGTCACGCGACCAGAAATTCAATCGCCTCACCTCATCGTGAAGGTTACAATTCCACCGGCAGGCACACAGATTTCCCCACCTGCTCCCACTTCTGTATGGTGCAGGTCTGTAGGGCGCTCAAGCATGTCACAAGGCTCGATGTGTAAGTCGAGGTCACTGGCCAGTACCCCACTCCACTCTTTGGAAGTGGGATTCCACAGCCGCAGCGCAAAGCCGTCACCGTTTTCACACGGCTTGCAGGAGGATGCAATTGGCATTGGTTTTTCCCCTTCAAGGTACCAAGTCCTCGCTCTGGTGCCTAATCTCCCGGCTTCAGGCAAAGGGTCGAAACTGCCATCGAGTTGTGGCTTCGGTAGACCGGGAAGCAGAGTTATCTGGGCGGCGAAAGATTCCGCATACTCATGAACTCCATGGCCGCTGATAGTTGGTTGTGATTCATCCCACGAGTCTTCAAATGGCAATAATCCCCAGCGGATTAAGTGATGGCCATGGCATTGTGCCCCCGGTGCTGGGAAACACGGGCCGGCGCGGTTGCGCCGCCATGCAAAGCCATCGCGTGATAGCCAACCGACACTTCGTAGCATGGTGAAGCAGAGTTCTAGCGAGCCATCATCACCCAATCTCGCTTCATATTCATTGGAGCCGGGCGCGAGCAGTGCCAAGCCGCCGACCTCGTCTTGTGCCAATACCACATTGCGCATATGCTTAGTAGGAACTTCGGGTTGATTCCACGAACTATCGTGCGGGAAGTGCCAAGGTCGCTCGGCCATCTCAAATGCCCCTCCGGCACGAACTACATCAGATACTATTCCGGTCGGGAAAATCATTCTCAAGCGGTGGTCGTCGATGCTATTGTCGACCACTGAGTCTACTTCAACTACTGGTGAGCCACTGCGCATAGTCACCCAATGTTCGATGCTCATCCAATCTTCTTCGTCACTGCGTAACTGCTTTTCATCACTGAATGAACGCGGCAATAACCATTCGATGCGGATTTGCATTGTCGCCGACCATTCATCGCAATGGGAGGCGGTGATTGTGACCTCGGAGCGGTAATTCCCCTCGTCGTGTAGATTTCGTCTCCCGACATGGTCAGGTCGCTCCTCCAATCCGACATCCTTGCCGGCGCCAACAGGGACAGCGTATCCCCCGGGACTGTGATCATAACTGTCTCCAGCATCTTCGTCGTCCTCGAGCCAGCCTAATCCCGAGTAGGTCTTGCCGGTCGAGGCATCAATTAGGTCAAAGCGTCCATCTTCGCGGAAAATCACCCGTATCAAGCCGTTCTCCATCCACCAACCCCCCTCTCCATCGCTGGTGGTGACCGGCTGCGCCGGGGGTGGAGTGGTGTCGATTCCCGGTAACATGTGCAAGACATGCCAACCAGGCTGAAGTTCACTTACCTCAATGGCACCTCGCACCTTTGGTAATTTCACATTGGCGACCCGGTCGGAATGGATGTGTAGCCCCCACAATGGCTCGGTGATCACAAGGTTAGAGAGAACCGCCCCATCGCCATCGGCTAATATCACCCGAGCAGTCGGCATACTCAGCCATCTTCCCGAATCAGGAACTGAAGAATCAACTTGAACCGAGCCGCTCCATGGGACGGATAGTGGGTTGTGAATGAGGAAGGGGATTGCATCCTCATCGATATGGCTGAGGTCGAAAAGCGGTTGTAATTCATTGCGCAGGTCATCGGACAGCATGCTGGCGATTTCTCTAGCGTGGCGAAACCTAATCTCCATGTCCTGATGGGTAGCATCGACACTACAACCACAGATGTCGTCGTGAGGATGATTGCGCAGTACTTCGCGCCATGCCAATTGCAGGCTTTCAGGGCGAGCCCGACCTCCCAGCCCCCATGATAAAGCCGCCATCGGCTCGATTTGATGGGTCAGCATAGCCATCGTCGAGTCATTCATTCGTTTCAGGTACAGTCGCGCACTGAAAACCCCTGAGAGAAGGGCTCGGTCCCAGCCTTGATGTAATTCCCCCTGATATCGGGTGATTGCCCTCCCTGCCTTCTCCTCTTTCTCAGCCCACTCTTTTATTGCCGCGAAGAAATCTCCGAATCTGGCGTGGCGTAATTCGATCACACCGGAGAAATGTTGGTTTGCCTCCTCAATTAACATCGGCAAGGTAGGTTGCGGCATGGTGTGGTCGGAGCCATTGCCCAACTGCACTACCGGTGGCGCCCAATTATAGGTCTCTTCCAAGCCGTCGATAAGCCTCTGTAGCCGACCCATCGCGGTTTCCACATTGACCGTCAAGCCGTTCTTGGCGTCGAGTTGCCGATCCTCGAATCCCCATGCCATCAGGCAAGGATAATCCGGAGTTTGCTTGACCGCGGTGACTGAGGTTGTGCCATCGCCAGCAACCCACTCGAATACGCATCCTGCATCGGCAACCCATTTTCCTGCTCCACGAGTGAAAAGAAAGGTGTCCAAGCCGACCCCGCGTAGAATCGCCGGTAACTGGGCGACATGACCGAAAGGGTCGGGGACATAGCCAATATCACTGCGGCCACCAAATTGTTCGGCGATTCGGTGGCCGAACTGCAGGTTGCGTACCAAGGCCTCACCGCCGACGATGAATTCATCGGGAAGCACGTACCAAGGCCCGACACCAAGTTTTCCGGCTTTGACTAATTTCTCGATTCGGCTGCGATTCTCCGGCTTCACCTCAAGGTAATCCTCTAGGACCACGGTTTGGCCATCGAACTCAAACGAGGGATAATTATTCTCGGGGTTCTCAAGTAATTCCAGCAATTCGTCAACGAATTCAATCAATCGGTAACGGTATTGTTGAAAGGGTAGATACCAAGCCCGGTCCCAGTGAACGTGAGGAGTGACATAACCGATTAGTGGTGTGGTCTTTTCCTGCGATTCTGCCGTCGGAGCGCTCTGCGCCATGGATATCCTTTGCGGCGATGATTCATGAGGGTTCGCTATTGGTGTTGAGTCATTCCTCTTCAGTCATCGCCGAATTGACTACCTGCTTGAGTTCATCGCTCGAACTCTGGCCGTCACCTTCAGAGCCATCCCCATCGCCGTCTGTCTGGTCCAACCAAGACTTTTCGGATGGCATAACCACCAACTTCCATCCACCCAGGCCTCCCAGAATGATGGCGAGAGCATAGAATATCGCCGTCACTTGGTCGATGTAGAAGGCCGAGCCGTCGGTATCGAAATTAGCCCAATACATCATCGGGTCTTGATTAGCGTGTACCTTGTCCTGTAGCAGTTGCGCGGTCTCGGCATCCATCGCATTTGAACTCTCAATCATGAAGACTGCTTGAAGGTCATCCATCGTCGGATTATCAACACCAAGGCCGCGTTGGTCAAAGTAAATCACCGATTGTGATTCGCCGCTAACGATTCTCCCGGTAACAGACTCGGTCATCAGTGTAGTATTGGATCCGAAGTAGATTGGCAGAACCCCGGGAAAGACATCCATGATGCTCTCACTATCGAGATTCTTGGCCTGAACCGGATGGTCGACAGGACTGGCCTCAAGTCGCCATACCTCGGTGGAAATTCCGTGCAGGTCACCTTTGCCGGAATACTGCGCCTCGAGAATTGCATAATCCGCCAGATTGACGGTGAAACTCGGTGGATTGTTGGGGTCATAATTGGTGCCGTCAACCCAACCACCGGTTGTGCCACTGGCCTCGACTATGGGCGTTAGACCATAGGAGCCATTGTGATGTTCACTGGTGCGCCACCAAAGTTGTGAATTACCATTGTTGGCGACATATTCACCTACCTTGGAAAGGTCGACTTCTCCAGTGTTGATGGTATGAATACCCGGTTCATTGGTCACGTTGGGGCTGCTGTAGTAGGTCTTGTTAATCTCAAGGCTGGCCCAGCCGACACTGGTGTCAGCCATTGCCGCAGAAATGCTGGTCTGGTTCGAGGCAGAGTAGGCGAGAAGTGGGTCGTGCCAACCGAATAGCCATTGGTTGACCTCCATTGTGGAGTATTTGGTGACGCCGAAAATACTCTCCAAGAAATCGGGTAGAACCCCATCAAACATCCCCTTTACCCAGAATTCCAAGGTGTCGGCCTCGGATGTGGTGATGTTGTAAATCAACGCCATGGTCTGGTTGCTCCATTCTAGTTGCTGACCACCGATTGTAGGGGTGAAGTTAGCATCTACAGGTACGGTCTTACCAGAGTAAATCCCGTACAGGAGATGGATTGAAGCGTCGGTCGTCAGACCCATCGGGCCATTGAGGATTCGCTCGATGGTATCGGCATCGAAATTCACATTCTCATAGCCCAACCACGGCATTCTACTTGATGGGCCGTTGACCGAAGTCAAATCATATTCTCCGGTGACGGGATTCATTCCTCCCCATGCGAGAGGTATAAATTCAAAGGAATTTATCGCCCCTTGTCCGCCGGATAGAACCAGAGGAAAGGTGGTTTCACCGCCCATCCAATCGGCGGCATAATCGCCAATTTCGGTTATTTCAGTATAGGTGATGCCGAAGTTCAGGAAGGCCCAAGCCGCTAAGGCTGCTGGATTATCTGCGAGCGAAAAGAAATTGGCAAAGCCGGGAATCAAATGGTTACTATCCCAAGCCAACAAGCCGTCTGGGCTATTGGTTGAATCATTGTGGGTAAGAAGAGCGCGAATATTTCGTCCGGCGAATGAGGTACCCATTATCGCCCCCATGCGCTCCTGCAATTCCTCATCACTGGCGCTTCCCCATGATGTGCCGCCACCATAGCCATCCCAAGCATTCTCCACATACCAATGTAGGGCTGAATCACGGGCTTCGGTAATTTGTGAGTCTGAATCAGCGTAGCCGAAGACAGCTGCCCTGTTGGTGGAGTTTGCCGATGAAGGAGAGCCGAATCCGAGGAAATATTCACTGCCATGCTTACTGAGTAAAGACAAATCCTCATCCGTGGTTCCCGGTGCCACAACCCCCCAAAAAGCGGTTGAGAGGTCGGTGAAGTTGGCCTCAGGCCCGGTATAGTTCTCCGCCGCTGCCCAAGTCTCGATTATCGAGTTTCCTACCGCAGCCGAGCCATTGGTGGAAATCATTCCAGTCAAGTCGAAATCGCTTTCCAAGTCATCAGCGATTCGTATCGATGCATGGGTGTATATGAGGTCGTATTCCAGCATCCCGACGACAAATCCGGCTTGGGAGATTTGCTGTAATTGCTCAATCATGATGGGGAAGACAACGATTTTCTGTGCTTCGTATAGAATGTTGATATTACTGACTAAATCGGTAGGACTGCCCTCACCGATTGAGGTGAAGGTACTGATTTCATCGTAGGTCAAGGTGCCCTTGTTGGCGTCGTGCTCGATGATATTGCGCTCGGAATCGATTTGGAACGTATAGGGGCCGACCCGCTCGAATTGTGACTCGCTACCGTTTTTCACATCGTCGATATTGGCGATTGTCCACGCGTAATATGACCTTTCATCGGTAGAATTCAACCACGAGTCGTCATTCCAATCCTCTTCAGTCATGACGGTCATTTCATCGACGACATCCTGCACTGCACTGGTCGCCATCGGGGCGATTACAGCCAAATTCAAAATCAGGAAGACGAGACTGCTCGCTATCATCACATAGGCTGAGTTACGGGTCATCGCCGGTGACTGTTGGGGTTTACAATTGAAGGTTGCGCAAACGCCGATTACGATTCATCGTCAGCAACGAAGGTGCTCACGGCAGCCGCTCCGACACCCGCCACGCTACCGATTATAGTCAACCAGACCGACATTCCGGCACTCGCATCGCCGCTCGGTAGCAGGACATACCACGCAAGAACCGCCAAGCCGGTTAGGATTCCTCCGGCCCAGGACATTCCTAGGTCGACATTGTCCGGAAGTACTTCAAGGTCGAATTCGAACTTCGGGAGGATGAACATCACTATCCAGGCCAGACATGACAGGATTCCCATCCACAGGATGATTCCACCCCATGTCCCTGCTGAAATTACATCAGACAAATCATCACAAGTCTCATCCTCGGTCACGCCTGCATCTTCCATCGACCTGATGCAGGCATCGTAAGCACCATCCAAGTCCATCGTGGTGACTCCATCATCATATTCGATAAAATCAGAGTCATTGGCCATAGCACTGTAAGTAACATCTGAAATTTTGCAATAAACAACAGCAGTGGCATTTTTCTCATTGCATTCCGTTTCCATATGCATGGCGCGTAGACCAGTACTGGTTTTGGCGACGGCGTCACCCCCACCAGTCTCTTCTACCAACCAAGTCGAGCCGAACTGGCCGGCTAATCCGAGCAGTAGGCAAAGTGCCAATAATCCGGTGACGATGTATCCTTTCATGTCTGAATCCATGTTATTCCCTAACCGTCGATTAGTGGGCACGCTATTATTCATTACCTCGCTCAGCCCTGCAATATCTCTATTGCAGACGGTGGCAGTTTAACTCCGAGATTACTCAGCACTTCCCTCACACCGCCACTTTCCATCCATCCTCGCAGTTCAGCACTACTCGGGTCGCCACCGCCAACCGCATCTGCATCATTTGGTTGGTAGGCCAAAGCCGCCTTGACTCCCAGTAGCAGACTTTCATAGAGTAAACCGTGCTCTATGCACAGGGAAATCGGCCCGAACAGACGGTCATCTTTCCCGAGTTTTCGCACTGGGTCACGGCATTGGCGCTCTAGCGGGTCGGCGATTCTGTGGTCTTGATATTTGGTAAGGGCACGTTTGACCCATTCGGCTTGTTCACCAGCAGTGAAGCCGTAGGCTTTCACCAGAGCGGCGCTGGCCTCGGCGCCGGCGGCGCTGGCAATTGCGGCAATCTCCACATCGTTTGCGGCCTCTGCCAACATCTCGTAGCCGCGCTGATGGCCGATGTAGGAGACCACCGCGTTGATGGCATTGTAGGTGTACAGTTTGCGGGTCAATTCGGTGGCGAAGTCGGGTCGCAGATCGAATCCTTGCACCGAGGCGACCAAATCTGGCCTTACTAGGGCTGCACCGTCGAGCGGTAATGACCAATGGTCCTGAACCTGCACGGTGAGCGGACCAAACTCGGCTACCTGTTCAGGAGTAGGCTCGATACACGAGCGCAGGACTTGCGCCTGGGCAATTCCAACCCGCTCCGAGGTGATGTGTGACCTTACCAAGGCCGCCGGTGCCGGGTGGTTCTCGGCTAGAATGATGTCTATCGAGCGGGCGATACTGGAAGGCTGTCCGTCTTCTCCACAACCGGTGAGGACGCTAGCCAGACCGTCTGCCCATGAATCGAGATGGCTTGCACCGAGCGAAGTTAGGATGAGGTCAGCCTCATCCACTCGCCATTTATCGCTTGAGACGGAATAGCCGGAGATTTCCTCGACCTTGCCGTTGGCGAGATTGATGATTGAGTACGAACCCCCAGCCATTTCCCTCACCAAGTCTGGATTGGGGTCGACGAAGTGGATTCGCCATCCGGCACGTACCAGCAATTGAGCGAGAAAACCTCGCCCGACCTTGCCGGCTCCGAAGATGACCGCCAATGGTTTCTGTGCAAGTTTGGCAATTCCGAGAACACTGACCTCTTGGCCAGCCCGTTTGTCAGCGCCCCGAGATTCGACCAGTTGCGGAATCATCGCCAGTCCCCCCCCGATGAGCATCTCACTAT
>Ga0302119_10001476_pt1 | contig 10549 bp, 11 predicted proteins | sample AG5_Tmax_MG_FD_203114 | JGI IMG/M metagenome (GOLD analysis project Ga0302119, IMG submission 203114) | Marine microbial communities from Western Arctic Ocean, Canada - AG5_Tmax | ecosystem: Environmental > Aquatic > Marine > Oceanic | place: Canada: Western Arctic Ocean | collected 2017-10-01
TGCCTTCCACCACCACCACTCCCACGCCTCCAGATCCACCCCCAGGGGCAGATTCAGACCCGCGGACACCTCGATGCGAATGCCAGCGTTGAGCTCGTTTAGCCGGTGCTCAGAAAAGAGGTAAGGGGCCCTCTACGCGAAGTCATGGCGGCCTCCTCGGGTTGCAGCGTTCCGGGTCTCGGCCGCGAGTACATCACGCCGCCAAGCTCCGAGGAGCTCGACAGCCTGATCCGTGAGGTCGTGCACTGCGTCACTGTCGTTGTTGCAGTCGATGCAAATCCACCTCAGAGCTCTGCGGATGAACTCCGCGGTGTCGGGGGCACACTTCACAGATTCAGTGTCTCCGCCCTCCTCTCCAACAAGGAGGGCGGGACCGTACAGGTTCTCGCCGCACAGTGCGGTGGCGATTGGGTTGGGGTCGAACTTCTCCCGGCCTGGGCTGTCCTCGCTGCGGCTCAAGAGGAGTGACCCCTCGCAGCCAGTGAGTTCGGAGGGTCCGCCTGTGATGACGGTGAGGTCGGACGGGTGGCCGCGCAGGATCTTCGCAGCCTCTTCGTCGCTGCCGAAGGTGCGCACGGTTGTTGACCCTGAAGGTCGAATAAGAATGCCTGTTGTCCTGGTCATGATGCGCTCCGGCCCTGTAGGGGCTCCCCGGGGTGGCGCATCTGGGAAGGGAAACAGAGGCCGCCGGGCACGGTCCTATTCCACCGGAGAGATTGTTCGCGGGGCGTCTTTGCCCTGCGCGCATCGGTCCGCGGGGGGACCGAACCACCTTGGCTCTCCGTGCCAGGTTGGTAGACCCGCGAGGGGGCGGGTCATTCCTGATGCGAACTCTCTCTTAGGACATAAGGGGCAAAACCCTAGCCAGCAGGGGTGAAAATATCTGCATTTAGGAGCCCGTCGGCGGCCCTTTTTCGACCCGGGCGGGAAGCCCTAAATGATCCACCCTCAGGTGATGATCGTGGGCAAGATGATGCACACGAAGATGGCACCGTTCATGGCCTCCTGGGCGGCTGCGGTGGCTGCGGCGGCTGCACACCCGGCACTGGCCACCTCGCCGTTGGCGATGGCCTCAAGGCGCTCCTTGCGTTTCTTGAGCTCTTTGCGATCGAAGGTTGAGTTGAGCAGGCCTGTGCTGTTGCCCAGGGAGATCAGGGCTACCGTGTGTGGGGTTAGCTCGTCCGTGTCGGTGAAGATGGCCTCTTCCAACTCGGCGACCAGAGCTTGCTCGGGCTCGGGGTCGACCTCGGGGTAGATCTTGCGGGTGAAGAACAAGAGCTCCTTGTCCTCGTCCTCACGCAGGATCCCGCGCTGGCACAGAATGCGAGCGATGCGATGCTTGAGGTTCTTGATGTTGGCGATGTGGGTTATCCAGTACTGGGCCGCACGCTCCTTGGGTGATGTATGGATCAAATCCAGGCACTCATCCAGCAACTCGTCTCCGACCGGCGTTGGGTCGCTGACAATCAGGGTGTGGTGCTTGCCCTCAGCAACCAGGCGCTCCTCCAGAAACAACTCCGAGAGGAGGGCTCCCGCCAGGGCGTAGTTGTAAAGGCTAATGCCCACCGTCCCCTGCTTATCCTTAAGGATGAGCAGCATGGCCTTTTCGTAGATGCGAAGGGGATCGGTGTCGTTCATGGTCTGGGGGGGGGTTGGAACTACGTGGCCAGGAGATTTCCTTCACTATCCTCAGGTGATAATCGTGGGCAAGATGATGCACACGAAGATGGCTGCGTTCATGGCCTCCTGGGCGGCTGCGGAGGCCCCGCACGCGGCACCGGCCACCTCGCCGTTGGCGATAGCCTCAAGGCGCTCCTTGCGCTCCTTGAGCTCTTTGGGATCGAAGGTGGAATCGAGAAGGCCCAAGCTGTTGCCCAGGGAAACCAGGGCGACCGTGTGAGGGGTGATCTCATCCGTGTCGGTAAAGATCGCCTCGGTCAACTCGGCGACCAGGGCTTGCTCGGGCTCGGGGTCGACCTCGGGGTAGATCTTGCGGGTGAAGAACAAGAACACCTTGTCCTCGTCCTCACGCAGGATCCCGCGCTGGCACAGAATGCGAGCGATGCGATCCTTGAGGTCCTTGATGTTGGCGATGTGGGCTATCCAGTACTGAGCCACATGCTCCTTGGATGAGGTTTGGACATAACCCAGGCACTCATCCAACAGCTCGTCCCCGAGCGGGGTCGAATCGCTGACAATCAAGGTGTGGTGCTCACCTTCAGCAACCAGACGCTCCTCCAGAAACAACTCAGCGATGATGGCTCCCGCCAGCGCGAAGTTACCGAGGCTTGGGTGCAGGTCCTCGGTGCCCTGCTTATCCTTAAGGATGAGCAGCATGGCCTTTTCGTAGATGCGCAAGGGATTGGTGTCGTTCATGGTCTGGGGGGGGCTTGGAACTACGTGGGCCAGGAGATTTCCTTCACTATACGACCCAAGAAACGAAATCGTGCCCTTGGGATTGAACCCGGTTTCTTGCGATTTCTGGGTATCCCAGTCAAACACCCTGCCCAATCATGGGGCCCCGAGGAGGCTCGCGTTCCCCCCACCGATCCGGCCCGCCACCCGGCCCCTTATCCTCCTTGGCGCAACCTTCTATTATCTCCGCATGACAGAACCTGGAAGAATTAGGAAAGGATTCAAGCACTACGCGTTCGAGCTGATTGTCATTGTCAGCGGCATCACGCTCTCATTCTTCTTGAATGAATGGCGGCAGGAGCGACGGGGTAGCGAAGCCATGCGCATGGATTTGATGGCCATTCAGCGCAACCTGGAAGCCGACCATGAGGAGATTGTCGACCTGCTTGAGAGGCACAAGAAAGGGGTCAAGGCCTTGGAGGACCTGCTCGCCTACGCAGAGGGCGAGGGAGACCCAAGCAGGTTTAGTCAGACGGTGGTCGATTTCATGAATACCGGGGTTTCCTTTTTTCCAGATGTTGGCGCGCGCAAGGCCATGGTTGCTTCCGGAAACATCCGCTGGCTTCAAGATCCTGCCCTCTCAACCGCGCTCTCCGATTACTACGACCACCTGGTACCGCGCGTGCTGGACAACAACCTCCTCATGGACAAGTTGATCGTTGCTGACCTGCTTCCGTGGTTTGGAGGCTTGTACCCCCACGCGGGGAAAATCCATGAATGGGAGAAAGGGTTTCCCATCGACATCGTGAAGGCGCCCGCCTTCCGTGAGCGCATCGGCAGCAATATCCCCCACGCAATCTGGTACATGGAACTCCTCACCCGCTCTGAGCAAAAGGTCGGGGCCGCCCTCGAGGCCATCGCCACCCATTTGCAGCAGGACTGACCCCCGTGCCCCCGAGGGCATCAGGAGCGCAGGCGCTCACGTCCTTTCCCTGGACTCTGAGAACTGCCAAACGCCACTTTCAGGCCCCTTGGGCAGGGGGTTGGGTTTTCCAACCCTTATGTCGGTTGTCCAAAAGGCGGCTCACACCCAAGATCATGGAGTGACCAGACAGAAGAGGGTCCCCACGACCCGACCCGGACACGCCACCCATCTCCGCAGGAACACTCACATGAAAAGCTTCGCCCTACTGCTCGCCCTTCCCCTCCTTACCGGCTGCGGCATGCGCACCCTTGCCTACAGCGAATACGAGACTCTCCTGGACACCGTCACTGAGTGCGTGGATGCGACATGGGATGACGTCAAAGACATCAACGTCTCCGGTGGACAAAGCGGCGGAGGCAGCAATAGAGCGAAGGCCATGGAGTGGAGCTACAAGCTCCCCCTCTCTGAAACGGAGATGGCCAATCGCGTGTTTAAGCTACGCGACCTGCTAGTGACCAGGCTCGAGGAGGCCGGAGCCCAGTTCCACGGGCGCGGCACGACCGGCAATCCCGATGACCTGATCGGCTTCGATCTCGACTACAGCACCGCGGGCGAAGAAGGAATGATCTGGGCCAGACGCGTCAATCACGGCAATGAGTACAACTCCATCTTCATCGTCTTCCACGGGGTCAACACCAACTGATCCCTTCTCACCCTGCCGGCAATTCCTCGGGAGCGCGCCAGGTCAGGAGGACCGAGAAGGCTGCCAGGAGTACGGCGGCGATCACCGCGCGCAGGCGGAACAGGTTGTAGGGGAGACTGCGACCGCGCTCAACCTCGGCCTGTACCGCCGCCCACGCCTTCGTGGTGTGCAAGAGTGCACGGGCCGAGGCCGCCTCCGCGTCGTAGGGATCGATCCCGCTCCGCGGGTAGTAATGGGACTTGTAGCCCAGGTAAGTATCGAGAGCCCCAATGTCGCTGGCGCTCATCCAATCGGGAAACCCGAAGCGGCTCATCAGCCAGACGGAGATCGAGGTGGCGTGCCCCCAAACGAAGGTCAATCTTGTCCGCGCGGACTCTCCGTTCTCATCACGCTTGATGTTGTCGCGATAGGTTGAGAACGCCGCCTCTTCCCCGTTCACCGTGCGGCACCAGGTGGCCTCGAGTATTGCGTCAACGGATGGGGCCAGTTCGTCGAGGCGTTCAGAAAGATCGAGCGTATCGAACAAGTGGACGATCCACTGCACATGCTCGGCATTGGCGTACTGATTGGCCGGATCGAGAGTGGCCATGGCCTTGTCCGCGATCAGATTGCGCTCTTCAAGCGTGAACGAGTCGAAGCGCAGGTGGGCCAGGATCGCAGGCACAACGTGCTCCCCAATACGAAACGTCCGCGTCGAAGACAGCATCTTGTCGATCACCCGCTGATCGACGAAGTGCCGATAGTCCTGATCCTCCAAGAACCCCAGGCGCGCAAACGCCGACCCATAGAGGGTATTGAAGTTGCCCTGAGCAAGCTCTCGGTCCAACCGCTCTCGGGCCACGCGTCCAAGTGTCTGCAGATCGAAGGGAGCTTCAGCCGCTGCCAGGAAATTGGTCACGGTCTGATCCAAGTCCCCAACGCGTGAGCCGTCTGCGTAGGTTGCGAGCCAGACTCGAACGTCTTCTGGCGTGGCCTCTGTCTCGGTCAGTGGACTGAACCGTAGGCCGACGAGGGCACAGACACATAGCGCTCCCATCAGCAGGGAACGGCGCGGACCGAGGATCACTCCGCCTATACCAGAGGCCACAGGCGGGACGCCAAACCCCTTCCGCCCTCCCCCTGCCTTGCCCAGGTAAATGCATATAAATCCCCCGATGAACAGGACTAAAGGGACAAGCCAGCCGGCCCAGACGCTGAACCTGAACATCCGTGGAGAAGCGATAAGTTGCCCAGTAATGGCAACCAACCCCATCAGGGCCGAGCCCGCGCGTGTGCCCACTTCACGACGAGTTGCAAGACCCGCTCGAGACAGCGAGGCGTAGACTCCAAGGAAGGCCACCGTCGAGGTCGTAATCAACATAGTGAAGGCCTCTCCCGGCATTTCAAAGATCAGCCAGATCGAGGTTCCCATCACAAGGAGTACGGGAATCCAGAACCGTCTCCACCAGGCACTCGTTTCCGCGCGCGCCTCGCGCTCGTCCTGACGCTGCGGGCCGCTGGTGCGAGTGAACACCATCCGGAACCCAAGAAGCGACGTGAAGCAAATCATGAGGATCGAGATGGCCGGGAACAGGACTATCCCCGACACCAGGCTGGCCCCCATCTTGCTTGCACTCGGCGCCCCCAGGCCGAGCTTGGCAAGGCTCTTGGGGAGAAGAATGGGCGGAAAGAACGCCGCCGCACGACGAGCGTATGAAGGGACATCGGACATCGAGTAGACCTTGCTATTTGATTCGGAGAAACCCTCCGAGCCGGCCGCATCGATGCGCTCTTGAACGCCCTTGTGAAACTCCTCTGGCTCGGAGCGCAGATCTTCAAGCGCCTCGAACAACTCGTTCGTGAGCTCGTCCTGTTCGCCTTCGAACCTGTCCTCAATATGCAGGAGGTCTTTCATTATCGATTCTCCATTGTTCCGGTCTTCTGAAGTTGTTCTTTGAGGGCGGCCCGCGCACGGCGCAAGCGCCCCTCGACCGCGCGTTCGCTCATGCCCAGCAACGCGCCGATCGTGGCTAGGGAGGAGCCCTCGGCGTAGCGCATCGTCAACACCGTGCGCCAAGGACCCTTGAGACCGGCGAGAGCCTCGCGCAGTACAGCCTTGTCGTCCTCGGCATTCGGCGTTTCGTCGCCTTGCCGCTCGGCAATTTCTTCGGCGTTATCGAGCGATACCAACCGACCACCCCCCGTCGCCTTCCGCCGACTCGCGTGGAACAGGTTCTGGGCAATTCCGCACAACCAGCCTCCTACGGCACCCTGATCCGCCCATTCCCCTTTGAAGCGCTCGCGACTAAGAAAGGCCTCGGCGAACGTGTCCTGGGCTAGCTCTATGGCGTCTCGCGGATCCGCACCCCACGAAGACAGGAGCCCGGTCAGGGGGCTTCGAAAGTCAGCAATAAGTGTGTCGAGGTCCATCTCACGCACCATTGTCACCAAACTCCTTCAACCCACGGAGATTTCGATAAAAATCAGTGCCCACGCCAAGATCAGAGCCCTCCGACTATTTCGACTCGTTCTCTGCGAGAGCCATCAGTGCAAAGGCCGTAGCGGCGCGACTGATGTAGTGCTTGCGGTCGCGCCTGGGCGATCGTGTGTACCAGTCCCCTTCTTCGCGTTGGTGCGCCCTGAGCCAATCCAGTCCAGCGGCGACGACCTCGTCGGTTCGCTTCGTTCCCGTCTGAAGCAGAACATAAACACAGAACGCGGTCGGGTAGGCCTCACTGGTCAAGGTCTGGGCCTCCCCTCCGTCGCGTTTCCAGGCAGGCCCGGCCAGCGAGGCCATGGACCAGCCGCCATCCTCTCCTCGGGCAGCGAGGAGCTCCTCTTTCCAGGCCCGGCGGCTCTTGGATGGAACCGCCTTGGACCAGTGGCTCGCAGCCCAGAGTCTCATCGCCTTTGCGTGGAGGCTCACCGGTTCGTTTCCCTTGAGGTAACCGATCAACTTCTTCGCGCCACGCTGATCCGCAACCGTTATCTTCGCGGCGTCCTTGAGCTCGCCGAGCGCCACGAGCATGAGTGTGGGCCCATACTCAGCGTCAGACTCAAAGGGGGGCCAGTTGCACTGGAGCCAATCCTCCCAGGTCCCACTCTTATCAAGAAGCTCCCAGGCGTGGTCGAGCCCCATCCGCGTCGCCTTGTGAACCCCCGATTCCGTTCGCGCGTCGCTTAGGGCAAGGAAGGCCGTTGTCGCCACCAACCCCTCCACGCTCCCGTACTGCCCAGTCGGCTTCGCCTCACCCTTGATGAAGCTCGCCAAGTAGCCCTGTGCAAACTCACGCCCAGCCGCCACCTCTTTCGACCCGGGTGCGATGACAGGCTGCGCTGCGAGAGCCCAGCCGTTTGTGTGGCAGGTGATGCACTCCTGCTCCTCCCGCCAACTCTTTGACACCTTCTCTAAGAACGCCACACCCCCATCGAAGGAGTAGGCCTTGTCGTCGGAATTGCCACCACCTTCCCCGTCCGCCACAGCAAAGATGAGCGGCAGGATGAACAGCGGAAGCAAGCCGGTGAGCGTCTTCAAGAGCGATTGGGGACAGGGTTCGGAGAAGCCAGTCATTCAATACTACCCGATAACCGACTCACCGATCATATCCGCACGGGGCCCAGCGCCCAGGCCCGCCTGTCGGATCAGACCGGCTCGGCAGCGTTCTCGGACACTTCCGAGAGCAGGTACGCGACGACATCCTTGGCCGCATAAGACGTCTCGCCGGGCGCGAGAAAACGCGCCACATTGGCCACATCATCGCCCGAAGTAAACATGGGCAACTCCACGGTGCCGTCCTTCCGGACTTGGGCCATGCCCAAGTTGGCGAGCAAGCCGTTACAAACGCACTTGCGGCCCACCGTGTTTTCTAGATCCCCGCCTCGTTTGACGTAGTTCGCCTCGGGCTCACTCGGGCAACGCCAACCCAGCTTGCCATTATCGCGGCGGTAGGCGTGACGCAAGTACCCCAGGTCACACACGCGGTTGCGGGCCTTGCTGACGGCATTGTCAGAAATGGTTCCCTCGACCTGGATGACCTTGAACGGGAAGCCCGTAGGGGAGGCTACGGGATCAGTAAACACCTCTGCCTTGCCCTCGCGGCTGAGCTGCAGGATCTGCTCCTTCCAAGCCGCCTCAAAGCCGGACTCTCTGGAGAAGGCAAACGCCGTACCGACTTGAATGCCGGTGGCACCCTCGGCTAGAGCCTCATTCAGCTTCCCCGGGTTGCCGTTGGAGCCGGCGAGCCAGAACGGAATTCCATAGTCGCGGAACTCTTGCAGATTGGGAACGTCGCGTTTGCCGTAAACCGGCTCACCTTCCTCGCTCAAGGCCGGGCGGCCGCGAGGGGGTGCGTTGTGACCGCCGGCTTTGGGTCCCTCGATCACGAACCCATCCACCTTGCCCGTCGCCTTGCGCAACATGACGTTGGCCACGATGGCCGTGGACACAATGGCCAGGAACTTCGGGCGCTCAAGCATCGGAGCCGGGCCTTCCATGAAGTCACTGGGGTCGAAGTGGGTCAAGAACTTCTCTCCCTCCTGAGCACCCATCACATCCAGCTTCAACTCCACAGGCAGCCCCTTGGCGAGCTTGTCGAGGATTCCGGGAATGGCGAGGGGGATGCCCGCGCCCATGCATACCGTGCTGACGCCGGCGAGCATGGCGCCGAACAGGCAGGGTAGGGTCGGCACCTGGATCTTCTCCAAGTAATTGACGCCCACCATCCCCGAGTGACCCTCTTTGGCGAGCCACACCTCAACGAAATTGGACGCAACGGTCAGCTCATCCAGCGCCCGGCTCGGCACGGCGTTGGGCATGGGCTTGCTCCTGAAGGGCGCGTCCGCTGCCTTGCCCCCTTCCAGGAAGTAGCGGTCCAGGATGCGCTGAGCCACACCGGGGACCGGAAAGGCCGCCAGCGCACGGCGCATGTGGCCGCCCGGGTCGCCCAGCTGAAGCCTGCGAGCCATAATGATGTCGAGAGCGGTGCCTGCCACAACTCCCAGTTGTCCGCAGCGTGCCACGGCATTGGCCAAGCGCCACTCAGAGACGCCCGCTCCCATGCCCCCTTGGATGATTTTCGGCAGTGGATTCACGCCTACATGGTAGCCGTGGAGAATGGCAAGAATGAGCGGTCAGGGCCGAAAATCACCCCGGAATCCCCTTCACCGCCAAAGTGTCCCGGCCCAACGCACCGCACGGCCCTGCGCTAGCGTGCGCGTGGCCTCGTCCTGCGCCACGGGCGTGCACAGGCGCTCCGGGTCGGGAGTGATTCCCACGCGACCCAGATCCAATCGGTCCGCATCCCAACAGGTGCGTACCGTGATGTCTCCATCCGTGAAGCCATCACTGTGGTGGCGACAGGCCTCCTGCAGAAGGTCAAGCTGGCGAGCGGTTAGATCAAAATACTCACCCTGGAGAGAGTGCGCGTACCTCGCCGAGCGGTCGCCGTGGAGCGGATCGTGTCCGTCGTTGAGGCGTTGGGTGTCGTGCAACCAGGCGAACAACTCAACCACCAGCGGATCAGCACCCGTGATCCGCGCCATGTAGAGACCTATGGCTCGCACCCGGGCCCAATGGGAGGCGCCGTGGATGCCCATCCAGTCAAGCTGGAATTGGGCACGCAGGTGGCGGGCGAGGGGGATGGCTTCCATTCTGTCTAGAATAGCAGGCCCACGAGTGGGAAATAACCTAATAGAAGGCGCCCTGCCCTTATCAACCGCCGCATCCAGCCGTGAATGTCGGGCGCGACCTGCTATTGTGTTAGCCGCATGAGACCGTCCTACCTCTTGCCCCTCCTCGCCCTGCTGGGCTGTTCCGGTCGGCCCACTCCAGCCGCCAGCCTCCCCAGCACTCCTCACCGGGTTCTGATCCTGGGAGATTCGATTTCGATTGGGTACACGCCCTTCGTGCGCGAGATGCTCGCCGACACGGCCACGGTGGTGCGGCCGATGGTGGCCAACGGAGAGAAGGCCGAGAACTGCGCCGGGACGAACTACGGCAAGGACCAGATCGAGCGCTGGCTCCAACTAGAAGGCGGAGCATTCGATGTGATCCACTTCAACTTTGGTCTGCACGACCTGAAGCACATCAATCCACAGACGGGCAATAACTCGAACGATCCGATTCATCCACATCAGGCGAAGCTGAGGAACTACACCGCACAGCTGCGCTCTATCACTCAAGAGCTTCAGGCCTCGGGCGCGCAATTGATCTTCGCCACCACAACGCCCGTTCCGGATGGAGACGTAAGACCTTTCCGCGACCCAGAAGACGTGGTGCGCTACAACGCGGCCGCCTGGGGCGTGATGAGCGATTTGGGAATTCCGATCAATGACCTCTACGGCTTCGCCCTCCCCCGCCTGGCGGAGATCCAACATCCGGCAAACGTGCACTTTACCTCTGAGGGTTCCAGGTTGCTGGCCGAGCGGGTGGCCCAGGGCATACGAGTCCTTTCCGGGCGCTAGCTAGGCCGCCGCCGAAAAGGTGCTACAATGAGACTCTCACTATGAAGCGCATCATCACAATCATCGGGCTTGCGGCCCTCCCCGCCGCAGGCATCTGGCTACGCTGCACCGGCGGTTGCTGAGGC
>Ga0302119_10001478_pt1 | contig 10543 bp, 6 predicted proteins | sample AG5_Tmax_MG_FD_203114 | JGI IMG/M metagenome (GOLD analysis project Ga0302119, IMG submission 203114) | Marine microbial communities from Western Arctic Ocean, Canada - AG5_Tmax | ecosystem: Environmental > Aquatic > Marine > Oceanic | place: Canada: Western Arctic Ocean | collected 2017-10-01
ATTTTCGTTGCCCTTCTAGTAATCAATCTACTAGAAGCTTGGTTTGTCCACGGTACTCCAGCATATTCCGATACCGGTTGGGGGTTATGGTTCGCAATGTCTCCAGAAGTGATTATCATGATGATAATATACACTTACATGGGTTGGAATTTCCTGACCTCGGAAACCAGCGGTGAGGACAAACTTGAGAAGACAACCGATAAGGCTGGTCTATTCGCCATCATGGCCGTCACCCTGTGGGCGGGCAAGAACTGGTTCGACTGGATGGGTATTTTCACTGAGGGTGAGATGTTCTACTCTTATTGGCCGGCCTATTCACACCCATTCCCGCTATTCACTGCTCTGACATGGAATTTTGAATTAGTGACAGTTGGCTTGACCCTATTCGTGTTATTCATCGGCGCATTGATGCACTTGAACAAACATGGTTCACGATTGCTGGGCGGTTTCCTTATCTTCGTGCTGTTTGCTGGAATGATACGTTATTACTTCTATCAGTCTGAAGAGGTCGACTATCAATTAATTGGCTCTATTTTGAACGAGGAATCGGTAGCGGAATCATTCGCGTTATTGACGCATGGGGTGATGCAATCATTAGCAAGACCACTGATTATCCTGTTCCTATGTGTGAAGTTCGGATTCGTCAAGACTGAACATATGCCGAAAGTTAGCCGCGCCATGATTATCATGGCCCTGGCAGGTTCGATATCCACCATCACCGAAATCCTCCAGCCGATAATGGGTATCTCTCAGTTGGTATCTGGATTCCTTCTCGGCGCAGTGCTAGCGTTTGAGTTTGAGAAGAAGGTACTTGAAGCAATGCAGCCGCCCGAGGATGATTTCAATCCAATATGGGTAATCGAAGGGGACCCGAAACGGCTTGAGAGATGGACGAATGTCGGATTCGCGGCATTCCTTGTCGTTGCAACTCTGATGGTAGTTCTTTTCACCGATAAGGGGGTGGCCTGAATGAGCAAAGATGACCAAAATGACGAGGATGAAATAAATAATCTTTTGATGAAACATGTCAACAAGGAGATAGACGAAGAAAAAGATTCCAAGGCCGACAAGGAGACAGACGAAGAAAAAGATTCCAAGGCCGACAAGGAGACAGACGAAGAAAAAGACTCCAAGGCCGACAAGGAGTCAGAGGATGAGAATACCATGGAAGAGCCGACCGTCGAAGAACGGGCAGCGAAGAAGAAGCGTACCGTCGTGCGCCGGGGTCAAAAGAAGAAGGTGAAGAAGGATGATGGTGAACTAGAACCATTTGACCTCAAATCATTCTTTATTCCCGAGGATAGGAACTGGGTTCTTCCGGCTTTCATCGCTTTCGTTGTACTTCTATTCGGGTACTACATGATTGTCTTCATGGGGGTGGTCGCAGAGACCTGCGATGGGCAGGCAGAAATCGGCGACGACGATTGCGATGGCTATGTCGACAACCCCGGGACAGGCTCGGATGATTCTGGAGATTCCGTAGATTCCGGATCAGATTCGAGCAATAACTCGACTTCTGGAGATTCCGGCGTAGATGATTCGGGCGGAAGTTAGCCCTCATTATCTATCTTGATTGATGCGATTGGTGCTCTGCTGGCGACTATTCCAGCCGCCAGCGCAGCTGCAATAACCGGCAGGAAGGTGAAACCCGGAGTGGATTCGGCGCTGGTCACGGCATCGGGGTCGAACACCTTGATGCTACCCTTCATACCGAGCCCGGCGTGCGGCTCGCAGATGTAGAAGAACGTGCCAACGGTGTCAAATGTCACGTTGAAGTCGACGGTTGCAGAGGTATCGCCACTGCGCCAGCCCTGACCGTCATATTCGTTCGCCTCAGCAGAGGAGGATTGTGCGACGTTGTGATCCATACTGGTGTTATTCCAATGGAAATACACGGTATCGCCCTTGTTTATCGATAGGTCAGCGGGGGTGAATACCACGTCACTACCAGTGACCGTCACCTCATGGGTAGTGGGTTGGGTAGTTCCGTCTTCCTGTGCGGTGGCCGGCATCGCCAGCGAGGCCATGGTCAGCAATAGGGCACATAGTGCGAGGGCCGTAAGCATTGGTTTTTTCATTTCACATCACCTCTAAGTATCACTCGCAGAGGGAGCGTAAAGGTAATCTTTTCCCGGACATCCTCTGCTGTACTATTTTCATTGGGATAGGGCAGTGTAGAGGAAGGGCAGAGAGACATCCATACGATAGTCGATGCTTGAATGGGTATCGTCGAATTCCTCGTGGGTATGCTCGATTCCTAAATCCGCTAAGCGGTCAGCGAGTTGCCGGGTCCCATAGTGGATATGGTACTGGTCTTTAGCGCCACAGTCGAGGAAAATCCCTCGTAGTTTTCGCAGGTTCGACTGCACGTCCTCACGCTCTACCATCACCACCGGGTCCCATGCCAGCCATCGTCCCCAAGCAGCCATATCCATTTCACAGGTGCGCAGATTGACCGGGAGAGAAACACCCTTTGGATTGGCTGGGTCGGGGTCGTAGGAGGCACCCATCGCTAATATCATCAAGGTGTGGAAATCTTCTCCCTTGACCTTCTTTCCCTCATCGATATGCTTGAGGAAACCGGAGAAACCACCGTGCCTCTCCAATGCTGTGACCACCTTGGGAAAATCACCCATGAACAGCCTATCCCAGCCCATATCACCCGAGTGCACCGCAATCGCCCCCCAGACCTCTGCGTACAACATACCGTGGGCAATCGCCCCATAGCCGCCGCTTGATTTACCGAAGACACCGCGCTTGGCTTGACTACCCCCAACAGAAAAAGCCGTCTCGATTGCTGGAATCATCTCATCGACCAGAAAGGTCGCCCAATCTCCTGTCGCCTCACTATCGATGTATTGGTTACCACCCAGGCTGGTGAAACAATCTGGAAAAGCCACCGCGACCGGGCCCATCTTACCCTCTCCGACTAGACGCTCGAGGCGCTGTGGTAGTGATTCGGCGAACGGTTTCCAGTTGGTGTGGGCTGGGCCGGAACCGGTGAAACCGACCAGGTCGACCAATAGCGGAAGGTCATCAATCTCTTGCCATCCCTTGGGCAGGTAAACTTCGACCGTGCGCGTGGTGGGGTCACCGCACAGGTTACCTTCCAGTGCCGCGGAATCAATGCTCAGGGTGTGGATTTCTCCGGAAATGGCCTGAAACGGATGTGAGGGCATAACCTAGCCTTGCGCCTGCCGCCCATATTCATTGGCCCTGGGGTGTGAATATCTGACTGGGAATGGTGATGAGGTAGGGAGGAAAATGTTCGCAACCCATTCAGCCTTGCAGTTATACGCTGGGACACAATCCCAAACCATGGCGGCAGCGACGCGCACCAATGCCATTCTCGCCATCGTTTTGGCGGCATTGGTGACCTCTGGCTCATGGGTCGCTTTTTCTCGATTGAGTGACCGCGTCGAGATAATCTGCGGTGAAGGCCAAGAGTTGGTCGATGGTGAGTGCGTCGGCGCGGATAACCCAGACAATCCACTCAATGGTGAGAGTGGCACACATTTGCAGTCGGATTGTACCGTAAGTGAGGTATGGAGAGATGAAGAATGCCAGCATATGCAGGCTCCGAGTAACCTCAGTTATGGCGATAATGAGATTACTTTCTTACCCGGTCAAGAGCCGCAAGGCGGCATCTCGCCGTCGTTCTCCGGCGATGCTGTCGACCTATGGATGGCCACTCCGAGTCTACCAGAGGGTATGGCCCTCGACAATGCCAGCGGCGAGATTTTTGGGCGCCCGGTTGGCGAGATGACGCCACAGAACTACACCATCATCGCCTCGAATTACGCTGGTTCGACCAGCGTGAATATCACCATATTGTCTCAACCCTTGCCACCGATATTCCAGTTGGACGACCCTTCATTACTGCTGATACTTGGGGTCGAAGTCGACTTGGAACCTCCCGGGTTTCAGTCTGGCAATGCCGACACATGGTCGGCAGTGCCGCCCTTGCCGGTAGGTCTGACCTTGGGTGCGGACGGTGGAATCGATGGCACCCCTGTGGAGATGGGTACGACCACCCATTCGATTCGTGGTGAGAACTGGGGAGGGGCGTGGACGCAGAACTTGACCATCACAATCGTAGAGCAATCACCTTCGGGAGCGTTCTACCAAGGCAATCCTTTCATCTTCCGTCTCGGCAATGATGTCGATTTGATGCCGATGATCGCCAGTGGCGGTAATCCTACCTCTTGGGCAATCTCACCGGCCTTGCCAGATGGCTTGGATTTCAATCTCTCCAATGGTCATATCTTCGGCATCCCTACGGCGCTGTATGAGGAAGTAATCCATGTCGTCTGGGCCAATAACAGTGGCGGAAGCAATATTTCGGCACTGACATTGACAGTAATTGACAACCGACCAAAGGTGCTCGATTATGCGGGAAATTACCTCGATATTGCCCTATTGGTTGAGCAGGTAAATCTCACACCGACTCATTCGGGAGGTCAACCCACCTCGTGGGAAGTTTACCCAGCACTCCCTAATGGACTGATATTCAACACGACCACCGGGAAGATTACCGGGGCCGCAAGCGAGTTGTGGGAGTGGACTAATCATACCATATGGGCGAATAACACCGGTGGGGTTGGCGTGACCATAATCCACGTTAGAGTGGTCGACCTGACGCCGACTAATATCTCTTGGAATGCGACGATGTTCACATTGGAAGCGAATGTATCGGTTATTCTCAATGCAACCAACCTCGGCCCATCCATCGAAACCTGGGAAATCGTACCTGCACTACCATCCGGATTAGCGATGTCTGGAGATAATGGCACCATCAGTGGCACCCCTAACCATCGCTCTGGTTGGGCGACATACCAGATTTGGGCGAATAATACCGGTGGCTCACATTCGTCCAATCTTACCTTGGCAGTACACGACCTCGATGCCGATTATCTCGATATCACCGCTGGAGTCTCGGCCGTTGATTACGGCGGTTCGTGGCCTTCGCTCATCATCCCCATCGGCGATTGGTCATTTCCTGTCGGCTTGGATTGGGATGAGCGACCGATAATCTCGGCCGGCCATGTTGGGATGGGCAAAGTGGTCGGATATGGCCACGAAAGCATGGTAAAAAGCACCAGTGGTGACGAGGGGAACTTGTCGATGAATGCTTTGAAATGGGCTTGTAATGGTGGGTTGAAAGTCGCCTTGGCCAGCGATTTCAATAGTTGGCAAAGCACTTTGGAAGCCGAGGGTTTCACAGTCTCATCCAGCGCCACGCCTGATGATTTGGCCGGGATGGATTGTTTTGTCGGTGAATTCTGGAATTCTTGGAGCGACTCCCAAGACCGTAAGGTAGAGCAGTTCATGTTAGCCGGAGGTGGTGTCGTCCTCGGTGGCCATGCGTGGTATTGGTCGTACAGCAACAGCGATGCGCCGCACAATTATCCCGGCAATCAAATCTCTAGAATCAGCGGCCTGCTGGTCTCAACCTCATCGGGTTCAGCCAGTATGTCGTTCCCAGCCACGCCGCATTCGCACCTCTACCGGCTACGTGCCTCATTGGGGGCAGTCGCTGCTCACATGACCATTGGGCCCCTGCTCAATCAGGCCGACTCGGCAATCGCCGCCGGCACTGTAAGTCGCTCAGTCTCCAACCTTCCGTTCGATTTTCTCAACTTCTGGACCCAGGTAAGGGTGATGTCGAATGAAACCGGATGGATTCAGATAAGCGCCAGTAATACATACACCTTGGGAGATGATGCCATCGATGACCTCGTGCTGAACATTCAAGAGAAATTGATGCTCGGACTACCTGCAAATGAACTGGTCGCCCATCCCTCGAGCATCGACTTTCCCGGTGAAGTACCGCCCGGTTTCGCGCGGGTGAATCGCACCTTGACAGTGAACGGGAATTTCGCCGGACTACCCAGCCAATTCGGCTCTGCGGGTGCTGGAGCACATGGTCGGATGAGCACTGGTCTGTACGCAGCTCCTGGCGAAGTGGTGAACGTAACTTTCACGACCGATGTCATAGGTCAGAGTGTCTATGTTCTGGTGGGGGCGCATTCGGACTCCCTGTGGGGGAAGACCACCTTGTCGCGTCACCCGAAGGTGGTGCGCTGGTGGGCGGTAGATAACACGACTATGCAGGTCGGCAATTCCTTCGGGGGGGTGATTTACATCGCATTTGCTAAGGGAAGCACCCTCGGTGATGTCGAGGTCAGTATCGAAGGTGCAGTTGAAATGCCGCGCTATATCCATGGCGTCACGAGCATCGCTGATTGGCAGAGCACGATTCGTGACTACCCAGCGCCGATTGCCGAACTGGAATCGGATAATTTCATTCTGACGATTCCCAGCAAAGACATCAGGACTCTCGACGACCCTGACTACGCGATGGACTTCTGGGACGAAGCCTTGCAGATGGAACACAACCTGTCGGGATATACGCCTTGGCCACGGGTCGAGCGAGCGGTTTTCGATGTTCAGATAAGTGCTGGATGGATGCATTCCGGCTATCCCTTCATGGCGCACCACGCCAGTGTGTCCGGCGTGGTCAACGGCACCAAGATGTATCAGGATGGCGATTGGGGAATGTTCCACGAGTTGGGACATAACCACCAGTGGATGTCTTCCACCCTACCGGGGACGACCGAGACAACCTGCAATATCTACTCGGTCAAACTGATGAGTGACCTGGTCGGCAAGAACCCGCGCGATGGGCACAGTGCCCTCAACAATGCCAGCGCCAAGAGCCGGGTCGAGACCTACTTCAACAACGGCGCAAATATTAGTTCATGGTCGGTTTGGACCGCCCTTGAGACCTATTTGCAAATCCAGGAGACCTTTGGGTGGGAGCCGATCACTGCCGCCTATCAGGAATATTACTACAATTATTCCACCCAACCCAGCGGAGATAGCAATGAGTTCAACCAGTGGGCCATTCAAATATCCCTCAACACCGGCAAAAACCTCGTGCCCTTCCTCGAGGCTTGGGGTTTCCCGATAACCCAGGCCACCCGTGATGCGGCTGCACACCTCCCGGTATGGACGACCGACCCGCTGCGGGGCTGGGTACACGATTACGACCCGATTCTGCGTGACTTTATCGACAGCAATGTCACCAGTTCCAGCGCTGACTTGGAATTCGATGTTTACGATAACGGTACCGATGTCAACCTCACCGTCTGCTGGGGGTTGTATGATGGCGGGACGACAAAATCAGCGTGGACGAATTGTCAAGCTATCGGGCCCTCCACTGTCGGCTGGAAATCACATTCGGTCAGCGGGCTGGTCAGTGGGCAGACCTACCATTGGCGGGCGATGGGAGAAAATCAGAATGGGCAGACTTGGACGCAAGCAGCAGTATTCAATACGCCCTGAAAGCAGTAAAAGCCGAAATGCGGAAGCACTACACTGTGTCGAATTCGCAATGATGTCGACTCCAATCTCAATTCGATGATACTTCGGTTCGATTTCATATCGCGTGCGAGAACGCCCGCTATACCATTCTGCTAAGTCCCCGCTCCCAGACTTGAACTGGGGGCCCCCTGATGTCTGCCTTCACAGACGGCTGTGTTTTTTTCCGACTACAGTCAGGTGCTCTACCAACTGAGCTAAGCGAGGCAAAGTGTGCGACCTGCCTCGGGCATTTAACCCTCACGACATCCCACGCCGATTTTGGAGCCCCCTCAAGTGGGCGCGAAATCCGCTCGCGCAACCCCTAGAAAAGGCTCATCCTTATTACGGGGAAAAACGGCCATCGATAATGAGGCTACGGGATGGGACCTTCGGCTCATGATTCTACAACGATGACCAGCGACGATGCCGAAGGCATATCGAGCACACAATTTGATGACTTGGTGAAGGGCCTCAAACGAGATGTTGAGGTAGGCCAAACCAATACCGCTCTGCTCGACGAGCAATTGGGTGACTTCGGGGTGCCAGAACCACGCATCTTGATTATCGGTTGTGGTGGTTCTGGAAACAATACCTTGAATCGCATCACCCATCTACACGTAGAAGGTGCGGTCACCGTCGCTATCAACACCGACAAGCAACACCTCGACCACACCCGCTCTCTGCAGAAACTGCTAGTCGGACGGCATATCACCCGTGGTCTAGGAGCAGGTGGTGACCCCTCTACAGGACGGCGCTGTGCCGAGGCTGGCCGTGACATGATCAAGCGAATCGTCAGCGGTGCCGATTTGGTATTCATCGCCAGTGGCCTGGGCGGTGGCTCAGGAACTGGAATCGCTCCAATCGTAGCCGAGGAAGCGAAATCCGCCGGCGCTCTAGTGGTTGGAATCGTCACCACTCCGTTCCACGTCGAGCGCCGCCAGCGCATGCAGAGGGCGCTGGAGGGGTTGGAGAAATTACGCCAGACCGCCGATGCGGTATTGGTGCTCGACAATAATCGTCTCCTGCACTACGTGCCCAACCTACCCTTGGATGAAGCCTTTTCAATAATGGATCAACTGGTCGCTGAAATCGTCAAGGGAATCGTCGAGACCATCACCCTGCCAAGCTTGATAAATCTCGATTTCGCCGATATCCGCACTATCATGAAGAATGGTGGAGTGACGATGATGCTCTACGGTGAGTCCGACCGCGGGCCTGAAGAGGTGGTTCACGAAGCACTCAACCATCCACTTCTCGATGTCGATACCGAAGGAGCGACAGGTGTCTTGATTCACGTCACTGGAGGACCTTACATGACCCTTGAAGCGGCCAGTCAAGTGGTCGACCTGATGACCGCCAAGGTCAGCGACGAGGCACACGTTATATGGGGAGCAAGACAAGACCCTGGATTTGGTGATACCATCAAGGTGATGGCGATAATCACCGGTGTAGGTGGTAAGGATTTGCAAGGATATAATGTCAGCGCCGACAAGTTGGGCGAGGCGCTCAAACTAACCCGCAAGAAACAGAAGAGCGGCAGCGGCACTACCGGATTCCAGCGTTTCGATTGATTGGTCAGCGCTGCCGAATCGCCACCTCACCACCTCACCGCCTCAACAAAAACGGCAAAACCAGCGAGTCAACTCGCGATGGACTCATAGAGCGACTACACCCCGCCCACATCATGTTCGAGCACCCGCGCGGCACCCGTGACTTCGGTGCTGCCGAGATGGCGCGCCGTCTTCATTTTGAGAATCTGCTCGAGGAGCGGGCTCGCCGACACGGATTCAAACGGGTGCAGACACCAATTTTCGAGAGCCTCGACCTATTCACCGCCAAGAGTGGACCTGGAGTTGTCGACCAACTCTATTCCTTTCAGGACAAGGGCGAGCGGGACCTGACCCTACGCCCCGAACTGACCGCTCCGGTGATGCGAATGATTGCGGCTGAGCGCGGCCAGATGCCGAAGCCGGCCAAACTATCGTACTTTGGCCAATGTTTCCGATACGAGGAATTCAAGAGCGGGAGATATCGCGAATTCTTCCAATACGGTTGCGAGTTAGTCGGTGCCACTGGTCCGCTGGCCGAGGCCGAAGTTATCGCCCTCGCCATCGACATGCTGACCTCGAGTGGACTGCAGGACTGGGAATTACGAATCGGTCATGTCGGCATCACTAGAGATGTCCTTACTGCATTAGGTCTGCCCAGCGCCTCTGGTGGGACTGAAGGGGAAGGGCTGAGCGAGCCACCGATAGCCAGTGCCCTGCGCCTTCTCGACAAGGGTGACTGGGATGGTCTTGGTGATGTCTTCTCCAACCATGGTATCGCCACAACGGCAATTGAATCCCTGCAAGCCTTAGCCGGACTTGAAGGAGGGGTGGAAACTCTTCCAGCAGCCCGAGAAATCCTATCTGGAATGGGGGTTGGCCATGACTCCCTCGACGAATTAGAACAACTCTGTTCAGCCCTCGGCCAACTTGCACCTTCACCACCTTCACTGAAAATCAACCTGTGCGCAGCAAGAGGATTGGACTACTACACAGGGATGGTCTTTGAGGCCCATGTCGATGAACTCGGTGGCGAAGGCCAGATCTTGGGTGGGGGCACTTACCGCCTTCTCCACCTGTTCAACCTACCCGACCTCGACCCGTGCTGCGGCTTTGGCCTCGGCTTCGACCGGGTGCTCATTGCGCTGGAGAAACAGGCCGCTCGACTAGGGCGAGGCGAAGTCGTATCCGGAGAGAATACTGGTCGCCCCACTCTAGCGGTGATTCCTCTAAACATCGAGCCCGAGAACTACCTCGGACTGGTTGCAGAATTGCGCGAGGCCGGCCTAGTGGTCGAGATGGAGTTACGCCAGCGCGGAGTCGGAAAATCTCTAGCATGGGCTGAGAACATGGGGGCGACCCATGCCATCATCATCGGTCAGCGCGACCTCGATAGTGGGCAAGTCGCAATCAAGAACCTCAAGACTGGTGACCAAACTGATGTTGGCAATGACTGCCAGGCAATCCTCGCAGAAATCCTCTGAGCAAGTCGCAATGCAAGTGGCAATGCAAGTAGCAAGCGATTCTCTTGGCTATTTCAAGAAAGACTCTGCGGGCTTACGCACCCCCTACCCTCTAGTTCGTCCGCCTTAAATCAGTAGGTTGAATCAATAAACCCAATCAACATGAAC